>Ga0180433_10005249_pt1 | contig 17637 bp, 9 predicted proteins | sample SS_ome_8_FD_132980 | JGI IMG/M metagenome (GOLD analysis project Ga0180433, IMG submission 132980) | Hypersaline lake sediment archaeal communities from the Salton Sea, California, USA - SS_1_D_1 metaG | ecosystem: Environmental > Aquatic > Non-marine Saline and Alkaline > Hypersaline > Sediment... | reverse complement strand
ATGAACATGAAAGCTGATAATTCAATGTCTATTTATCTGCCGACCATTCATAAAGGAAAAGAAACCCGTCAGAATCATATTCGTTTTAAAAATTTATTACGTCAGGGTGAAAAACAGTTAAAAGCCAATGGGATGCGAAAAAATGAGATAGAGAAAATCATGCAGCCGGTCAACGAACTTTATGAAAATAACTGGTTCTGGAATTATCAAAGTCAGGGGGCAGCCGTATTTGCTAATCCTGAATTTTACAAACATTTTCTGCTCCCTGTAAAAGTAGAAGAAACAGTGGTAATTAATGATCGGTTTTATATAAAACCATTAATTCCCTTAATTCAGAATCAGGGATATTTCTATTTGCTTGATCTGAATTTAAAACATACCCGGTTATATCAGGGAACTCAGTATAATATTCAGCCTGTTGAGGTTGAAGATATGCCCTCTGATATTGATGAAGTGTTAAAGTATGATGATCCTCACAGGCAGATCCAGTTCCATACAGAAACTCCCTCCGGAGCTGGTGAGCGTTCAGCTGTATTTCACGGACAGGGAGTAGGAACAGATGAAAAGAAAGAAAATATTCAGCGGTTTTTTCATAAAATTGATAAATCAGTCAATTCATTTATCGGTGCAGAGGAAGTACCTTTAATACTCGCAGGTATGGATTATTTACATTCAATTTATAAGGTTTTGAACACCTGTCCTCATTTATTACAGGAAGCGGTCAAAAAAAATACAGACGGCCTGTCCAGGGAGTCACTTCATACTCAGGCCTGGAATGTTATAGAACCGTTGTTTAAAAAAGAGCAGCAGAAAGCATTGGAACAATATCAAAATCATATCGGATCTGATAAAGCAGCTGAGGGAATTAAGGAAGTACTGAAAGATGCATATGAAGGCCGAATTCAGACTTTATTTATACAGAGCGGAAAGAAATGCTGGGGAAAATTTAACCCTCCTTCTCTTTCAGTAGATACTCATAAAGAACATCAGGATGATGATTCGGATCTATACGAAATGTCAGCAGTGTACACTTTTCTGAATGGAGGTGATGTGTTCGTATTAGCACAAGAACTAATCTCTGAACATCCGGATATATTTGCACTGCTGAGAGCATAATGTATCTTATGAATATTATCTAGATTTAATCAGCAACTTTTAAAATTAATATAATAACAGTAAGGAGGATTTAAAATGTTACCTGCTAAAAAAATTTTATGCCCGACTGATTTCAGTGAACATTCATATAAAGCGGTCAAGGCAGCTGAAGAACTTGCTAAAGAATTATCAGCCAGACTGCTGCTGGTTCATGTGGTGCCGCCTGTGCCGGTGTCATCTGAACTACAAACAGGTCCAAGCGGTTACAGCGCTCCTGCCAGTGCCGGAGCTTTTAATATCACTGAATATCTAAAGGAATTAAAAGCACAAGCTGAGAAGTCGTTAGATGAAGTTGTAAAGAATAAAATAAAAAAGGATATAGATATAGAGAAAGTGGTATTAACTGGTGGAGAGGAATCTGATGAAATCAACAAATTTGCCGAAGATAAAGATATTGATCTGATAGTTATTTCCACGCATGGACGAACTGGTCTGGAGCGACTTGTTTTTGGTTCTGTAGCGGAAAAAATCATTCGTCATTCCCAGAAACCTGTTTTAACTATTCGTAGTATGGAGAAATGAACCCGGCTGAACTATCTGATAGCAGCCTATTAATGTCATTCAAGTGTTTTCAATACTTTTATCTGCATAAAGTGGTTGACGTGTACAAATAAGTTTATTATCTTTATATTTTATGTGGTACAGGCTTTGCTTTGATTCCTGATTATTATGAAAAACAGAATAACGTTTAGGACTGTTATTTTTTATATAATAAGTGAAATAACTATTGACATATAAAAATTATGAGGGCTCAATGCATTCACATTTTATTAAAGCACTTATTTTCGATCTGGACGGAGTAATTACCAGAACAGCTTCTGTTCATGCCCGGGCCTGGAAGCAGGTATTTGATGAATATTTAAAAGAGCGCCGTGAAAACGGAGAATCAGTGTATACACCTTTTGACATTGAAGAAGATTACCGCAGGTATGTGGACGGTAAACCGCGATATAAAGGAGTAAAAAGTTTTCTGGATACCCGGGATATTACTCTGCCGCAAGGCACTCCGGACAGTAAACCCGGCTGGGACTCTGTCTGTGCTATAGGAAACCGTAAGAATGAAATTTTCCATGAAATGCTGGGTAAGGAAGGGCCGGAAGTATTCACAGATGCAGCAGAGAAAATACAGAAATGGAAGAATAACGGATTTAAAACTGCTGTGGTATCATCCAGCAAAAACTGTAAAGCTGTACTTGAATCAGCCGGATTGAAACATCTTTTTGAGGTACGGGTAGATGGAGTCATTGCTCAGGAACAGGGGCTTACCGGAAAACCAGCACCTGACATTTTTGTCTATGCTGCTGAAAAAATCGGTGTTAATCCCAGGAATTCTGTAGTGATGGAAGATGCGCGATCAGGAGTTCAGGCAGGCAAAGCAGGAGGATTTGGTCTGGTAGTAGGAGTCGCCAGGAAAAAACAAGGGAAAGTGCTGTTGGAAAATGGTGCTGATGTTGCGGTTCGTTCTTTTGAGGATATAGAAATTCTTCCTTCCGGTAAATTTACTGTACATCCACAAGGATTGCCCTCAGCCCTGGAGAGAATCAGGGAAATAAAAGACAAAATCGGAGATAAAACGTTTCCTGTGTTTCTGGATTATGACGGCACCCTGACTCCAATTGTCAATAACCCTGAAGATGCTGTTCTTACAGAGAAAATGCGGGTGATTCTGAAGAAGCTTTCCGAGTTAACAACGACAGCTATTGTAAGCGGTCGGGATCTTATGACAGTAAAAAATTTTGTTCAGCTGGATGAACTTATTTATGCAGGAAGTCATGGGTTTGATATCAGCATGCCGGATGGTACCAGAATGCAGAATGAGGAGGCTAAGGCAGCTCTTTCAGCTCTGGATGAGAGTGAAAAGCAACTGCAGGATCAGCTCAGCCCAATCCCGGGAGTCCAGGTGGAACGCAAAAAATTTGCTGTGGCTGTTCATTACAGAAATGTTTCTCCTGATAAAGTGCCGCAATTGAAAGAAATTGTTGATTATATATTGAAAGATTATGATACGTTGAGAAAAGGCGAGGGTAAAATGGTGCTGGAGCTGCAGCCTGATACAGACTGGCATAAGGGGAAAGCAGTATTCTGGCTAATAGATAAACTGAATCTGGATCAATTAGATATGTTTCCTTTTTATCTGGGAGACGATATTACAGATGAAGATGCTATGATGTCAATACAGGAACTGGGAGCAGGGATTCTGGTTGGTGATCACGGTCAGCTCACAGCTGCTAGGTACGGATTAAAAGATGTAGATCAGACCGGTCAGTTTTTGGAATATCTTATTAAAGAATTGAAAAAGAGGTAATTTTTTATGATTCAACAACCTGAAAAAGAGACAGATCAGTGGAAAGTCAGTTATAATAAATGGAATCCCAAACATCAGCCTCTGCGGGAAGCCTTGTTTGCACTGGGAAACGGTTATTTTGTTACCCGGAGTGCTTTTGAGGAAACCCGTGACAGTGGACCGCATTATCCGGGTACTTATCTGGCCTGCGGCTATAACCGACTCAAATCAGAGATTGCCGGACGCACCATTGAAAATGAAGATCTGGTCAATTGGCCTAACTGGCTGTATCTTACTTTTCGTATCGGAGATAATGATTGGTTTAATTTAGATGATGTAGATATCCTGTCGTTTTACCAGGAACTGGATATGAGAAAAGCTGTTATGCTGCGTAAAATACGATTCCGTGATAATAAAGATCGGATTACTCTTTTGATAAGCAGACGATTCGTTCATATGGGTCAGGAACATATAGCAGCTCTGGAATGGATGATACGACCGGAAAACTGGTCGGGAGAAATTACAGTGCGTTCCGGACTGGATGGAACGGTGACTAATAACGGCGTAGAACGTTACCGGCCTCTGAACGGGAATCATCTGGACATTTTGGAAACCGGTGATATAACTGATGACGGTATATGTTTAAGGGTGCAGACAAAACAGTCCAAAGTCCGTATGACCCAGGCTGCACGAACTCAGGTTTTTCAGCAGGGAAAATTACTTCCGCTAAAAAGAGAATTGATTCAGGATGGGGGACTGGTAGTGCAGGAAATGACATTTGACTGTGAAGAGAGATGCGATACCCGCATTGAAAAGATTGTAGCTATCTATACATCCCAGGATCATGCTATTAGTGAAGAACTGCTGCAGGCCTGCCAGACTATCCAGCGAGCAGATCAGTTCCAGACACTGCTGTATAAACATGAGAATGCCTGGTCACGACTCTGGCACCGTTGTGATATTGAATTATCAGATAAACAGAATAACAGCCAGTCAATTCTGCGATTTCACATTTTTCATCTTTTACAAACCGCATCCTTTAATTCCATTGATCTGGATATCGGTATTCCCTCCCGGGGATGGCATGGTGAAGCCTACCGGGGTCATATTTTTTGGGATGAACTTTTTATATTTCCTTTTTTAAATCTGCGCATACCGGAAATAACCAGAGAACTTCTGTTATACCGGTACAGAAGATTAGGTGAAGCCAGATACAATGCCAATCATGCAGGATATAAAGGTGCTATGTTTCCCTGGCAGAGCGGCAGTGACGGCAGAGAAGAAAGTCAGGTAATACATCTGAATCCTCAATCTGGAGAATGGGAACCGGATAATACCTATCTTCAGCGTCATGTAAATGGTGCTATTGCCTACAATATTTGTCAGTACTATGAAGTTACACTGGATATTGAATTTATGTCCTTTTACGGGGTGGAAATGCTGTTGAACATATCTCAGTTTCTGGAAAGTCTCACCACTTACAACTCCGACCGGGACAGGTATGAAATTCACCATGTAGTGGGGCCGGATGAATTTCATACAGCCTATCCGGATTCTGATGAACCCGGACTGAATAACAATGCCTATACCAATGTCATGACTGTCTGGGTGCTGAAAAATACGCTGGAGAAACTGGATATGCTGGCAAAAGACAGAAGATCAGAACTGCTGGAAGAGGTGGGAATAACAAAAGAAGATCTGGAAAAGTGGGAGCTTATCTCCAAAAAGATGTTTGTGCCCTTTCATGAAGATACTATTATCAGTCAGTTTGAAGGATATGAAAAACTGAAAGAATTTGACTGGGAAGAATATTGTAATAAATACGGAAATATTGAGAGACTGGACAGAATTCTGCATGCAGAAGGAGATACCCCAAATCGGTACAAAGCGGGGAAACAGGCCGATGTATTGATGCTTTTTTATCTTTTTTCTGCAGAAGAACTTGAGGAACTTTTTGAACGGCTGAACTATGAGCTAAATATCCATGAGGTTATACCCAAAAATATTGAGTACTATGTTAAGCGAAGTTCCTGCGGTTCCTCTCTCAGCCAGCTGGTATATTCCTGGGTGTTAGCACGTTCAGACCGGGAAGCCTCCTGGAATTATTTTGTTGAAGCCCTGAATGTTGATTTCAAGGATGTTGAGAGCAGTACAACCAAAGAGGGGATTCACCTGGGAGCTATGGCAGGCACTGTGGATATGATCCAGCGCTGTTATACTGGTTTTGAAATAAGAGAAGATGTGCTGTGGATCAATCCGGCTCTTCCGGAGAAACTGCGTTGGTTTAAAATGCGCATTCGTTACCGCGGACATTGGATATGGATGGAATTTGATGCTTCCAGATTTATTATTGAATTTGAAAAAGGGTGGTCTCCTGAAGTAAAGATCGGATTTAATGAGAAAGTGTACATTATGGGACAGGGAGAAAAGAAATTCTTCAAATTTTAAAGGGGCTTTCTCAGAAGACCGTTATAGAAAGTAATAATTAAAAAATTGGAATAAACAGAAAGGGTAAGACTATGGCCCTTAATAATTCACCTGCTGATAATAAGCGGCCCATAAAAAAAATAAGTACCGGAATTTCAGGTCTGGATGAAGTGCTTCAGGGCGGATTTCCTCAGAACAGAACCACGCTCATCAAAGGTGCTGCAGGTACCGGAAAAACAGTTCTGGGACTGGAATTTTTATATCGTTCAGCTCTGCAGGGTGAACCGGTGATTTTTATTTCTTTTGAAGAAAGGGCGGATGCCCTGAGAGAAAATGCCCTGGCAGCGGGTTGGGATTTACAGGCTCTGGAAGAAAAAGGTTCATTTTTTCTCTGGGAAGCAAAAATTGACCACAGTACAGAAACCAGCGGAGAGTTCAGCATAGAATCTCTGCTGGCTGCTATCAAAGGAAAAGCTGAACAGATGTCCTGCAAACGAATTTTAATTGATGCTGTGGATGTTTTTTTGCGTATTTTTCAGGATCCGGTCAAAGAAAAACAGGAACTGTATAAACTTCATGACTGGCTGACGGAACAGAAGTTTACTGCGATACTAACTACTAAAAAAATCCTCAATCAGTCAGAAAATACTTTCTACTATGAGATTCTTGATTATATGGCTGACTGTGTGATCCTTCTGGATCTCCGGGTCATACATCAGGTGTCAACCCGGCGGTTACGGATCATTAAATACCGAGGATCGGGTTTTTATTCTAATGAGTATCCCTATATCATTACTCATCAGGGGAATGTTATTATGCCCATAACAGAAATGAAACTCACCCACAAACCTCTGAAAAAGAAAATATCCAGCGGCAACCCGGATCTGGATATACTGTTAGGAGGAGGATATTACCGGGGATCGAGCATACTTATATCCGGACCTACAGGGAGCGGAAAAACTACTCTGGCTGCAACTTTCAGTCATAGTACCTGCTCTCAGGGAAATAGAATGTTTTTTATCAGTTTCGAGGAATCAGAGGAAGCCATTATTGAAGCCATGGTTTCGCCCGGTATTGATCTGAGCCACTTAAAAGAAAAAGGTAATCTTCAATTTCATACCATCCTGCCAGAAGCGCTGGTAGCAGAAGAGCACCTCTGGAGAATTTTACAGAAAATCGAACAATTCAATCCTCATCATATTGTGGTTGATGCCATATCAGCATGCCAGCGTATGAGCACTGAAGCAGCAGCTTTTGATTTTTTAGTTCGTCTGATAAATATATGCAAGCAACATAAGCTTACCTGTCTGATGATAAATCAGCTGCAAAGCAATGAATATCAGGCTGATATCAGCGGTATAGGAATCTCCTCCATAGTAGATACTTTGATCAGGTTACAATATATTGAAAACAATAAAAAACAAGTACTCCGGGATTTACTCATCCTGAAATCCCGCGGTATTCACCATTCCAATCAGCACTATCTGTATTCTATTACTGACAATGGGATACAAATAGACAGATCAGGAAAAGAGAAGGGAGTCGATTGATGGTTGTCTCGGATCATAATCCGGATCAACAGAAAAACGATCAATCCCCATCAAAAATGGATTCATCAAAGCAGATTAAATACAAAATGCGTTTATTTATTGCTGATCATGAACATAATTCTATGATTGCTGAAAAAAATATCAAAAAAATATGCTCGGATCATTTAAAAAATAATTTTGAATTACAAGTGATTGATGTGTTTGAAGATTATACTGCTGCTATTGAAGAAAATATTCTGGTAGCTCCGGCTCTGGTTATTGATTATCCCAAAAAAGTAAAAATTTTTGGAAATCTTCGAAACAAAAATAAAGTACTTACAGTTCTGGAATTAATATGAAAGATAATAAATCTAGAATACATTATCTTGAAAAAAAGTTAGCTGAAGCCAAACATATTATTGAGTCAATCAAACGGGGAGAGGCCGATGCTATACTGTCCAAGAAAAATATTTTGGTATTGCGGCTTAAAGAAGTAGAGGAGGCACTGCAGGCAAGTGAAGAACGGTACCGCAGTTTTATGCAGAATAATCCGGATGCAGTGTTTTATCTCAATGAAGACGGAAGTATTATGGAGGTCAATCCGGCGGCAGTTCAGCTGTTAGGCTATTCAGATAAAATACTATGTAAAAAGAAATGGCAGGATCTGGTTATTTCAGAATATACTAATCTTGTCCAACAGAATTTTAATGCTTGCCTAATAGGTGAAACCTGCAGATGGGAATCAGCTCTGAATACTAAAGATAATAAACAGGTTGATGTGTACCTGACCGCAGCACCGTTAATCATCAGTGGTAAAACCAGAGGATTATTTATTATTGTCCGTGATTTGACCAAACTCAAAAAAACAGAGAAGGAACTCCGTGCCCATCAGGCGGAGCTGAAAGCACAATATGAGAATCTGCGCCTTTCTCAGCAGAAACTTAAAATACAGGAAGAGCGGCTGCGTATAGCTACAGAAAGTGGTGGTATTGGTCTCTGGGATATGAATTTGGAAACAGGAGAAACCAGTGCCAGTGATCAGATGTATAGGCTGCTTGGACGCAATCCTGAAAATTCGCTCTCCATGGAATCCTATATTGAATACATACATGAAGAAGACCGCCCTGACATACGTAAAACAATAGAACAATGGCTGGAAACCGGCGGAGAAATAAAAGAAGAGTTCCGCATTATAAGAGGCGATGGTCAGACGCGGTGGCTGGTAACCAAAGGGAAGGTATATAAAGACAGTCAGGGTCAGCTCTTACACGCCAGGGGGGTGAATTTTGACATCACTGCCTATAAAAGCAATGAACAGGAGCTCAGAGAAGCAGAAGAAAAATACCGGGAGCTGGTTCAGTCTGCTCCGGCAGGTATTTATGAGATTGATTTCCGCAGGAAAAGATTTACCACAGTGAATGATGCCATGTGTCAGATGCTGGGATATAGCCGGGAAGAGCTGCTGAATATGAATCCGTTCGATATTCTGGACGAAGAGGGTCAGGCCCGTTTTCAGGCCAGGATTGACACCTGGCTGAAAGGGGAGGAACCGGATCAACATGTGGAATACAGAGTGAAAACCAGGGACGAAGGTGTACTGGATGTGGTTTTAGAAGCGTCTTTTATTACTGATGAAAAGGGTAAACCGGTTGGTGCACGGGTGGTTGGTCATGATATAACAGTACGTAAACAGATAGAAAATCAGTTAATCCATCAAAATCAGATAATTTCCGGTATAGCAAATATCTTTCATCAGTCCCTGATCTCGCATACTAAAGATGAACTGGGTCAGGCATGTCTGTCAGTAGCCATGCATATCACCCGAAGCCGGATTGGATTTATCGGGGAGATCGGCTCTGAGACCGGTAGACTGAACTATATTGCTGTCAGTGATCCGGAAAAGATATTTGATAAACTCCGGAAAGGCTCGGAATATAAGAAAAAGCTGCCCCATGATCTTGAAATTCATGGCCTTTTTGCCCGAGTACTGCGGAACGGAGAAGGATTTTTCACCAATAATCCATCCTCGCATCCGGACAGCAGAGGTACTCCTGAGCATCATCCTGCATTGACCGCTTTTATGGGAGTACCGTTGGTACGTGAAAAGAAGATCATAGGAATGATCGGTCTCGGCAACCGTGAAGACGGATATGATCCGGAACAGCTGGAGGCTGTTCAATCTCTGAATCCGGCCATTGTTCAGTCATTTTACAGCAAACAGGTGGATATAACCCTGGCTAAGGAACAGGAGCTACTCAGAGAGATCATTGAAAACATCCCGGTGATGCTGGTAATATGGAATCCTGAACTTAAAAGTTTTACCCTTAACCGTCACACTCAGTCAGTTCTGGACTGGACCAATGAGGATGCCAATCAGGGAGATTTTATGAGCAAAGTTTACCCTGATCCTACTTACCGGTCAGAAGTCCGGGATTTTATGCAGTCACTTTCTTCTGAATGGAAGGAGTTGAGTGCTACTACAAAAAATGGTGAGATTATCCCCTCTGCCTGGACCAATATTAAACTTAATAATGATACTATGATCGGTATTGGTATAGACCTGCGTGAGCAAAAACTGGCTGAGGCTGCCTTACAGGAAAGTGAAGAGCGTCTGAGGACATTGGTAGAAAATCTGCCCTTTGATTTCTGGGCCATGGATACTGGAGGACGGTATACAGTAATGAACCGGGCAGCAAGAGAACGCTGGGGTGAATTTGTTGGCAAAACTCTGGAGGAGGTGTCATTACCGGAAGAAGTGAGCAAACGATGGGAAGATTATCATCAGCGTGCTCTCAGTGGGAAAATTGTACGGGGAGAAGTTACCTATGAGCTGGACAATGAACACCGACATTTCCATAATATCACTGCTCCTGTGCGTATTGATGGGCAGGTACGTGGTATTTTAGGAGTTAATATTGATATTACAGAACGTAAGCGTGCTGAAGAGCAGGTGCGTGAGCTTAATCAGACTCTGGAAGAGCGGGTGGCTGAACGTACTGCAGAAGTTCAGGAGCTGGCGGATCAATTGCGGGCACTTGCCAGCCAATTAAGCAGGACGGAACAACGGGAGCGCAGACGTCTTGCCAGAATTCTTCATGATGATATACAGCAGTATATGGTATCTGCCCAGATACAGCTGGGCCGCATCAAGCAGATGGGTAAGACCAAACAGCTGCAGGAAATAGTACAGACAATGGCTTCTATTCTGCAGGAAGCATTGAATGCCTCGCGTACCCTGGCAGTAGATCTCAGTCCGCCGGTACTGTATGAAATGGGACTGATCAAAGCTCTGAAATGGCTTGCCCAGCGCATGGAGGAAAAAAATCAGTTATTTATCAATCTTCAGGCTGACAGCAGGGTTGAACCGCTTACTGAAGAAATGCGTTTTCTTCTTTTTGAATGTGTGCGAGAGCTTTTGTTAAATGTTATTAAACATGCTGAGGTTCAGGAAGCAGATGTGATCTTAATAAAGACTGATAAGAACCGGATAAAACTGGTTGTCAGTGATGGGGGCAAAGGGTTTGATCCGGATTTGATGAAAAAACGAACCCCTGAGTCCCTGGGTTTCGGTCTTTTCAGCATACAACAGCGTCTATCCCATATTGGGGGGACCATGAAAATCCAAACTGCTCCTGAAAAAGGAACCCGGATAACTCTGACTGTGCCGGTCAGTGAAGTAAAATCATTTGAAGAGGAAAAAGTCAGGATCAGTGAAAAAAAAGAGGAAGCAGATGATGTCCGTGTGAAACGTAAATCAGAATTGTGCCACATTCTCATTATTGATGATCATAAGATCATGCGGGAAGGACTGGTGAAACTGCTGCAGTCCGAACCGGATATTGAGGTGGTCGGGGAAACAGATACAGGTCCGGAAGGTATTGAATTGGCCCGGAAACTGAAACCGGATGTTATCATTATGGATGTCAATCTTGGCGAAATGAGCGGGGTGGAAGTGACTCGGCACATCCACGAGAAAGATCCAAATATTAAAATCATCGGTCTTTCTGTTTACTGTGACAAAGAAATGGCTGAAACCATGTATGATGCCGGAGCAGTTTCATTTTTGACTAAGGCAGGTCCTTCTGAAGAGCTTATTGCTACTATTCGCAAGTGTTATAAAGCCTAAAATTTTTTAATCTACAAAAATAATTCACTTATTCAGGATTCAATTGCAGGCAGGATTTCTTTTACTGATGGATCTCTGATCTGTGTTTATATAACTGGTTAAATTTTTTAAAATATATATCTTTCCCGCCATTAATAGTTTTTTCAGCATTCAATCAGCATTTCAGAAGTAAAAAATCCGAATATTGCCCATTGATTAGGGTACATAAACAGGTTATTATTAAGAAAGATAAGATAAATAAATTTTGAACATGATAACCAACATAAGGAGAAATGTATTATGAATTATTTGCGATTAAGGATTCTCATAAGCATCGCTATTGTTTCAGCAGGACTGATTTTTTGTAGTAAAACACCGCGAGAAAAAGAAAAAACACGATATAGAAAGGATATTAAAAGCACTCTTCAGAAAATTGATAAAAGTATAACTTCTATTAAAAAGGAATCTAAAGAAATTATTTCTGAGACCAAAGAGGAGTTAAATGTAAAGATAGATCAGCTGGAAAAAGCACAAAAAGCATTGAGCAAAGAATTAAATGAAATGCAGTCAGCTACAGAACAGCAGTGGACGCAGCAGAAAGCTCATATTGACAGTATTATTCAGGTAGTTGAAGAAATTGATTCTCTTTCCAAAAGACGGAGCAAAAATATAATTCAGCCAGCAGATACAATCAAGAAAACATCATAACAGCAGAGGGGAAAAGTGTTAGATGTAAATATAATTTTATGTCCCACAGATTTCAGTAAACATGCATTGAAAGCGGTTGAGACTGCTGAACAGCTATGTCATTATTTATCAGCTACATTACTGCTTGTTCATGTGCTGCCACCGGTACCGTCATCAACTCCTATATCTTCAACGATTCAATCCGGACCACCGGGTTATAAGGATCCCCCCAGTACAGTTGATCTTAGTATAGGTGAATATATAAAGGAATTGACCGTAGATGCAGAAAAAAAATTAGAAGATATTAAGGAAAATAAAATAAAAAAGGATATTGAGGTAGAGATAGAAGCGTTAAATGAAGGGAGTGAAGCTGAAGAAATCAACCGGCTGGCTGATGAAAGAAAGGTTGATATGATTGTTATTTCCACACATGGAAAAACCGGTCTGAAAGAGGTGTTTTTAGGCTCGGTGACAGAAAAGGTGATTCGCCATGCACAAAAGCCGGTTTTAACCATTCAAAGTGAAGTATGAGGATTTAATATGAATAATGATACATTATCGCTAAATATGAAATATTACGGAAATAAACTCTCAAAGATAAATGTCCGGCAGCTTATATGTATTTTTCTGATGACTATAGTATATTTTACTTCCGTGTCTTCTGTATCAGCTCAGTATTTTGGCCGCAATAAGGTTCAGTATGAAACCTTTGATTTCAAAGTTCTGGAAACTGAACATTTTAAGGTTCACTATTATCCCAGTGAGAAAAAAGCGGCACAGGATGCAGCCAGAATGTTTGAGCGCTGGTATTACCGGCATTATAAGATTCTGAATGTACCCTTAACCGGACATATTCCGGTCATTATATATGCAAATCATGCTGATTTTCAGCAAACCAATACTATATCAGGTCTGGTTCCACAGGGAACGGGTGGTGTTACGGAAGGGCTGATGAATCGTATTATTCTTCCGCTTACCGGTGCATATACAGAAAATGATCATGTTATCGGTCATGAGCTGATGCATGCATTTCATTATGATTTAATGAAAAAAAGTGCAGTTGGAATACGAGCATCCAGACAAATACCAACCTGGTTTATTGAAGGAATGGCTGAGTATATGTCTCTGGGAAGGCATGATACTCATACTGCTATGTGGCTCCGGGATGCGGTTCTTCATAATGATGTGCCTACCATAAAACAAATATCAACTGAGGCAAAATATTTTCCCTATAGATACGGACATGCTTTATGGGCTTATATTACAGCCAGGAGAGGAAATTCTGTCATACTTCCTTTTTACAAAAGTGTACTGGACAGTGGCTGGGTACGCGGAGTAAAATTGTTCACCGGATTTTCTCTTGATACATTATCTGCAAACTGGCAGAGAGCAGTCCGGGCTGTATATCGCCCTCATCTGAAAAGCAGACAGAAACCTGATAAATTCAGTACTCCTTTGATTACCGGATACGGAGGCACAAACCTATCTCCGGTGATCAGTCCGGACGGAGAAAAAATTGCATTTCTTTCAACTAAAGATATTTTTACTCTTGATCTGTTCCTGGCTGATGCTCAAACAGGGGAAATTATAAAAAAACTGGCCAGCTCCAATACAGACAGCCATTTTGATGCTCTGCGTTTTATGCAGTCATCCGGAGCCTGGTCTCCGGAGGGGAATAAATTTGCTTTCGTAGTGTACAGAAAAGGTGATAACAGTATTGTTATTATGAATGTGCCGGAAGATAACATTCAGCAGGTTATCTCTTTTGAAAAGCTGAACAGTATACTGTCTCTGGATTGGTCTCCGGATGGTAATTCTCTGGTAATATCAGGAATATCCGGCGGGGTATGTGATCTGTTTCTGTATAATATACAAAAAGATTCTCTTTCTCAACTTACTACTGACCGTTACGCAGAACTTCAACCCGACTGGTCTCCGGATGGGAAAACGATCGTATTCTGTACGGACCGGGGACCGGAAACTGATTTTCAGGAACTGGACTACGGGAATATAAAAATAGGATTTTTGGATCTCAAGAACGGCGATATTTCAACTGTTGCCATGACAGACAACACTGTACATACCAATCCTCACTATTCCAGAGACGGCAGCAATGTATATTTTATCGGCAATCCGGACGGTATTGCAAATGTATACCGGTATGATGTACACAACAGAGGTTTTTACCGCATTACTAATATAGTCACTGGTATAAGCGGTCTCAGTGAATTGTCACCTACTATGAGCCTGGCTGAAAATACAGAAAAAATGGTCTTTACGGCATTTAACAATACAAAATATAATATCTACTCTATGAGTAAAGAACACCTGACAGGTAAGAAGTGGGAGCCGGATACTGCTGCATATTGGACACATACTGCAGTAATGCCTGTATTTGCTGATCCTGAAGCGGAGAAAGAAAAGCTTACGGTCATAAGAAGATCAGGACCGGGTCTGATTTCCGGAACCGGTTTTTCTCTAAGCGATTATAATCCGCAGCTTCGTCTCCTTGCTGTGAGTCAGTCTTCCATTGGAGTATCAGTGGACCGCTACGGCACCGGGATCGGCGGAGGAGTGAATTTACTGTTCAGTGATATCCTGGGGAATCATCTGGTAGGAGGAACTGCAATGATAAACGGGACCTGGAAAGATATAGGAGGGCAGGTCTTTTATCAGAACCGAAAACACCAGATCAACTGGGGCGGAGTTGCAGGACATATACCCTCCCGGTCAGGACGGATGGCTTCTTCTCTGACCACTGTGGAAGTAGATGGTCAGCAAGTACAGGCCAGAGAACTGGAGCTGCTGTTGCAGAGAGTGTATGTGGACAGAATTGTGGCTAACAGTGAATATCCGTTTTCAATAAACCGCAGACTGGAAGGGGGAATAGGATTTACCAGAATGAGTTATGATTATGAACTGCGCAGGCAGCTTATATCTCTGGGCGGTTATGTACTGGAACGGGAAACCAAAGACCTGGAGAGTCCAGACCCCTTGAATTTTGTACATGCAAATCTGGGGTATGTGGGTGATTATTCCTATTTTGGTTTTACTTCTCCTATGCGGGGAAGACGATTTCATTTTGAAGTTGAACCCACCATAGGATCCCTTCAATATATGTATGTGCTAGCAGATTACCGACAGTATCTTTTCCTAAACCCGGTTACTTTTGCTTTTCGCTTTATGCATCACGGAAGATATCTGAAAGATGCTGAAGATGAACAGCTGAATCCCATGTTTCTGGGGTATAAAACCTGGGTGCGTGGCTATTCTCTGGGGTCAATTGAAATGTCGGAATGCACAGACACCAGAGATCCGGAAGAATGTCCTGAATTTGACCGTCTGATCGGTTCCCGGGTCGGGGTGGTGAATGTTGAGGTGCGAATACCAATTTTCGGCAATGAACAGTTCGGACTGGTGAATTTTCGGTATCTGCCTGCAGATCTGGTAGCATTTTTTGACGGAGGAGTGGCGTGGACCAAACACAGTGATCCGGTTTTCAGAATAAAAAAAAGATCTGCAGAACGTATCCCTGTATTCAGTACAGGCCTGGCATTCCGATTCAATATACTGGGGATGCTGGTTGCACAGGTGTACTATGCCTATCCTTTTCAAAGGCCTGAAAAGGGTGCGCATTTCGGATTTGTTATTGCTCCGGGATGGTAAAGGTTAAGTATTTTTTTTCATTCAATTATAATAGTCTGGAAAAAGGAGATATATGTATGGCATCAAGGAATAATTACATACAATGGTTTTCGGATCTTAATCAGGATGATGTGAAGGAAGTGGGTGGTAAGAATGCTTCCCTGGGCGAAATGATCAGTGTTTTAAAAGAAAAAAAGATTGCCGTACCGGATGGTTTTGCCACGACAGCTCAGATGTACAGAGATTATCTGGAAGAGAACAACATTAAGGATGATATAGTGGAAGAATTGAAAAAACTGAAAAAAAGCGGTGAAAATCTTGAATCTACAGGAAAGTCAATCCGCAGGCTGATAAAGAACGGTGATTTTACTGATGAAATGAAAGAAAACATACAAACTGCTTACAGAGATCTGAATAAAAAATACAAAGGTAATAATATAGATGTAGCGGTCCGTAGCAGTGCCACTGCAGAAGATCTGCCGGAAGCCAGTTTTGCCGGTCAGCAGGAGACTTTTTTGAACATTACCGGGTATGATGATCTTTTGGAGGCCTGTAAAAAGTGTTATGCTTCCCTGTTTACAGACCGGGCCATCAGTTACCGGAATGAAAAAGGGTTTGATCATATGAAAGTAGCTCTGTCAGCAGGTGTTCAGAAGATGGTGCGGTCAGATCAGGCTGGTTCAGGAGTTATGTTCACTCTGGATACAGAAACCGGATTCCGGGAGGTGGTGGTCATCAATGCAGCCTGGGGGCTGGGAGAAAATGTGGTCCAGGGGTCTGTAAATCCGGATGAATATGTAGTATTCAAGCCTTTGCTGAAAGAACGAGGGAAGGTTCCTTTAGTCCGTAAGTCCATGGGAGAAAAAGAAAAGAAAATGATCTATGCCAGAGGAGGATCAAAAACCACTAAAAATGTGAATACATCCAAACAGGAACAAAGGAGCTTTGTACTTAACGATAACGATATACTTACTCTGGCACATTGGGCTGTACTGATAGAGGAGCATTATGAAAAACCAATGGATATTGAATGGGCCAAAGATGGTAATACTCAGGATCTTTATATTGTCCAGGCAAGACCTGAGACTGTCCAGTCACAGAAAAAGGCAGACACACTGAAAACCTTCAAACTGAAAGAAGAGGGAAGCAAGATCATTTCCGGGATCAGCATTGGCAATGCTATTGCTTCAGGCCAGGCTCAGCTAATAAAAGATCCGGACAATTTTGAACAGTTTACAAAGGATAATATACTTGTTACCGGAATGACTGATCCGGACTGGGTGCCCATAATGAAAAAAGCATCCGGCATAATCACAGATCACGGAGGAAGAACTTCTCATGCAGCAATAGTCAGTCGGGAACTGGGTATTCCTGCCCTGGTGGGAACCAGTGAAGCCACCCATGAATTGCAGGATAATCAGAAAATAACGCTCTCCTGTGCTGAAGGAGATACAGGATATGTATATGAGGGCGAGCTGGAATATGAGGCAAAAGAAATTGATGTGTCAGATATTCCTTCCACAGATGCTAACATTATGATAAATATGGCCAGTCCGGCAGCAGCGTTCCGGTGGTGGCAGCTTCCCTGCGAAGGAATAGGACTGGCGCGCATGGAATTTATTATCAATAATGTAATAAAAATTCATCCTCTGGCTTTAGTAAGGTTCAATGAACTGGAAGATAAGAAAGTCAAAAAAGAAATAAAAAAACTGACTGCGGGATTTGAAAAAAAGACAGATTATTTTATAACCCATCTGGCCAGGGGAATTGCAGAGATTGCATCTTCCCGCTATCCGGATCCGGTT
>Ga0180433_10005248_pt1 | contig 17638 bp, 17 predicted proteins | sample SS_ome_8_FD_132980 | JGI IMG/M metagenome (GOLD analysis project Ga0180433, IMG submission 132980) | Hypersaline lake sediment archaeal communities from the Salton Sea, California, USA - SS_1_D_1 metaG | ecosystem: Environmental > Aquatic > Non-marine Saline and Alkaline > Hypersaline >... | reverse complement strand
TGCTCGGCCTGGGCGGCAATGGCCATGTGGGCTTCAATGAGCCGCCCTGCGGGGTAGACACGCGCTGCCGGGTGGTGCAGCTCAGCCACGCAACGCGGATTCAGAACGCTGCTGCCTTTGGCGGTGATCCCCAGCGGGTGCCGCCGCAGGCGATCACGCTCGGCATCGCCGAGATCCTGCAGGCCGAGGAGATTCACCTCGTGGTGACGGGGGCTCGCAAGGCGTTGATCCTGGCGCGTTTGCTCCGCGGTGAAGCCACACCCGACCTGCCCGCCAGCTGGCTCGGCTCCCATCCGCGTGTCCATCTCTGGGCTGATGCGGCAGCCCTGTCGGCTGACGCCGTCAGCGGGATGTGAGGCTTGTCTGAACCGACTCCGGAATCTCCAGATTCGTGCTGACGCTGCTGACGTCGTCGAGAGCCTCCAGCCCTTCGAGCAGCTTCAGGCACTGCTGGGCTGTCTCGGCGCGATCCACCACCGCTGCCGTGAGGGGGTGCCAGGTGTGTCCCCACTCGAGAACGACCCAGCCCTTGTCGCGCAGGCCATCCTGCAGGGCCTCCAGCGCCTCGAAGCGCCCATGAACCACGGCTTCTTGGCCATCGCCTTCGAGCTGGTAACCCTCCGCGTCGAGCTCGAGCAGCCCTTCCAGCAGCACCTCTTCCTGAATGCCTGACGGCGTTCCATCCGGATGCGGCCTGGCGGCGATGCGCACCTCGCTGCGATGGTCGAACAGATAGCTGACGCATCCCGACTCACCGAGGTTGCCGTCGTTCTTGCTGAAGGTGAGACGCAGGTCAGCGGCCGTGCGGTTGCGATTGTCGCTGAGGGCCTCCACCAGCACCGCCACGCCCCCCGGGGCATAGCCCTCGTAGCGCATGTTCTCCAGTTCGCTCCCGCTGCCTCCCTGGCCGGATCCTTTGGCGATTGCCCTTTCGATGTTGGCGGCCGGCACGCCGGCCGCCTTGGCCTTGGCGATGGCCGTGCGCAGCTGAAAGTTCCCCGCTGGATCCGCACCTGCTCGGGCCGCCACCGTGATCTCCCGGCCGATCCGGGTGAACACGGCACCGCGTTTGGCATCCACCACGGCCTTGGTGCGCTTGATCTGTGCCCATTTGCTGTGGCCGGCCATCGTTGCCCGAGCGTTGTTCTCCTCGACCCCGCAGATTACGGGCGGGTCCCTGGTCGGCTTCAGCCCTGGGCGTCGAACACCACCTTCGGCCTCAGGCTCCCGGGTGGCTCGTGCAGGCCCAGGCCGAGCATCTGGCCGTCTGGAGCCAGCACCACCACCGGCCCCGCGGCGATCTCTGGATCCAGGCTCAGGCGCCGCCCGCAGCGCCAGTCCTCCACCTCGGCTGCCGTGGTGATGCGCGTCGGGCGATCCTGGAGCGCCAGCTGGGGCGCGATCAGGGGCGGTGTCGCCGAGGTCGCGTCGAGGGGGAGAGGAGCCGCCTGGTCGATCCTGAAACCCAGGGCCTGCAGCCGCCGCAGGCGTGCCAGGCAGCCACCGCAGCCGAGTTGCTCGCCCAGATCTCTGGCCAGGGAGCGGATGTAGGTGCCAGCGGAACAGTGCACCTCCAGCGCCAGCTCGCCGGAGTCGGGATCCCAGTCCAGGAGCGTCAGGCGGTCGATGCACACCTCGCGGGGGGGGAGGTCCATCGTTTCGCCACGCCTGGCGCGGGTGTGGGCCCGCACGCCATCCACATGCACCGCCGACACCTGGGGTGGCCGCTGCTGGATCGTGCCTCGGAAGGCATCCAGTCGCTGATTCAGATCAGCGTGGCTGAGTCGGGGCCAGGGGCGCTCCTCCAGCAGGTCACCGTCGAGGTCATCGCTGCTGGTGCGCCGTCCAAGCTGAATCGAGCCCACGTAGGTCTTGACGCCGGGCAGATAGGGAAGCAATCGGGTCGCCGGCCCGACGGCGAGCGGCAGGACGCCGGTCACGGCTGGATCCAGGGTGCCGCCGTGACCGACCCGGCGGGTGCCAAGACAGCGGCGTAGGCGGGCGACGCAGGCATGGGATGTCAGTCCCGCCGGCTTGTCGATCACCACGAAGCCGATCGGATTGGCGCCCTCCCGATTCACTGGCCCTCACGCTCCATCCGCCCAAGACTGTGGCACTCAGCACCGCCGCGTAGGTTGCTCCCACCTGATTGAAATCGGAGATGCAGCAGGTCAGTCGGTCCGCCGCTCTCGATGTGGAGGCCTTTCTCGCCGATGGCTTTGACCTGCGCCGCCATCTCTCCCGCTTCCTCGAGTGTTCCCTGATGGAGTTGGAGGCGCGCCTCCCGGTGGGAACGGATGATCTGGCGGCACTCCATCCCGGTGCGTTTCAACCAGAGGACGCCACCGCGTTCTATGAAGACACGGTCGGGACCGGACATCTGCTCGAGCTGGCGGCCTGGCATCTGACCAGCGCCGACTACATCGCCGACACCCTGCGCCTGCAACAGCAGTTCGCCCGCGGCCATCTGCTCGATTTTGGTGGTGGGATCGGAACCCATGCCCTGGCCGCGGCAGCTCTGCCCCAGGTGGAGCATGTGTGGTTTGTGGATCTCAATCCCCACAACCGCCTATTCCTGCAGGCTCGTGCCGCAGCGCTGGGCCTGGAGCATCGCCTGTCGGTGCATCGAGACCTGGCCAGTTGTCGGGGGCAGCGCTTCGACACGGTGGTGTGTCTTGATGTGCTGGAGCACTTGCCCGACCCCTCAGTCCAGTTGCTGGAGTTCCATCGCTGCCTGGCTGCCGATGGCACGGCCTTGCTCAATTGGTATTTCTTCAAGGGGCACAACGGTGAGTACCCCTTTCACTTCGATGATCCTGCCTTGGTCGACCAGTTCTTCCGCACCTTGCAGGCCCACTTCCTGGAACGCTTCCATCCCTGGCTGATCACCACCCGGGCTTACCGTCCGCTCTGATCACCCTTTGACGTCAGCGCATGCCCCGGCAATCCGGTTCCAGTCGGCTCCTGTTGCGCCTGATTGTGATCAAGAAGGTGGTTCTGGCGCTGATCTTGTTATTGGTGAGTCTGGCGGCCCTGGTGGGGAGTCGCCAGTTTGATCAGCTCTCCCACTGGGCTGATGTCTGGGGACAGGCCAACCGTGAGTTGTTGGAGCAGGCTGCTGATCGTGCTGAGTTGCTAGGGCCGAGCCGTCTGGGGAGGCTGGCCGTGCTGAGCGGCGTGTATGCCGCCCTGATTCTCTTGGCGGCCTGGGCGACCTGGGTGGGGCGGCATTGGGGGGAATGGCTGCTGGTAGCGGTCTTCGTGATGGCTCTCCCGTTGGAGATTGGCCATCTTCTCCATGAACAAAGCCCCAGAACCGTTTTGGTCCTGGGGCTCACCGTGTTGGGCTTGTTACTGACGTTGCGTCAGGCCACCGGCGGGTTCAGCTGGCGGTCGCCACGCTGATGCGCTTGCGATTGCGCAGGCCGCGGCGGATGGTTTCGAAGGTCACCACACCATCGGTGAGGGCGAAGAGGGTGTCATCCTTGCCCTGGCCCACGTTGAGACCGGGAAGCACCGAGGTGCCGCGCTGACGGATCAGAATGGAGCCTGCGGTCACGGTTTCACCGCCGTAGGCCTTCACGCCGAGGCGTTTGGCGTTGGAATCGCGTCCATTGCGTGTGGAGCCTGTGCCTTTCTTATGAGCCATGGGGTGAGAGAGCGGTGGGGTGGAGTGGATAGTCGGGCTGACGATCAGCTGATGGCCTTGCCGCCCACGGAGATGGACTCGACCATCACCCGGGTGAGCTCCTGCCTGTGACCATTCTTGCGCCGGGTCTTCTTCTTCGGGCGCATCTTGTAGACGATCACCTTGGGGCCGCGGCGATGGTCCATCACCTTCAAGGAGACGCTGGCGCCTTTCACGTAGGGCTGGCCCACGGTGGTGCCCTTGGAATCCTTCACCAGAAGCACGTTGTCCAGGGTCACGGTGTCATCGATCGCGGCCTGGAGCCGATCCAGGTCGTAATAACGGTTGGGTTGGAGCCAGAATTGCTGGCCGGAGGCCTCAATGATGGCGTAGGTCTCGGGATTCGTGTCTGCCATGGGCGGAGAAGGACGCAATCAGGCTCGGGATTCGACGGTTGTCACCCAGGGGTGTTGGTCAAAGCGCGATTCAGCCTGAGTCGCAATCGAAAGACAAACAAAGATCTTCACCTTTCGAGGTTCCCTCCGTCAAGATTCAGCCTATGGACCCCTGTTCTGCTGGATGACCGGCCCGGCCCTCACCATCGCGCTGCTGCTGAGGACGTCGCCATTGATCGAGACCTGTCGGCAGTGGTTGCCTGGCAATCGCTACACCCCGGTGGATCTGGGGCTGAACCGGGAGACCACGGATCTGCGTCAGATCCTGGAGGGGCAGCGGGAGGCGGTGGATGCGGTGGTGATCGAGCAGTCCCTGCTCACGCCTGAGGTGCGCCAATCGCTTCTGGAGGCGGGTCTTCTCTTCCCCGCCGTTGTGGTGGGAGAGGTGATGGGCCAAGTGGATTACCACCCGGAAGAGGTGCATCTGCCGGTGGATCAGCTCGAGCAGCTTGGCTACAACGTGGATGCGGCCATCTCCCGCTTTCTGCGGCATGGTCAGCGGGAGGACCGCCCCAGTGGGGGAACGGTGGTCGATGTGGAAGGGGGTGCGGCGGTCGAGGCGAGCGCCTGGCGTCTCACCAGTCGGCTGCAGGAACGGCTCGGCTACCTCGGCGTCTTCTACAAGCGCGATCCCTCCCGCTTTCTCGCCCATCTGGCTCCCGATGAGCAGGCCGAGTTGCTCAAGTCGTTGCAGCGCACCTATCGGGATCTCCTGCTGAGCTACTTCCGAGACCCGGCGGCTGCCAACCAGGCGCTCGAAAGCTTTGTGAACACTGCGTTCTTCGCTGATCTGCCGATCACCCGCGCCGTGGAGATTCACATGAACCTCATTGACGACTTCTGGAAGCAGCTCAGACTTGAAGGGCACAAGAACGATTTCCTGCAGGACTACCGCCTGGCCTTGTTGGACGTGATGGCACACCTCTGTGAGATGTATCGACGATCGATTCCGCCGGATCTGTCCCTCTCCGCTTCGGTCGCTTTCCAGCCCGCCGGTTCGTCTGCCGTCACTGATCAGGAGTTGTCGTCATGAGTGCTCGCAAGACCTACATCCTCAAGCTCTACGTCGCCGGGAACACGCCTAACTCCATGCGTGCGCTCAAGACGCTGCGCAACATCCTCGAGACCGAGTTCAAGGGGGTGTACGCCCTCAAGGTGATCGATGTGCTCAAAAATCCCCAGCTCGCCGAGGAGGACAAGATCCTGGCCACGCCAACGCTCTCGAAGATCCTGCCGCCGCCGGTGCGGCGAATCATCGGAGACCTCTCCGATCGGGAACGGGTGCTGATCGGTCTTGATCTTCTCTACGACGAACTCTCCGACAATGGCCTGACCTCCTCGCTGATGGATGCGTTGGAGGACGCCGACACAGACAGCACAGATTCTTAAGCGCTGCTGTGCTGTTCCGGAGGAACCGCTCAAATCTCCTTACCGTTGCAACAGAACGTCGGTGTCATGCAGATCTCCAGCTCAAGCAGCTCACCCCAGATGCAGGTGCAGAAGCTCCCCACCGGGATCGAGGGCTTTGACGATGTGTGCCAGGGCGGTCTGCCAATCGGGCGCAGCACCCTGATCAGCGGCACCTCCGGCACCGGTAAGACGGTGTTCTCCCTGCATTTCCTTCACAACGGCATTGCCCACTTTGACGAGCCGGGCATTTTCGTCACCTTTGAGGAGTCTCCACTCGACATCCTGCGCAACGCCGCCAGTTTCGGCTGGAATCTCCAGGAGATGGTTGAGCAGGACAAGCTCTTCATTCTTGATGCTTCCCCCGACCCCGATGGCCAGGATGTGGCGGGCAGTTTTGATCTGTCTGGTCTGATCGAGCGCATCCACTACGCCATTCGCAAATACAAGGCCAAACGGGTGGCGATCGATTCGATCACTGCAGTGTTCCAGCAATACGATGCTGTTTTTGTGGTGCGTCGCGAGATATTCCGTCTGATTGCCCGGTTGAAGGAAATCGGCGTCACGACCGTGATGACGACCGAGAGAATCGATGAATATGGTCCGATCGCTCGCTACGGCGTGGAGGAATTCGTTTCCGACAATGTGGTGATTCTCCGCAATGTTCTCGAAGGAGAGCGCCGACGCCGCACCGTCGAGATCCTCAAGCTCCGCGGCACCACTCACATGAAGGGGGAGTTTCCCTTCACGATGGGAGCCCATGGCATCAGTATCTTCCCGCTCGGTGCCATGCGCCTCACCCAGCGCTCCTCGAATGTGCGCCTCAGTTCGGGAGTGCCCCGCCTCGATGAGATGTGCGGGGGTGGTTTCTTCAAGGATTCGATCATCCTGGCTACCGGCGCCACCGGGACCGGTAAAACCTTGCTGGTCTCGAAGTTCATTGAGGACGCCTGCCGTAACAAAGAGCGAGCCATTCTGTTTGCCTACGAGGAATCACGGGCCCAGCTCCTGCGGAACGCCACCAGCTGGGGGATCGACTTTGAGCAGATGGAGCAGGATGGCTTGCTCAAGATCATCTGTGCCTATCCGGAATCGACAGGCCTGGAGGATCATCTTCAGATCATCAAGACGGAAATCAGCCAGTTCAAGCCGTCGCGGATGGCGATTGATTCCCTGTCTGCCCTGGCCAGGGGCGTCAGTCACAATGCCTTCCGCCAGTTTGTGATTGGTGTCACCGGTTATGCGAAGCAGGAAGAGATCGCCGGTTTCTTCACCAACACCTCCGAGGAGTTCATGGGTAGCCATTCGATCACCGACTCCCATATCTCCACCATCACCGACACGATCCTGCTGTTGCAGTATGTTGAGATCCGCGGTGAAATGGCCCGGGCCCTGAACGTCTTCAAGATGCGCGGCTCCTGGCACGACAAAGGCATCCGTGAATTCGTGATCACGGGCAATGGCCCCCAGATCAAGGATTCGTTCTCCAATTTCGAGCGAATCATTTCCGGTGTGCCTCACCGGGTCACGACGGATGAACGCAGCGAGCTCTCCCGGATCGTGCGCGGGGTCACCGCCGACGACTGACTGGCTCAACCGCTCAGCTCCTGTTCCAACAGTTCCAGTTCTTGCCGTTTGCGTCGGTCCGACTGAAACTGCAGTTCATCCTGATCCGACTGGGCCAGGGCCAGATCGAACCAGAAGGTGGTGCCAACCTCTGGTTCGCTCGCCATGTGGATCGTGCTGCCATGCTTTTCGACGATGCCTCGCACGATGGAGAGCCCCAGGCCCGTTCCCACCTCGGTGTGAACGGCATTCTCGACGCGATAGAAACGATCGAAAATGCGTTGTTGATCCGCTTCGCTGATGCCGAAGCCGGTATCGGCCACTTCGATGCGCACCCTGGGCAGGGGTGAGATCAGGTCGCAATGGGGAGCGCTCTCCTCTGGCCGTGCTGCTGGCATCCAGCAGCTGTCGGGCCAGGTGTAGGCGCGCAGCATCAGCACACCTCCCTGGCGGCTGAACTTCAGGGCATTGCCCACCAGGTTGTCGAGCACTTGAAGCAGCAGATCCCAGTTGCCAAGGATCTCCGGCAGTTCGACCGGCACATCCAGCCTCAGGCTCACCTGCTTGTCGTCGGCATTGAGTTTGTAGTTCCTCAGGGTCTGCTCCAGGGCTGGTGTCAGCGCCATGGCTTCGAACTGCACCGGTCGGTTCGACTCCAGGCGTGAGAGGTCGAGCACATCGTTCACCAGTCGTGTGAGCCGATCGGTCTCGGCGTTGGCGACACCCAGAAATTCCTTGGTTTCCTCCTCGCTGAGCTGGTCGCCCATGTCGTGGAGCGTTTCCACGTAGCTCTTGATGTTGAACAACGGTGTGCGCAGTTCATGGGACACGTTGCTGATGAATCGGCTCTGGGCTGCGTTCAGTTCCACTTCCCTGGTCAGGTCCTGAATGGTCACCGCGATTCCCTTCAGGCTTTCGCCGCTGGCATCGCGCACCGACTGCAGCACGATCCGCAGGGTTCGGGATGGATCGTCGATGCTGCAGCGGAGGTCTTCGCTGTCGCTGATGCCGTTCAAGAGAGCATCGAGGGGAGCATGCAGTTCGATCGCCAGGAGGTGGGGCAGTTCATCGAGCAGCTCCTGGCTTTCAAGGTTGCGCCCCTCCCAGCGAAACAGCCGGCGGGCGGTGGGATTCGCCAGCACGATCCGTCCTTCGGCATCGAGCAGCACGGCACCATCGGCCATCGTGGCGATCAGGGACGCTTGCTTCACCTGGGCGGCGGTGAGCTCCTCGATGTTGGCGGCGTCGTAGGCCTGCAGCTGGGCGGCCATGGCATTGAAGCCATCCAGCAGTTCCCCCAGTTCTCCACTGACTGGAAGGGCAATCCGTGCCTCGAAATCTCCGGAGGCGATCGAGCGGACGCCCCGCAGCAGTTCCTTCACCGGTCGGGTGATCGTGAGGGCGTTGAACACAGCCCCAAGGATCACCAGCACCCAGATCGAGATGAACACCGCCACCGTCACCTCGCGAGTGAGGGCGGCGCTGGCGAGAGCGGTTTCGTTGGGATTCACCCCCAGGGCGAGGATGCCCAGGTAACGCCCATCGCGCACCAGAGGCACGAAAACATCGGTGACCTGACCCTGGGGGGTGAGGTGCTGACGCACCAGGGGGTTCTGGGGTCTGTTGCGCAGACCCGCCGGTAGCTCAAGCCGTCGACTCAGCCGCAGGTCATTGGGCGTTTCTCGACCGCTGCCGCTGATCGGAATCCCCAGATACACGATGCCCTCGGGGTCGGCGAAGAAGATGTAACGCAGGCTGCGGCTTGATCGCCAGAAGGATTCGGTGACATTGGCCAGTTCGCGGTCGCGGCCCTCCGCCACCAATTCGCTCACGTTCCCGGCCAGGAGCAGACCCAGATCCCTGGCGTAACGCGTGTCATTCATGACGGCGTCGCGCTGGATCCCGTTGAGGGCGAAGAAGGTGATGCCTGTCATCATCAGGCTCACCACCAGCGTCGCCACCGACAGCAGCTTCGTTTGAAGACTGAATTCGGCCCACCACAGCCGCACCTTCCCCCACAAGCTCGTTGTGGTGGCTGCGGCGGGGGAGCCGGTTGCGGATGCTGCTGATGCGCTGCTGGCCATCGCGCTGGGGCGCTCTGACGCAGCCTAGGCCTGCCGCACCTGATGACCGATGTCCTGACGCAGCTGCATGCCCTCGAAGCGCACCTGCCCCAGGGCGCGGTACACGGCGGAGAAGGCCGCATCAAAATCGTCAGCCTGGGCCGTCATCGTCAGGACCCGTCCGCCTGCGGTCAGGAGTTGACCATCGGCGGCCAAGCGCGTGCCCGCATGGAACAGCTGCCGCTGGTCTGATGAAGCCAGGTTCCCCTCAATCACATTGCCCTGGCGCGGCTGTTCCGGATAGCCCGCCGCCGCCACCACCACGCCAACACTGCAGCCTTGGTGCACCGTCAAGGTCGGGGCGAGATCCAGCCGTCCCAGGGCACAGGCCTGCAGCACCTGCGCCAGTTCAGGCCCCATCAGCGGCATCAGGGTCTGACATTCGGGATCGCCGAAGCGGCAGTTGAATTCGATCACGCGCGGGCCGTCGACCGTGAGCATCAGCCCGGCGTAGAGGACACCGCGATAGGCGATGCCCCGGGCCTGTAGGGCCGCGACCGTGGGCTCCAGAATCTGGCGACGCACCTGGTCCAGGCCAGTGGTATCCAGCAGGGGCGCTGGGGCGTAGGCCCCCATCCCACCGGTGTTCGGCCCCTGATCGCCATCCAGCAGGCGTTTGTGGTCCTGGGCAGGCGGCAGAAGCACGAGCCGTTCGCCATCACAGAGGGCGAACACAGACACCTCCGGCCCCTCCAGACGTTCTTCCAACACCAGGCGTTCGCCGGCGGAGCCAAAGCGTCCATTGAAGGCATCCCGGATCGCCTCCTCCGTGTCCGCGATCGATTCCGCCACCGTCACCCCTTTGCCGGCGGCGAGGCCATCGGCTTTCACCACGAGGGGGCGCTGCAGCTGCGCCACCAGTGCCAGACCCTGCTCGGCACTGGTGACGGTCCAGTGTCCGGCGGTGGGAATGCCGGCCTCAAGCATCAGCTGCTTCGCCCAGGCTTTGCTGGCCTCCAGCTGGGCACCATCAGCTCCTGGTCCGAACACCGCCAGCCCCGCAGCCCGGAGCGTGTCGGCCAGGCCGGCCGCCAGAGGCGCTTCGGGGCCGATCACCACCAGATCGATCCGATGCTGCTGGCACAGCGACAGCAGCCCGTCGGCATCGCTGGCCGCCGTGTCTAGGCGCTCGCCGAAAGATCCGCCATTGCCCGGACTGATCCAGACCTTGTCCACCCCAGGGCAGCGTTCGAGCGCCCAGCAGAGAGCCTGTTCGCGGCCTCCACTGCCCACGACAAGCAACCGTGCCAGCGATGGCAGGGGCTGGGGACGGGATGGTGAGAGGGCCATGGCAGCGGGAACGATGGGGGAAGCCCCCTTAGGTTTGAGTGGTATCGCCGGGGCGTTCGCGTCGCAGGGCGAACGGTTTCCATCTTTGTTGACGGCCGCCCCATGGGGATCCATGCCCTGCCCCTGACGCTGTTGCTTGCGGTCCAGCCCCAGCCCCAGCCCCAGACGCAGGCCCAGAGTCAGGCCCAGCCTTTGCCGATGGGCGAGGTGGCTTACCAGATGGCGTTGCTGGAGGGGGGCATCCCCGAGTTGCAACTGGCCTGTGCCGATGCGGCTCGTTTCAATCTCAAGCCACGCCTCCAGGAGTTGAGGGATCGTTTGATGCTGGTGGCCCCCGCGCCCCAGCCCTTCCCTGTGGTGATGGCCAACGCCAGGGCCCTGTTGACATGCAAGGCTCCCGCCGGCGCCCAGGTGGTGCTGAATCGCTTCGGGCCAGGGCCCGGGCAGCAGCGCCGGCAGTGGTTGTTGCTCGACTGGAGAGCTGCATCGGCGAGCCTCGACCATCGGCGCGCCGCCCTGGCGCTGCGGCGGCTGGCCAATGGCGATCTCGCCAGCCTGGACCAGGAGCAGCTCGTGGTGGGTGTGTCCGAGGATGGCCAACCGCTCACCCGTTCGGCCCTCGATCTGCTCGCTGACCATGAAGCAGCGTCCGGGCAGTTGGATCGGGCCGCTGCCGTCCTTCTGGCCGGCCGAACACCGGGTGTGGTGGCAGCACGCCGTTACGGGCTCGTGGCCGAATGGCTGCAGACCCTCGGTCAACCCAGCAGCGACGCGTTGCTCGAGGCGGCCCTGGACCAGGCGGCCGCCGACCAGGCCTGGTCAACGGCCGTTGATCTGCTGCGGCTGCAGTTGCGCCTGAATCTGCAGGCTGGCGGCGATGGGCGCCGGGCCCGGCAGCGCTTGGAACGGTTGTCGCGTCGTCTGGATGACCGCTACACCCTGCTGCAACGTCCCGACGTTGATCCCGATGCACTGGATCAACAGTTGCGATCGCCCCGGCAGCCAGGGGGCCACGCTGCCCTGGGAGAATCAAGGCCTGCCGGTTCTCCGGTGATCGCCCCCTCCCCCAGCCCATGAGCGTTTCCCCCGGTCCCCTGCTCTACGAGGGGAAGGCCAAGCGTGTGTATGCCTCCCCTCTGGACGACACCGTGCTGGTGGAATTCAAAAATGACGCCACAGCCTTCAACGCTCTGAAACGTGAGCAGCTGGATGACAAAGGGCGGTTGAACTGTCAGATCTCGGCTCGGTTGTTTGAGCTGCTGGAACATGCCGGAATTCCGACGCACTACCAGGGATTGACCGGCGACACCTGGATGGCGGTGCAGCGGGTGGAGGTCATTCCCCTGGAGGTGGTGCTGCGCAACGTGGCCACAGGTTCGCTCTGCAAACAGACTCCGATCAAGCCGGGGACGGTGTTAGAGCCAGCCCTGCTCGATCTTTATTACAAGGACGATGGCCTCGGAGATCCTCTGCTGACGGAGTCCCGGCTCGAGCTGCTGCAGCTGGTGAGCCGGGAGCGACGTCAGGAGATGGAAACCCTGGCGCGGCGCGTGAACGCCGTGTTGGGGCCCTTCTTTCGGGATCTGGGGCTCCAACTGGTGGATTTCAAGCTGGAGCTGGGGTGCAATCGCAGCGGCGAACTGTTGGTGGCCGATGAGATCAGCCCGGACACCTGCCGGCTCTGGGACCTGGGCACCCTGGATCCACAGGACCGCATCCTCGACAAGGATCGCTTCCGCCAGGATCTCGGTGGGCTGATCGAGGCCTACGGGGAGGTCTACAAACGGGTCCAAGGGTGCTGCCCCAACCCCCGCAACTACAGGTAAGGTCTGCGGACGTTTGCGGCCGAATCGGCCGACCGCTGCCCTCTCCATGGTCAATTTCTCCTCAAGCCGGACCACGGACGCCGTTCGGCGGGGAGCTCTGGGTCTTGCTCTGGCTCTACCCCTGATGGCCAGCCCAGCCCTGAGAGCCCAGGAGAATCCAGCGGAGCAGCAGCAAGACCAGCCTCAGACCGAGACGGTGGAGGTTGAGGTCGAGCAGGTGGACGTGGAAAAAATTGAGGTGGAGGAGGTCCTCCCCACGCAGCAGGACGCCTCAGGCCAGGAGCCAGCCCAGCAGCCTGCAGCCGAGCAGCAGCTTCCCCCTGAGCAACAGCCTGCGGTGCAGGAGCCCCTGGAGCAGGCGCCGGCCCAACCTCGGGTGCTGATCAGTGAGGTGGTGATCGAGGGCATTGCCGGTCATCCGGAACAGGAGCGCCTTGAGCTGGCGGCCTACGACGCGATGACGGTGCGTCCGGGCAGTCGCGTCACCCGTGACCAGCTCAAAACCGATCTGGATGCGATCTACGCCACCGGCTGGTTTTCCGATGTGCGGATCGAGCCGATCAATGGCCCCCTGGGCGTGCAGCTCTTGGTGAAGGTGGTGCCCAACCCCGTGCTCACCCAGGTTGAGCTTGAACCCGACGACACCAAGATCCCGCCGGAGGTCGTTGAGCAGACGTTCAGTTCCGACTACGGCCGCACACTCAACCTGAATGAGCTCCAGCTGCGGATGAAGGAGCTGCAGGGTTGGTATGCCAAAGAGGGCTATTCGCTGGCACGGGTCTCCGGACCCAGTCGGGTCAGCCCGGAGGGTGTGGTGCAGCTCAAGGTGGTGATCGGCACGGTGGCCGGTGTTGAGGTGCAGTTCTTGAATAAAGAGGGCGAGAGCACCAACGACAAGGGTGAGCCGATCAAAGGCAAAACCAAGCCCTGGGTGGTGACACGGGAAATCTCGATCAAGCCCGGTGAACCGTTCAACCGCAATCAGCTGGAAGGTGACATCAAACGCCTTTACAGCACCTCGCTGTTCAGTGATGTGAAGGTGACCCTGAAGCCGGTGGCCGGTGAGCCTGGCACCGTCAACATCATTCTCGGCATCGTGGAGCAATCCACAGGCTCCCTCTCCGGTGGTCTCGGATACAGCCAGAGTCAGGGTGTGTTCGGCCAGGTGCAGCTCCAGGACAGCAACCTGTTTGGGCGCGCCTGGAATCTGGCGCTCAACCTCACCTATGGCCAGTATGGCGGCCTGGCGAATTTCACCTTCACCGATCCCTGGATCAAAGGGGATAAGTGGCGAACCTCCTTCCGCACCTCGTTGTTCCTGAGTCGGGAAGTACCCCAGGTCTTCCAGAGCCAGAACAATGGCAGCATCGTCACGGTGGATGACTACGTCAATAACAATTCCACCTACGCCTACGAGATCAACACCGACAACAATCCCGCTGGGCGAAAATTCAACAATGTTGCTAACGCCGACAAGCAATTCCCTGAATACAGCTGGTTTGATTTCGAGGGTGATTCTGTCGCGCTGCAGCGGGTCGGCGGCAATATTGTGTTTGCTCGACCGCTCAATGGCGGTGATCCCTACAAGATTGTTCCCTGGAATGTTCTGGCTGGATTGAACATCCAGAATGTGCGTCCGATCAATTTCGCCGGGGATACGCGTCCCTACGGTGTTCCCAATGAAAATATCAAAAACGATCGGATTCCCAATGATGAAATTATCTGTATCGCCTACAGCAGCAATCCCTCTGACTGCGCCACGGAGAACAATCTGGCCAGCGTGCGCTTCGCCGCCACCTACAACAAGCTGAACGATCCACGCAATCCCACGTCAGGTAATTTCCTCAGCCTGGGAACTGAACAATTTGTTTCCGTGGGGGCCAATTCTCCCACCTTCAACCGGTTAAGGGCCAGTTACACCCAGTTTTTCCCTGTGAACTGGCTCAAGATCGCCAAGGGCTGTCGGCCCAAGCCCGGCGAGAAGGCCAATTGCCCCCAGGCGATCGGCATCCAGCTGAAGGCGGGCACCGTGATCGGCCAGCTTCCCCCCTACGAAGCCTTCTGTCTGGGCGGTTCCAACTCTGTGCGCGGTTGGTATGACTGCGATCTGGGTGTGGGCCGCAGCTTCGGTGAGGCCACGATCGAATACCGCTTCCCGATCATCAGCATCTTTGCGGGTGAACTCTTCGTGGATGCCGGCACGTCCTTCGGATCCCAGGCGAACGTTCCCGGCAAGCCCGGTGAGCTCCTCGATAAGCCGGGATCGGGCTTCTCCGTCGGTACCGGTGTGATCGTCACCACCCCAGTTGGCCCTCTGCGCCTGGAGGTGGCTAGCCAGGACTTCACCGGTGACTGGCGTTTCAACCTGGGTGTGGGCTGGAAATTCTGATGGCCACCTGGCCCGCTGATTACAACGGCTCCTGGACCCTCGCCTCGTCTGTGGCGCGCACCGGGGTTGGCTTGCACAGGGGTGCTTCGGTGTCGGTGACGCTCAGGCCTTCCGAACGGGCTGGTTATCACGTGCGTTGGGCTGAGGCGCCCGCTTCCAGTGAGCCTGTCACCCTCAGCCCGGCCCAGGTGCGCGACAGCCAGCTCTGCACCACCCTGGACCTGGGGGAGCGGCGCCTGGCCACGGTGGAACATCTGTTGGCCGCACTGGCCGGTACAGGGCTGAGTCATGTGGAATTGGAGGTGAGTGGACCGGAGGTCCCTCTGCTGGATGGTTCCGCTCTCGGTTGGGTGGAGGCGATCGACGCGGCGGGCTTCGCTCCGGCGGCGACGTCACGCCGACCCGGCCCCAGGCTCACGGCACCGATCACACGTCATCGGGGCAGCAGTGTGATCACGGCCACTCCTGCTGAGGGTTTTCAGGTGGTGGGAGTGATTGATTTCCCTCAGGGGGCGATCGGGCGGCAGCAGTTGGCGATCAGCCTGACGCCCGAACGGTTTGTGGAGGAGATCGCCCCAGCGCGCACCTTCGGTTTCCGCGAGCAGGTGGATCAGTTGCGCGCTGCGGGGCTGATTCAGGGAGGCGGTCTGGACAACGCCCTGGTGTGTGATGGAGAGCACTGGCTCAACCCACCGCTGCGCTTCGTGGATGAACCGGTGCGCCATAAGCTCTTGGACCTGATCGGGGATCTGGCACTGGTGGGGTTCCCCCAGGCACAGGTGCTCGTGTATCGGGGCTCCCACGGCCTGCACACCGACCTGGCTGCTGCCCTGGCAGATCTCTCTCCCTTCCTTCGCTGATCCGTTGACCACCACTCCCTCTACGGCCGCGCCCACCGACCCCGTGCTGACCAGTGAGCAGATCATGGGCTTGTTGCCCCATCGCTATCCCTTCGCCCTGGTCGATCGGGTGCTGGAGCATGAGCCGGGAGTTCGGGCGGTGGCCATCAAGAATGTGACCCTGAACGAGCCGCAGTTTCAGGGCCATTTCCCTAATCGCCCCTTGATGCCAGGGGTGCTGATCGTTGAGGCGATGGCCCAGGTGGGCGGCCTGATCGTCACCCAGATGCCCGACCTCCCCAAAGGGCTGTTCGTGTTTGCAGGCATTGATGGAGTGCGTTTTCGGCGACCTGTGGTGCCTGGCGATCAGCTGCGCATCTGCTGCGTGCTCCTCAGCCTGAAGCGGCAGCGCTTCGGCAAGGTGAAAGCGGAAGCCTCGGTAGAGGGTCAGCTCGTCTGCTCCGGTGAGCTGATGTTCTCCCTGGTGGACTGAGCGTCATGCCGGAGACCCCTTCCCCATCGGTCATCAGCGAGGATTCGGCGGTGCAGATCCACCCTCTGGCTGTTGTGGACCCCAGGGCCGAGCTGGCCGAAGGGGTTGTGATCGGACCTGGCGCCGTGGTCGGTCCCGGCGTGCGGATCGGTGCCAACTCCTGGATCGGTCCCCATGTTGTGCTCGATGGCCGTCTGACCATCGGCAGATCGAATCGCATCTTCCCAGGTGCCTGTCTTGGTCAGGAGCCGCAGGATCTGAAGTATCGCGGCGCCCCCACCGAGGTGGTGATCGGCGACCACAACACCATCCGCGAATGCGTCACCATTAATCGCGCCACCGATGAGGGGGAAGTCACTCGGATCGGCGACCACAATCTGTTGATGGCCTACTGCCATCTCGGTCACAACTGTCTGCTCGGCAATGGGATCGTGATGTCCAACGGCATCCAGGTGGCCGGCCATGTGGAGATTGAAGATCGCGCCGTCATCGGTGGCTGTCTCGGCATTCATCAGTTTGTGCACATCGGCGGCTTGGCGATGGTCGGAGGCATGACCCGAGTGGATCGGGATGTGCCGCCTTACTGCCTGGTGGAGGGGCACCCCGGTCGGGTTCGGGGCCTGAATCGGGTGGGGCTGCGCCGCCGTGGCCTGGATCAGAGCAATGGAGGGGAGGAGCTGCGCCAGCTTCAGGACATCTGGACTCTGATCTATCGCTCTGATCTGGTGATCGCCGAAAGCCTCCGTCAGGCGCGCCAGACGGCTCTCCTGCCGGCTGCAGACCACCTCTGCAGCTTCCTCGAGGCCTCGATCAGCAAGGGGCGTCGTGGCCCGATGCCCGCTGCCGGCGGTCGCTGATGGTCCGCATCCTGATCAGCACCGGCGAGGTGTCCGGTGATCTGCAGGGGAGCCTTCTCATCGAAGCCCTCCATCGTCAGGCGAAGCGGCTCGGCCTTGCACTGGAAGTGCTCGCCCTCGGTGGTGAACGCATGCGTGAGGCTGGCGCGGAGCTGCTCGCCGACACGGCGCCGATGGGGGCGATCGGCCTGTGGGAGGCGCTGCCCCTGGTGGTGCCCACCTTGCGGCTTCAGGCCCGGGTCAATCAGCTGCTGAGGTCTCGACCGCCTGATGCGGTGGTGCTGATCGACTACATGGGGGCGAACGTGCGCCTGGGCCGCGATCTGCGGCGGCGTCTGCCCCATGTGCCGATCACGTATTACATCGCCCCGCAGGAATGGGCCTGGCGCATGGGCGACGGCGGCACCACGCGTCTGCTGCGTTTCACCGATCGCATCCTGGCGATCTTTCCTGTTGAAGCGGAGTTTTATGCCGCCCGCGGTGCCGAGGTCACCTGGGTGGGCCATCCGCTCCTCGATCTGGCGGCCCATCGCCCTTCCCGTTCAGAAGCTCGCCGCACCCTGGCGCTCCCCGGCAAGGCTCCCCTGCTGTTGCTGCTGCCCGCCTCCAGGCCCCAGGAGCTGCGCTATCTGATGCCGGTTCTGGTGGATGCCGCTGCCAGGTTGCAGGCTGCCGATCCAGCCCTTGACGTGATGGTGCCCGCCGGGCTGGCGGCCTTTGAAGAGCCCCTGCGGCAGGCTATGCAGAAGGCCGGCGTGCGGAGGC
>Ga0180433_10005246_pt1 | contig 17639 bp, 14 predicted proteins | sample SS_ome_8_FD_132980 | JGI IMG/M metagenome (GOLD analysis project Ga0180433, IMG submission 132980) | Hypersaline lake sediment archaeal communities from the Salton Sea, California, USA - SS_1_D_1 metaG | ecosystem: Environmental > Aquatic > Non-marine Saline and Alkaline > Hypersaline >... | reverse complement strand
TTTGCTTTTTCAGCAACAGGACCAAATATTCCTCGATAGACCTTATCCTTTTGATATTGCTCCATAAAACATGTTCCAGATTCAACAGGCCACTTGGAGGGGATATCAATTAAAACCCTTTGAGAGGTTACACCTACTGGAATATCTTCTGCATATCCACCATCTTTGAATTTTTTTACAAAACGTTTTGCTTTTTGTAGATATTTTGGAGCAGCCTTTTTTAGTTTTCCGAAATACTTACATCCAACTTTTGCAACTTTCCCTGCAATAACTGTTTTTGTTGTAAGTCTTGTAACTTCTTCAACCTTCTGACTTTCTGAAAGTTCTGCAAATGCCTCAAATCGAGTTTTAATTTCATCAGCAAACCATTGATATTCCTGATTAAATCTGTTTATTTCTTGCAAAAATCTTTCATCATGGCGAAAGGCAAAATCATCTAAAGTCGCCATATGCATATGAATTGCATAAACATGTTTAATGGACTTGCCGATTAAGCTTCCAATGTCTGCCACTAAACCAATCGGATCAGTAACCACCCTTTTAACAAAACTTGCAGTATCTTCAACCCACTCGATAGAACCTTTTTTTAAACCACGAAAAACTGCATCTGGATTTTTTATTACAGATTCCACACACTTGAAAATGCCAGAACAAACTGTTGAAAGAGCATATGCAAAATTAAACTGTCCAGCATTGTTACATCCACAACCAATGCTTGATAAATCACCAATTGTAAAAAACCATGTTTCTTTATCTATGCCAATATCGATTGTGGTCAAATCAGCACTGCTATTTACTATTTCTACAAACTCAGAATGAATCTCTTGCTGAACTGCGTTACCTATGCATTGGTCAAACACCGTTGAATCAATACCATGTTTTTTTAAAAGAGAACGGGTATGTTCAGAAATTTTATACGCCCTGTGTTCAATCTTAAAACCATTACGTATTGCCTCTTTAATTGCCTGAACCCGTTGTTGATACCAACGCGAATGAAATAATTCCTCTCCATTATTTTCCACAATCTCAAACTCTGCTTCTTCATGAAAACAGACAGCAGTGTTTTCAAGTTCACTTTCTCTACTAAAAAAAACTTCTTGCGCTTGCTGTGCACTTTCCAAACGTCTCTTTTCTTTTTCTTCAAAAAGTTTTTTCTTCTCCCTTTTTATTTCTCTTTCCTTTTGCAACTTTTCTTGTTTGCGCTTTTGATCTTCTTTTCTTTTTTGTTCTGCTACAAAAGACTTTGCTCGAGGAAGTTCTTGTTTGATAAAATCTTTAAGTTTTGTATCGCTAAACCAACCCCGCTCAAAAACACAATCGTTGAGCGCATTATAAACAGAAACATTTGTCCTACTGAGTTCATCAATTTTTACAATCATCCGTTCGTATTCTGGAAAACTTTTCAAAAACTTCCTATACCCTTCATGTTCCCATAACTCAAATGATGCAAATAAATGTGATCGTAACTCCTCTGACCAATTATGAGGCTTGATATTGTTTACAGTTCTACCTGCAAAATACCTACTCCAGTCACAACACGAATACGTTTTTATCTTGTGATAATTCCTTTCAGCCCAGGTACCTTTTCGACAATCTGGTCTCGAAAAAAAGCTACCTTCTTTTGCCGTAACTTTTCCGTATACATTTTCAAAACGATAAAATGTGTACTCATTAGAAGAATCAGAATTATGTGAATTTGATTGCGTAAGAAACGGATCATCCGTCATAACAGACAACATGTCCATCAAAACATAAGACTCATCTGAAAAACAAATCGAAAAGAAAAAAGTTGAAATGATAAAAAGAACTTGTAACTGCTTCATGCTACTCATCTTTGAAGAAAATACGGTTGTATAATGTTGACCGCTACCCAAAATACCACAATTGCGATACACTTAAAAACGAGATAAAAAGTGATACCAATTTCTATTTTTTAAAACAATGAAACAACTCAAACGTGGCATTCTCATTTCCATAGAAGGCATCGATGGTTCGGGTAAATCAACCCTTGCCAACAAACTCAGGGATGCGCTACAAAAAAAAGATTTTCCTGTTGTGCTAACTTGTGAACCAGGAGGCACAGAAGTCGGGAAACTGATTCGCCCTATGCTACAACACAAGCTACCATCGATGTGTGACCAGACAGAATTTTTACTCTACGCGGCAGACCGCGCACAACATTTTGAGGAACTAATTATTCCTAAAATTCAAGAAAAAAAATTAATCATATCCGACCGTATGAATGATTCTTCTGTTGCGTACAACGGATACGGAAGAGGTCTTGATTTGCAGATGATCAAATCAGTCAACGCATGGGTGATGAAACAACACAAACCGGACATCACGCTGTACATTCAACTACCTATCGCAGAAGCGGTTGCACGCCTTAAAAAACGGAAAGGTCGTCCTACCTCAATCGAACAAGAAAAAGAAGCGTTCACCAAACGAGTGGTACAAGGATTTGAAACTGTTTTCAAAAATCGCCCTGAAGTGATTACGCTTGACGGCAGACAAGACGCAGATATGCTTGCCAAAACAGCGTTTGCAAATATTGTACGATTTTTCAAAGACAACAAGTTAACTTCGTAGGCTTAACCATGATTCCACCCGCACAAATCTTTGTCGGCCCACACAAAACGATACTTGAAAAAACAAAAGAAACTATTCAAAAAATTTTTTGTACAAACAACGCATGCGGTACCTGCACACACTGCAAACAGATTGATGAAGAACAACACCATGGCGTCATCTGGATTGAGCCAGAAAAACAGTACACGCTCGAGGCCATCGCACCGATTTTTAAACAGATCACCTTTCAGCTAGAACCAGGACAACATATTTTTTTTGTTTTAAAAAAAGCAGACTTTTTAACGGCAGCGTGCTCGAACAGCTTACTCAAATCGGTTGAAGAGCCACCACAAGGTTATCACTTTATTTTTCTTGCCCAACGCGGCCAACAAATTTTACCAACGATTCGTTCACGATGTGTTGTACAATCATTTTGGACAGGAGTAGCATCTGAGTCGGAAGAGTTTGCTGACATGTTCAAAAAAAAGTTAACCTGCATCCCTTCTGTATTTTTAAAAATGCTTTCACAAAAAAATCCATCTGAACGAGAAACCGTCGAACTGCTTGACAATTTACTTACACACTGGATTTCGGAGCACAAAAAACAGACACAAGCAAATCAAAAAACAGTCCTTGCAGGCAAGATGATCACGCTACTCAAACAATCACTAGAAACCCCACCCATGCCGGGCAGCAGCAAACTATTTTGGAAAAATTTTTACCTGCAGATGAAGGAATTTTAAAAGAAAGGAATAGGTCCTATGATACGCAAAATCTTCGCACTTTCACTTTTATCTACAACAGTGTTCTCAATAAATGCGCAACTAGATCCAGATAACCCAATGTACCGTCCAACTCTTTACGTACCGTTTCGCGAACAGTATGACAACGTTGTTCGAAAGACAGAAAAAAAACCTGTCTCCACCAAAACAAAAAACTCAGTTTGCGTATTTTGCAAAGATGTTCAATCAAATGACGATGTCAAAAACTTTTTGATGACGCGTTTTGAGCATAACGTTGTTTTGCTTGCTCTTTTTCCTTACCAGCGAGGACACATTCTCATAATTCCAAACGCACACGTTAAAAATCTGGCAGACTTGCACCAGGAAGCTCGGGAAGAACTCATGGAAATCATCGCCGCTTGTTCAAAAATTTTTGAAGACGTTTTTAATTCCGACGGAACAAACATCGGGATCAACATTGGTAGAGCGGCTGGAGCCTCAAAACCAGATCATGTGCACATCCATGCAATTCCACGATTTGTAACGGACAAGCAAAGTTACATTCAACTAATAGCAGAAACACGAGTCGTACAATGGAACATGAAAAAATTGTACTGGCAACTCAAACCCGCCTTTGACGAATTGAAAGATAAACTCTATCCACGACAAATCGATGACATTGGAAACTATTACGAATCTGGTCAACACGAACAAGAAGTTCAAAAGGTTATGGAATTTGTTGAATATTTTAAAGGGGCGGCTCAGTTAAAAGCCGCCCCAATTTTACAAGGAAAAAAATGAAAAGATCGGTCTTTTTCTTTTTAATGTTGTCCTTCTCAGGCCGAATTTTGACAGAGGAAAAAAGTATCCAGAGTGATTTTTTTGTTCCGTCGGACATTCCAAAAACATCTTACAAAATAGACGCTCACGTAGATATAGCAGAAAAAAAAATAACAGGCAACGAAGTTATTACGTTTAAAAATAGTTCTTCGAAACCTCTATCTATAATCGCAATCAACCATTACCATGCAAAAAAAATAAAAATAAACATAAAAGGAAAATCGTTAGAATTTTTACACGGTAAAAACGGTAGCTTTAATAAGCCTCCATTTTTTTATAAATTGCCAAAAACTATAAACCCCGGAAAAAATATTAAACTTGACGTAGAGTTTAGCAGCAAAATAGAGGTTGACGAAACATCAGATCAAGCATATTTAGTTGGCTGGCACCCTACTTTGTGGTGGAATGATATTCCTTCCCAAAAATCATTTAAGGCGAAGATCAGTATCCCCGAAGATTACAGCATGGCCATAAGTGGGCGTTTGAATAAAAAAAGTGGTTACTATGAAAACAATTCGGTAACTACTCATTTTGGCGCTTTCTTATCAAAAAACCTGAAGGCGAAAGAAAAAGAAGTAGAAGGTGTTTTAGTTACTTCTTTGTTTACCGAAAAAGGAAGGGAGTGTGCCACACTTCTTTTGGAAACCGCAGTGGATGTCATAAAATTTTATAAAAAGTTTCACGGTTTTTATCCTTTCAATTTTCTTTACATCATTCCAGGAAGTTCCTGCCCGATGGGAGGATGTCCTTATGCATCTGGCATTGTAAGAATTCACGGACAAGAACAATTCAAGGAAGAATCCCTTCTTCATTGGAGATTTATAACAGCACACGAAATTGGTCATCAATACTGGGGAGAGTATGTGATGCCAAACAAAGATATAAGGAACATCTTCAGCTCGTGGTTGATGATTGGCATGGGTATTTACTTGGACAGAGAATATATCAGATTTAAAAAACTGGGAATGGGTCAACATAAAAAAATGATGAATCTATACCTGGAAGGTGTAAAAGAACACTATGATATAACACTCGATGCCCCACCATCTTTGGTAAAAAAACAAAAATATAACCGCAATAATGTTTTAAAACATGGTAAAGGCTTTAGTGTTTTCAGCGCTCTTGGAGCTGTTTTAGGAAGAGACACATTCAAAAGAGCATACATGAAATGTGTAAAAAATTACGGCGGAAATCATCTAGGATATAAAGATCTGCAAAAAATTTTTGAAAAAGAAACCAATGAAAGTTTGGGTTGGTTTTTTCAGCAGTGGGTCCGTTCTAACAAATACCTTTACTATGCAATAGAATCATCAAGCAGCGTAAAAAAAGAGGATACGTTTATATCATCGGTCAAGATCGTAAGAGGCCGCCCTTTCGTTACCATATCAATGCCCATACCAGTCAAAGCAATCTTTGAAGATGGTTCGTCTCAAATTAAATACACGAATAGACACCTTGAAATAAATACTATTAAATTCGAAAGTAAGTCAAAACTGAAACGGGTGATTTTAGATCCAGAGCATGAGTTGGCAATGCTAAAAAAACCTTTGGCAATAACAGTTGAAGAAATTCCGGACATTATCTCCAAATTAGATTTGGTCGGTTCAAGCAAAGAAGCCTTAAAAATATTTAAAAAATATAAAAAAGATATTACGTTGAGCGCGAAAGAGTGGCTTCTTTTTGGCGTCAAGTTATATGATGGCGGCTATTACGAAGAGGCCTTTGAAGCATGCAAAAATGGTTCTAAACAAAAAGCTCGGCCATTTATAAAATTCGTTATCTTTGCATGGATGGGAATCCTAAAGGATCTCATGGAAAAAAGAAAAGAGGCAATAAAGTATTACGCGGAAAGCTTAAAACAAGATTTTCCCGAAAGTTATACCGCGGATTTTGATGTCTACAATCTAGAAATAAATCGCCAGTGGACTAAAGAACGGTTAAAAACACCATTTACGAAAATAAAATAAAAAATGAGCAAACAAAAAAAACAGTCTTTACACGAAAGATGACCGCGCTGCTCAAACAATCACTCGAAACCCCACCCATGCCCGGCAGCAGCAAACTGTTTTGGAAAAATTTTTACCTGCAGATGAAAGAATTTTAAAACAACTCGTACCTTTTTAACTCTTCATAAATCGGCCCCTCTTGGGTCAACGTTGATTGTTTCAAAACAAATGAATCAACTTTCCACGTTATTTCTGGCAACACCACCTCATCAATTTCCTGCAAAAACTTTTTATAATTGTAAGCCTGAATCGATTTGATACGCGCAACCGTAACGTGCGATTTAAACTCACGAGATTCCCGTTCAAACTGAAACGCCAAGGCGTCTTCGACCTGCGCAGCAAGCAGTGGAAGTTCTGCACAAACAAGCTGTACAAAAAGAATTCTTATTTTTTCTCGTGTCGGTAAAACACCAAAAGAACCAAAATGTGTATCAAATTTTTGAAACGAAATATTTTTCAGCGCTTCATCAATTTCCGCAACAAGGTCCGGAGAAACTTCACCTAAAAATTTTAGCGTCAGATGAAGATTCTCAGGAAGCGTACAACGTCCAGAAAAAAGTTTTTTTCCTGAAAACTTTTCACAAAAAGCCACGAGAACATCTCTTGCGTTTTGTGGAAGATTAATAGCAACAAATAACCGTGCTTTTTCGTTTTTATTTTCCATCATCCACCTTTGATTACTGCAAGTGGTTTGAGACGCGCAACTTTGTATGCAAGTTTTGATTCGTGCACAATGTTGACCACATTATCAACATCTTTGTATGCCATCGGTGCTTCTTCTGCAAGACCAGCGTCGGATGCACAGCGAATAATTATCCCCTGACTTTCCAAACGCTCACGCAACTCAGAACCTCTGACCATTTTTTTTGCTTTCGACCGAGAAAGTCTTCTTCCAGCACCGTGACATGATGTGCCAAATGCCTGCTGCATTCCTTCTGTTGCTCCGGCAAGAATGTACGAAGCAGTACCCATGGTTCCTGGAATCAAAACTGGTTGGCCAACAGCTCTGTATCGCTGCGGTGTTTCTGGTGTACCTGGACCGAATGCACGGGTTGCACCTTTGCGGTGCATCAGCACACGCGTTTCTTTTCCATCAATCACATGCGTTTCAATTTTTCCGATGTTGTGAGACACATCGTAGACCATAGAAAGTTTTACACTTCCGCCCAGTGCTTTGTGCACTGCCTCACGAGTCCAGTGTGCAATCACGTGTCGATTTGCCCATCCAAAATTTGCAGCACCAACCATTGCAGCAAAATAATCTTGTGCAGCCGGAGAAGAAAATGGTGCGCACACCAACTCACGATCTGGCAAGTTGTATCCCCAGCCCGGTAGTTTTTGCATCATCAATTTGACGTAGTCGGTACAGGTTTGGTGGCCAAGCCCACGCGAACCACAGTGAATCATCACCGTGACAAGTCCTTCTTGCAACCCAAAAGCCTGCGCAGCTTTTTCATCAAAAATTTTATCGATGACTTGCAACTCAAGAAAATGATTTCCAGAACCGAGCGTACCAAGTTGATCTCGCCCCCGTTTTTTTGCACGGTCAGAAACCATCGATGCATCAGCACCCGGCATAGCACCTTGTTCTTCACACAATTCTGTATCTTCCAGACTTCCATACCCCCATTCAAGCATAAACTTTGCACCGTCTGTTAAGACCTTGTCAATTTCATCCGCCTGTAGTTTTAATTTTCCTCCTCTTCCAACACCGGAAGGAACTGAACGGAAAATTTCTGTTGCAACTCGTGGCAAGTGAGATTTTATGCTTGCTGCTGTTGTATCTGCAACCAACAACCGCACACCACAGTTTATGTCGTAGCCAATACCGCCGGGTGAAATAACACCACCTTCTGCAATGGCCGTTGCTGCAACACCACCGATGGGAAAGCCATACCCCTGGTGAATATCTGGCATAGCGATTGCATATTTTTTTATTCCAGGCAAAGTTGCAACGTTCACCAACTGCCACAAAGATTTATCCGCAAGCACGGAATCTATCATCTCTTCATTCATGTAGACCCGAGCAGGGACAAGCATGTCTTCTCTGAATGACTGTGGAATTTCGTACAAGTTATCGTTAAGTTTTATAAGGTCTTCACGTGTTATGATTTTTTCTGACATTTAATCTCCTAATTTGATACCTCCACTCAAATATCAAATACAACTTCTGCCTGCCATATACCATCCACCTGCTGCAGTTTTAACTCATGGTAAGTGACCGCTTTAATTTCCGTATCAAAACCTTCAACATCAACTCCATGAACCGTGGCACGGATATGGGTTTCGGTCAATTCTTGAACTTCTAAATTGAAAAACGCCTGATTATGAATATCAGACAAAAACAGTGCTTCAGAAAGAAAATCGGCAAGCAGTAAATCTTGTTGTGGCGAACTGACTTCAACCGCATACCGTCCCGGCAAATTATCACACACAAGCCGATCATTTTTTGTAGTGCATTGTTCTGACCGGGTTCCGATTATCTGAAACATCCCAACAAGTGCATTGCGAAAAAGTTCTTCCAAAGTTTTTCCGTAGACACGAATTTTTATGTCCGCAGTGTGAGGCAACTGTTCAAAGTCCTTTGACATCACAATCTCCTAAAACAGGTTCAAAAAGATAAAGTTTAGCATACAGAGAAAAAAAACTTCGTGTAAAAAAAGAAAATAAAAATCGGAAACACTCAACTTTTCTTTCAAGGTTCAGTAAAGTAAACAACATGACTCTTCCAATAAAAAAACTATTACACTCATTTTTGCAAGCAGACAAAAGCTGGAAAACACAACTTCTCCAGAACTGGCCAGAAATTATTGGTAACCTAAAGACCAAAGTGCGACTGGAAAAAATTCAGGAGAGCACGTTGGTTTTGAGTGTTGCAGATGCCTGTTGGCTGCAGGAGCTTTACCTTTTATCTCCGATCTTGCTCAAGACAATAAACGAAAAGCTAGACCGTCCACGCATAAAACGTCTACGCTTTAAACAAGCAGAAAAAAAAAGGAAAACAAAAAAAAGGAAAACAAAAAAAACGGAACCGAAAAAAAGATTGAAACGCGTTGCAGACAAAAAACTTTCCGCAACAGAAGAAGGTGCACTTCACAAAATTGAAGACGAACAACTGGAAGTAGCGCTTAAAAAATTTCTTTTCCGGTGCCGCCAGGAGGAGGAGTAAGGTAATGAAACAAAAACGAATCGTTTTATTTTTTTTGTCATGCATACTGGTAGTGACTCAAACATGCAAAGCTCGGGGCGTACAACAGTTCAATGCATACGCCCTTTCTATTCAATCGAGCATGCTCCCTGACAAAGACAAAGCAAAAATAACCAAACAACAAATGGTAGCAGAATCAACTGAAAGTTTAACTCCACGACTTCAACTAATGAAAACACATTACAAAAGAGGTGAATTTGCTGCAATTATTGCGCTTCTTCATAACGAACCAAAACTGAAGCAACTTATTATGGAAAATCCAGAGGCGGGACTTATTGTTGTTAAAACAATGGCACACCAAGGGAAAAATGATAAAGCGGTTGAACTGCTTATCAAACTTAACGAAAAACACCCAACCGAAGCAGAAATCGCACTGCTAACTTCACAATTTTATGAGAAGCGGAACGAACTGGAAAACGCACTTTCTGTGATCAACAACTATCTGAACAAATCTCCACAGCTCCAGGTTAACTTTGCATTTTTAATGTTTCAGCGACAACTGTATAGCAAACTAGGTAAAAAAGAAGAGGAAATCGAAAGCCTTGAAGAGGCACTTCGTATGCGTCCACAATTTGCTGCAGGCTGGCTAATGTTTGCCCAGCTTCAAGAAAAAAGAAATCAACTTGAAGGAGCAATCAAGGGATACTCACACTTTCTAGAACTTTCTACTGCACAAAACGCAAATCCTTTTGGAAACCTGCTCTTTAACAAAATTGAACAAAAGCTTCTAGAACTTCTTGTTGAACAGCTACTCAAAAAATACCCCGACTTAAATCAAGACAAAAACAGTATCTGTAGAAAAAAAATCATGGAGCTGTTTAAAGAAAAAAAATATAAAAATGCGCTAGAAAAACTTGAAAAGCACATGACAGATAAGGGATACACACAAAAAGACAGGCTACTTAAAGTTCAAATTTTGGGAGCAATGAATCAATTTAAACAAGCAGCACAAGAAATTAAAACATGGATACTTGAAAATCCGGAAGAATCTTTGTGGTTCGAAACACTTCATCTGCTTTACTACGCAGGGCTTGACTCCCGGATCATCTTAGACATTTTGCAAGAAATTGATGCTCACTACCCGGACAATCTTTCTACAAAACTGTACCTTGCCGATATGCTGACCAGAAATGCACAATTTAAACAAGCGATTTTTTACCATAAAAAAGCTCTTGCTCTGACCGAAAGTAAAGAACTCCAAACAAGCATCTGTTTCCAACTTGGTTTCTTGTATTACGAAACAAGACAGTTTCATAAAATGAAACCTATTTTAGAACGGGGCAAAAACCTTGGACTTGCATATGCACCCCTTTTGAATTTACTTGCATACTACTACGTCAGCAAAGAAAACAACCTCGAAAAAGCAGAAGCATTAATGTGTACGGTGTTAAAACAGATACCGGACAATCCGCACTTTCTTGACACACAAGCGCTCATTTATTACAAGCAAGAAAAATATGTAAAAGCGTTAGCGCTGCTTAAAAAAATAGCAGAACAAGAACCTGACGACCCAACAATCATCAAACATCTTGCAAAAACATATCATAAACTGCACATGACTGATCAGGGTATTGCATGCATGAAACACGTCGCAGCACTGACCTACGACAAGAAAAAAAAGAAAAAATATCTACAACTTGCACGCAATTGGAAAAAGAAAACGTATGGAAAAAAACAACACACACTGCTTTGTTGCAGGTAGATCTGGCGGACATATCATTCCCGCACTTACCCTTGCCAGGCAGGCACGTGAAAAAAATCCAGAAACAAAGATTCTGTTTTTTTCAACAGCAAAAACACTTGATAAAAAAATAATAAGTGCTGCCCAAATCGACTGGAGTATTGCACTTACACTCGAAAACATTCCGTTTAAAAAATTTTACCTGCTTCCTTTTTTTTGTTGGCAGTTGATGCGTTCATTTTTTTGCGCGTTTTATCATCTAAAAAAAAGAAAACCTCGCACCGTTGTAAGTACTGGCGGATACGTTTCAATTCCAGTTTGCATAGCAGCAAAACTGTTGCGCATTCCAATCGAACTGTTCGAGCTCAATGTTATTCCAGGAAAGACAACAAAATTTCTTGCTCCGCTCGCAAAAAAAATTCATATCTGTTTTGAAAAAACAAGATCATCGCTTGCGCAAAAAAAATGTGAGTTGACTCAGTACCCACAACGCTTTTCCAAAAACACAACATTGTCGCGAGAAAAAGTCCTGAAACAATTCGGTTTTGCTCCAGAAAAAAGAACGGTACTTATTTTAGGCGGCTCTCAGGGCTCTTTGTTTATAAACAATCTCATTAAAAGCTGGGTGCAACACAACGAGCCAGCAACCTCTCAAATTCAGCTTATTCATCAAGCAGGCGCTCAAGACAAAACTGGTTGGGACGTTTTTTATAAAACTCACAACATTCCGGCAATCGCTCGTGATTTTTTTCAGAACGTACAGGAGCTGTATCTTGTTGCTGATCTTGTGATATGCAGATCCGGTGCGGGTTCACTTTTTGAAACACTGTTTTTTAAAAAACTATGCATCACCATTCCACTTGAAATCGCACAAAACGACCATCAGCTTTATAACGCATTAGAAATGCAAAAACTACACCCTGATCTTTTTACCGTTGTACGACAAGCCGAAATAAAAAAAGATATACAACCTTTTTTGAAACTCATGAATACAAAAATACTTGCAAACAAAACAGTTTTGAAACCATCTCAAAAGAGCCCTTGCATCTACACACAAGACTGATAAAGTGAATTCCATCTATAAACTACTAACCCTTTTACAAAAAGGTATAATATGACACACGCTTCGAAAAAAGTTTCATTTTTGTTGGCCCTCGGCCTTATGACAACCTCCGCATCTGCAATTACACCAACAGGTTTTGTAAAAGGTGCATTTTTTAGCACTGCTACGGTAGGGGCTGCGCTCTTTACTGCTGTTGCAAGTACACTTATATTTGTAGCCGCTGATGACGAAGGGCTGATTGGAACCGACCCTATACAGCTTCTTTGCACAGGAGCAGTTGCTTCGGTCTCTGTAGCTTGTTCAGCGATCACTTGTATACTTGCTGGAAAAGCAGTAGAAAGTTTCAAAGAAAAGTCAGAGGAAGAAAAAAAGGTCTAAAGTCTCTCTAAAAAGCTACAGAAAAAATAGATGCGGCCCCCGTGCAGGGCCGCTTTTTGAGCTCCCAAACCCCTTCCAAAGCCGCCAAACAAGCAGCCCGCCTTCCAATACCCCTTACCAGAGGACCCCTTGCGCCCTCCGTCGCCACTGATAAACTTGAAACAACGATAAAATAAGTATTTTTTTATAATTTTTTGATAGAGGGAAATCATGAAAAAACCTTCGAAGAAAGTTTCATTTCTTTTGGCCATGGGCCTAACAACCGCTGTTATGCCAGCAACAGCACAGGCAGGCGCCTTGGAGTGGACAGCCGGAACGGCTATTGGGATTACTGGAATAATTTCTGCCTTCATTGCTAACAACCAACGCAAAACAGCAAACTTGCTTTCAACTGCGAGTAAAAACTTGCTACTCATAGGAAGGAAAAACACAGTCGACAAGCCAGATTTTTATTTTAATCATTATAAAAACAGAGCTGATGAACTCTACTCGGAACCAATAAGCCAAGCAGAGTTTAAGACTAAAGTTTTTGGCGCCGTTGCAGCAGCAGCTATCGTCATCGCTTGCTCCATATTTGCCAAAAAATACAGAGAATACCGCAAGTCAAAAACAAAACAAAAAAACACACGTTATAAGGGGGAAAAATAATGTTGAAAAAATTGATTTCAAAAAAAGTTTCACCTCTCTTTTTGATGCTTACATTGCTATCATTTGGATATGCAAACAAAACCTTTGCGAAAAAAAGATGGTCTTCAAATGTCTTCAAAAAAAATAGAAAAACTCCCCAAGAAAATTCTTCCGAAAAATATTCTACAATAACAATCCCTTCTGAAGGATGCTCTCTTGATGAAAAAACAAAAAAGCTTAACGACGCAATCAGAGAATATAACGACAAGTGGTCCACAAGAACTGATGAGTATGAAAACGGAGAGGAGGCTATACAAGTCCCTGAATGGTCCATTTTGGAACAACGTCTTCGCAAGCTTGGAATCATTAATCATTTCCTTAGTAATCAAGGACGAGAACTAAAATATCACTTAGCAGGAAAAAAGGTTACCGGAAACGAAATCGCAGAGACCGTTCACGAAGCGGTAAATGATTACTTTGAAAGCCTTCCTCAAAATTGCAAAAGACTTACATCTTTCGATAGAGAAGCTATAATCGATGCATGTATAGACCGAGAATGGGAAAGAAATGAAGCAAAAGAAACAATCTGTTCTCGCATTAGATCACTTGCCGACGAAGATCCTAGGAAGGTACGAAATCAAGATATACACTCAGCAAAAGGTGTTATAATAAGAGCAGATTCATGTGACACCAGAGACCCTATACACAACGCAACCTGTGACTATTTTGATGCTATTTCTAAAAGAGGATTCTATAGCACGTCTTGCCATGCTGCACAAAACTCTATGCTGGGAAAACTTTATGAAGGCGTTGAGTATACATACCACCTCTTTGAGAATTATTTAGAGCAGGAAAGAAAAAGGCAAGAGGTCTAAAGCTCTTCAAAAAATCTACAGAGAAACAGATGCGGCCCCTCTTCGGGGCCGCTGTTTTTAGTAAATTGAGAAACAGATTTTTTGTCTTTAAATTTGTCTTTAAAATAGCCGCTTGCTTAATCGCTGATACACAAATGAAACCAAAATAAACAGCAAGCCGATTGCGATAAACGCTATCACCCGACTTCCAGTATCACGCAACCCCATGATGACATACCACAACATCCATAGCGTAGTTCCTGCCGTACCAAGCCCCAGATAACGAATATGCGTTTTGCGTAAAAACAAACCAACAAAAACAAGAATTAAAGACGAGGCACCAAAGAAAACAGCAAGCGAAGATGATTGCACTTGTGTCGATTCAACACGAAGAAGAATGTTTACATAGCCAATAAGAATAATCGTAAGTGTTGCAAGCACCTCGGCAATTGGTTTGATCAGCGTGCGCTCATTCGGCTCAACTTTCTTTTTGAAAAATTTAAGAATGAATGAAGCAGCAAAGAATGAAACAACAAATGCACCCAACAAAAGATTTAGATTATACAAATCTTTGTTAACAAACATTGTGCGAAACTTTGTCCATAATAAAAACAGGCCTAAAACCGTTGTCCCGTAAGAACAAACACGTGCATGCTTACGAGAAAAGAAGGCACCTATAAAAAGAACAATTGGCACATAGATAACATGATTCAAAATGTAGTAAGGAAATTCCCAAAACGCAGTATTAAACCACGCAACTGCAGTTACAAGTAGCCCCGTTTCAAAAATTTGTGGGGCAAAGCGTTCTTCTTCTTTAAATTGCTTTTTAAATTGATGCGCAATAAATGCAAGCAACGCAAAAGAAAGCGCTACCGCACCAAAAATTAGTGCGTGATTTTGTTCATACTTGAACACCATGATTCCGTATTTTCGCACAAAGAAAAATAAAGAAAGAGCTAGAGAACCATACGCACAAAAACGAATATGTTTTCGTGAGAAAAAAGAACCAATAAAAAACACAAAACAAGAAAAAGCAGCAAGACCAATTGTTTTGTAAGGATACTGCCAAAGCGTTGTGTTAAACCACGCAATAAGCGTTATAAAAATTCCAGATTCAAATAACGCAGGTAGAAATTCTTCTTCTTTACTTAATTGTTTTTTAAATCGATGCACTACAAAAGCAGATGCTCCAAAAACGGCAACGAGCGCCAACGTTGCGTAGTTTAGTTCATTCCATACAGGAGATACAAACGTTTGTGTAGGAACCCGAGAAAGATAAATCCATGCCGCCGAGGACCAAAACGGAATAGAAACAATTCGTAAAAATCTGCTTTTTAGGAAAAAACTCAGAAGAATAACAACGAAGGCATACAGCTGCAACACAGAAGCCAGAGTATTTCCTTTCCAATGAAACATGATGACACCGCCAAAGGATGCAATCGCCATAGTACCGATGGCGGCCAAAAGATATTTTTGTTTTTTATTTACAAGCAAAAGAACAATCGATTTCAAAAGATACACAACACCTGCGCCAAGACACAGATATTTGAAAATATCAAAATTGTTCATCCCTAAAAGCCACTTGGTCGGAGTCAAGGCACCTTTAAATGTATCCGCAGGATAAATAAGTCCTTCAGCTACCCTTACCAACTTTCTGCCTCGTACAATGATAATTTCAAAAAACAGAAATACAAAAGATGCAAGACAACCAAACGTTGCAAGCGTTGCTTCAAATGTTTCCGCCTTTTTACGAGAAAACAAACCAAAAAGATAAGACGTGAAGGTGAAAATTCCAAAAAAGACAAGAGACTGTACACCAACAAGCTTTAAGTCAATATCTGCAGGATAAAACAGGAGGAAAAAATACATGTGAATAAAAGAAGAAATAAACGTTACAACGGCAATTTGTTTCCATCGCTTTACAAGCGCAAGCAATACAAAAACGGCTGCAACAACAAACACATAGTAAATAGTGAAAAGCGAGCTTTTTGGCGCGGGAGCAAACAGAGCCATTTTTTCCAAAAATACAGGAGATAAAAAACCTCCCACAAGACCAAAAAAAGCAATTAATCGAGAATCGTGCCGCAAGGAAAATATAAACGTGAGTGCTGTAACGCCAGAAACAACAAGGATCGCCTGAAAGTTATTAAATATGCCGTACAAATTGTAAGCCGCGTAACAAGAAATATAAAAGAGAGAAATTCCGCCGGCAACACAACCAAGTGCCCATCCTTTTTTGTTTACGAATTCCCCTATCACTACAAATGTTGCTGCAACAACAAAACCGGCAACAACTCTCATTGCTGGGTTTATCCACCCCTGATCTATTGCATATTTAAAGAAAAACACCATGCCCAAAACAAAAATTGCAGCTCCAACAACTTGCAAAAAATATTTTCCGATAGTGAGCTCAATTTTTTTCCAATCAATTGGCTTGTATTCATACTCCTTCTTTCTGCGCGCAGCAACTTTCTTTTTTGGTTTTTCAGGCTCTTTTTTTGGTGGCTTGATAACTTCCGGCTTTTCTTCATAAAAAGGCTTACCCGTATCCTGCTCAAGCTCCGCGATGCGCTGCTCTTGTTTGTCTAGCTTTTTGGAAATATTCTCAAGCAACCGCTCCATTTTTTTTAACTTTTTGTCATCCATACTCCGCCTTCTTTTTTTACAACAACTTTCAAAACCCTACAAAAATTCAGAAGGCGGACACAAGAAGTTAGAAAAAAGATATGAACTTAAAAATGGTATCGTCAGATTGTTTTTTATTTTTTTCAAACAACGCAAACAACTCGTTCTTGCTGTACACGTTTGGCAAATCTTTATCCTTACGTGCCCACATTTCTATCCACTCGCATTGCTCAGAACCTTCTGGCATCGCTTGATACAACGTTTTTACTCCGAGCATAAAGTTGTGCCCCCAACGCCCTGCATCGCGGTTAAACATCTGTGAAACTTTGGTGGTGTTTGGTTGCTCAGTGTCTAAGAAAATTACTGTGCCTTGCGTATCAACAGCAAGATTATCTTTTGTTATATTCCAAAGACCTGCATGCTTTGCTACAGCCAATACCTGCACAATTGTTTTTTTAGTAAAAACCTCAGCTAGCCGTTCAGGCTCCAATTTCCCAAGAAGCTCAATATTTTTGAGTAATCTCTGCACTACAACACACTCCTCATCTGCACAAGATTCGTTTGGACTCCACAGATAATTTTTTTCAACTCTTACCTTGGTAAACTGTTTTCTTTCTATTTCACTTTGCGATTGCAGATCATAAGAAATTCTACTTGCTGTCTGATACGTTTTCGGCAACAAATTTTTTGTATCAGTTTCCCCTGCCCTATGTCCAGGAAGATCTTGGTTTGAAACCTGCAAACTTGCACGATTCACTGGCCCGCTAATTTTAACCATCCAGTCTGGCTCATTTGGCAAGGGGAAAACAAAATTATGCTGAGATAAATCGTTCAGTTTTTTTCGTTGCAGCCACGTTTTTGCACGTTGTAACTTTTTCCAGAAAGTAAAAAATGGACCTCTTTGCTGAACTAGTACTTCCCAAGCATCTTCATTTTCTGTAAAAAACTTTTTCAGATTTTTTTGTACTTCAACCGGAGGCTTTGGTGCTAACTCATACAAATTTTTTGGCGTAACTTCTTTTCCCTTGTACAAATTCTTTTCAAATATTTTTTCTTTTTTCAAACTT
>Ga0180433_10005244_pt1 | contig 17642 bp, 13 predicted proteins | sample SS_ome_8_FD_132980 | JGI IMG/M metagenome (GOLD analysis project Ga0180433, IMG submission 132980) | Hypersaline lake sediment archaeal communities from the Salton Sea, California, USA - SS_1_D_1 metaG | ecosystem: Environmental > Aquatic > Non-marine Saline and Alkaline > Hypersaline >... | reverse complement strand
TATCTATATAAACTGGAATAGAAAGTCCTAAATGTAAAGAAAAAACTTACGATGGTTTACTTAAATGCAGCTTTAATGAATTTCCCACTTAAGGCAACCTTTGTTAGTGCCGGTAACATGGCAAATAAATCTTTTCCCGCCCTTCTTGTACCTTTAATATCGTAATTTTCTAGATCGTACATGCGATATGCTTCCCATATCTCTCTTCTGAGTCGCTTATCTTTATTGATTAATTTCACATAAGTATTCCATAATACCTTAATATAAGTACCGGCGTTATAAAATAAATATTCAGAACCTACACCATTTTGGTTGTAATTATCAATAAGAATTCGATGAAGTTCTCGATCATATTTTTGTAATTCGCTCCTTGTGAAATTACTATTCTTTTCAATTAAGGGTTTAATTGTAGTTGCTGCGAGATCTGCCGAGCACACGCCGCATAACATCCCCTCGTAAAAGAATGCTGTAACGAGCCCTGCCGCTTCTCCTAATACCATCATTCTATCTAACGAGAAGTTATTAATCGGATGCTTGGAAATATAACGAATGATAGGTTTTGATTCTGCTTTCAAACCACCAATATAGGGTTTTACTCTCTTGTAATTTTCTATGATGCGGTTTAATTTTGAAACTAATTCTTCAGGTGTTTCTTTAGAATTACCTAGAAAACCTACATTAACTCGACCTTCTCCTTTAACCAGATAAAACGGACCATTGGTGCTGATTTTTGGATTTATATGGAAGACATAGTTTTGAACCATTTGCTCATTTAATTTATCTAAATCTCCAGTGAGGTGTGTGTATATTCCTAAATATCGATCGGGAGCATTAAATCCACACGAGCGCTGTAATTCAAATCCATTAGAGCCAGTTGCCAAAACTACAAGTTTTGTCTGGTAGGACTCCCCTTTGTTATTAATAACTTCAAGATGATCTCCATGCTTAACGATATTCGATACCTTTTCGTTAAATTTCACCTCCCCTCCACTATCCTCGAACATCTGAAGTAATTTTTCAACGAGTTTCTCAGTATGGCTCACGACACCAAACGGTTCACCAAATTCCTCAGCATATACGAGACCATCTTCTTCTGTACCCATATAATTCTTTTTTGCGTGAGGTAATGGAAACATTGATTTATCTGAATAATCAACTTCATGTAAAAAGCGTTTATTATGTTCTGCATACACGTTCGTTGTAACAGCGAGATTTTTTTCTTCTTTCGCCTCTATAAGCAATGTTTTTGCAAACTTGGATGCCTTAAACGCAAAAGTGGCTCCTGAAATTCCTGCTCCTATGACAATGATATCGTACACGATTTATCAAGCTGTGATTATTCCTATAAACTATTTTAAATAATGCTCTTATTCATTTTAATTTTATTTTTCGAGTTATCTAGTTTTGTTGTAGTGTTCGTGAAACGTGTCTTTCACGGTTTTTTCGCCATATGTCAAGGACATGCAGATATATGATTAGATATTACAAATTATTGAAATGCAAATACATAAAAATTCGTGGTACATGATATAATAAAAAATCTTAAGAGGTCTCAAAAATGGTAGGTACAGATATTTATTGTGGATATAAAATAACAAAAGCACCAGAAACGCTCCAGCCAAACGACGAAATTGAAGGTATTTTTATCGTAGAAAATAAAGGAAAGAAAGACAAGAAATTGAAAAAAGCACTAATCAGAATTAATGAGTTATATCGTGAAAAGATTGTATGGACCGATGAAGAAACGGGAGAGAAGCAAAAAAGATACGACGAGCGAAAAAAAGAAATGAAAACATTTGAAATTGTAAAAGGTGACAAAATTAAAAGTGGTGAAAGAAAGGAACTTGATTTCAAGATAAAAATGCCGAGTTCTTGGTCTAAGAAAAAGAAAAGCAAAATTAAAGACTGGCGATTAGAACTATGGTTCGTTCAAAAGACGGCAATGGTAGGTTCCCGGGGTTCCGATAAGGATGATGCAACGTGCGTGTTACCTGTTAAAGGTTCAAAACGTCCCCCTTCTTTTGGCAAGCTTCCTCCAAAAGAAAAGAAGGAAAAGAAGAAGAAAGAATAAATTAAATAATTTCTAATTAAGTTTTTTTAAATAAATAGAGGAATAAGATTTATCTTTTAGTAGGTTCTTTTAAAACAATTGAAGCTCCGTCCATATCGATGCGCCATTCACTTCCGCATTCTCCACAGCGATACTTCTTGCCATACATCCGAGGATATGACATTATGATGTTGCTCTTATCTAACTCCTCGTGAATTAGTGCTTTCCTCTGATTTCCACATTTTGGACACTTTCTTTTACCATCAGCTAATCCAATTGGTGTTTCTTCCACCCCAGAAGATGTTTCAGCGGTATCATTCGAAGGTTCATAAAACAATTCTTCAGATAATGAATCTTGGGGGGAGGCAAGAGGTTCAATTTCTTCTTGAATCACCTCTTTTGGAGCTTCTTCGTGGACAAAATCTTCAACTACCTCGCTATCAGGAAATTTTTGTGATTCTTGAAGCTGTGCTTCCAATTCACTAATTTTTTTAACATAACCTACATTTAAAGCAGATAACTTTTCGTTCTCTGCTTCTAAATCAGTTGTTTCACCTTCTCTGGATTTGGAAAGTCTCTGAATTTGCTTTTGCAGTTCTTTAATCCTAGTCTTGTATTTCTCTGTTTGCTCAGTTAATATATCTTTTTCAACTTCGACAACATCAATAGGTTGCTGAGATATTTCCTGAATGCGCTCTTCTAAAGTTTTAATCTTTTCTTCGTATTCAACATTTTTTTCTTTCAAGAATTCTTTTTCTGCGTCAACGACTTCTTGCCCATTGGTTGCGGATTCTGAAAATTTCTTGAGTTTTTCTTCTAGAGTAGTAATTTTATCCGAATATTCTCTGTTTTTTCTTTCTAATTCTTCCTTTTCTGATTGAATGGAAGAACTTTCATCTCCCGCGGATTCAGATATTTTTTGAAGTTGGGCTTCCAATTCGTTTATCTTTTCAACATATTTTATATTATTAACCGTTAGTTGTTCTTTTTCGGCCTCAAATTCGACAAGAAGGTTAGTTCGAACGTCAGCATTCGAATTGTTTATGTTTTCGAGGCTCGCTTCCAATTCCTTCGATTTATGCTTATATTTTTCCTTTTTTTCTGCGAGTTCTTCTAATAGTTTGATGGAGTTTTCCTCGTTAGCTTTATACATCTTGTTTTCATCTGAGAGCGTTATAATCATCTCTCTTGCGTTCTCGTCGTTTACCTTGTACATTTCAATTTCATCGGTTATTTTTGCTAGCGCTTTTTTCGTCTCAAATAATTCATTATTTAATTGGTTAATATCTCTATCAGTACCAGAAGACGATTCGTGTTTATCTTTTAATAATTCGATCTCATGATCCTTTTTAGTTAGCTCTTCTCTTTGTGTTTTAATCATTTCTTTTAAAATCATAATATCCTCAGGAATGTCAAGATTAGCACCAGCGGCACCTTCTCTCTGTTGGAGCATGCCTTCTTGCTCTTCTATCTTTAGATTAAGTTTCTTGATTTTTTCATTTAATGTTTCTACAAGATATTCAAGTTCCGAGCGACTTTTAACGTCTTCTTCAACGCCATCGATTAAATTCTTCAAGTTTTCACTCATTTTCCTAATTCCTAAATTGGTAAAAAACTATTATTCGAGAAACTAGTAAATTATAATCATAAAAATCTTTCTATCTCGATAAATCTCTCTTGGAGTTTTATAAATATATTTACTTGAAAATAATAACTCTTATATGAGTGGTATCGATAAGTATATTAAATGACTAGAGCGTTAGAACATGTTGCCCATCCGTTTGTAAAATGGGCAGGAGGTAAAAGACAGCTAATACCTCAAATAAAAGAATATCTCCCGCAGGATTATAATAAGTATCTTGAGCCTTTTGTAGGAGGGGGGGCGTTGTTTTTTCACTTAAAACCAGGAAATGCCGTGTTAATTGACATAAATGAGGATTTAATTAATTGCTACAATGTAATAAAGAACCACGTTTCAGAGTTGATTCAATCTTTAAAGAAACATAAAAATGATAAGGATTATTATTACAAGGTTCGCTCAGCAGATCGAGAGATCGAGTCGTTTAAGAAGTGGACGGATGTTGAAAAGGCCTCAAGAACGATTTTCATGAACAGATGTTGCTACAATGGGTTATATAGAGTAAATAGCAAGGGTTTTTTTAACGTTCCATTTGGCAGATATAAGAATCCTAATTTTTGTAACGAAAAAAACTTAAATGCCGTTCATAAGGCTTTAATAAGCGCCCGCTTAATTCAGGGCTCGTTTGAAACCTGTTTGAATTACGCAGAAAAAGATGATCTCGTTTATTTTGACCCTCCTTACCATCCTTTATCTGAAACTGCAAATTTTACTAGTTATACTAAATATAACTTTGGAAGAGAATCTCAAATAAAATTACGAGATGTTTTTAAGCAATTAGACGATCGTGGGTGTAAATTGATGTTAAGCAACTCTTATAATGATTTTGTTTTAGATTTGTATGAAAGATTTAACATTATCACATTAAATGCCAAGCGAGCTATTAATAGCGATGCTTCTAAAAGAGGAGAGATTAAAGAAATTCTTGTTTTAAACAATTTCGAATAGTTAGAAGATATATACAATGAAATCTGAAAATAATTCTTTCATAAATCCATTGATAGAATGGTTTGAGTCGAATAAAAGAGATTTTTCGTGGCGTCGACCAGGATTATCTCCATTTCAATTATTAATGGCAGAAATCATGCTACAAAAAACGGGAGCAAATCAGGTTGAAAATCTCTTTACCGAGTTTATCAAGAAATATCCTGATGCAAGTAGTATTTTAAGCATGAAAGACGAAGAATTAGAGGAATTTCTGCATCCCTTGGGATTATTTAAAAGACGAGCCCGAGATATCAAAAAAACTGCGCAATTAATTCTTGAAAAAGATAATGTTGTCCCAAACACCAGAAAAGAATTAATGGAATTACCAGGAGTAGGAAATTACATCGCTAACGCCGTTTTATGCTTTGCATTTAAAAAACCCGTACCTATTGTTGATGCAAATGTAGGGAGAGTCATGAGAAGGTTTTTTTCATTTCCCGTAAAGAGTGCACCCTCAAGAGATAAGAGTTTATTAGAAAGAATGGGAGAAATTCTCCCAGAAAAAAAAGCAAGGGATTTTAACTTGGCATTATTAGATTTTGCAGCATTGGTTTGCCTTCCAAGAAAACCTCGATGTGATGAATGTCCAATTTCAGGTTCATGTGATTACTTTTTAAAATGAATTTATACTTCAGCGAATTGGAGGCAGCAAACCCAGAAAAGCAATCCAACTAAGAGAAACGGGAGAACAAAGTAAATAAAAAAGATCACGTTGAAAATAATAGAAATAATCCCAATTACCATGCCTGCTATTGAAAGAGCTCTACTTTCGTATCCATTCATTTCTGTTGTTCTCTTTTTATGCTTATTTATTCCCGCCGCACCTTTAACAATTGATAATACCCCAAAAATGAGTCCAAAAATTGGAATGAATCCAACTAAACCAAATGCTAATGAAAGTGCGCCATTTCTGTTATCCGATTCCATGACAAGTACCATCTATTTCTAATTTGATCTAAATAATATTAATTTAACAATAAATTTTTCTAAAATTCAGCGTTTAATTTTAAAAATAACAGTAGATTAACTACACTTAGGTATCGTGTTTTATAAGATTTATTTGATAATATAACAATTATTAACAAAAGTTTGTTGAATTAATTGAACAAGAAGTATACTGCTATTGATCTCTTCTCTGGGTGCGGAGGATTTAGCCAAGGTTTTCTTAAAGCGGGATTTGAAATCTTGGCAGCAAGCGAAATTTGGGAACCAGCCGTCTCTTCTTATAAATATAATCACGAAGAAGTAAGAGTTATCGAAGGAGATATAACATCTCCAGATATAAAAAATGGACTATATCAAGCTATTGACGGAACAAGAGTAAATGTGATCATTGGGGGTCCTCCATGCCAAGGGTATTCAATTGCGGGTAATAGAAATCCTGACGATCCCCGGGGTCAACTTTATTTAGATTTCGTTGAGATAATAGAACATTTCAAACCTGATTTTTTCGTAATGGAAAACGTCAAGGGATTATTGCACATGAAACATGTCAACCCTGATTTGAAGCAAAAGGATTTAAAAAAGTTTAAAGAAAATTGCGAGAAATTGCAAAGATTCAAAGACCTTAAACGATTTGGAGCTCAAAGAGAGCTAGAGGAGGAAGAGCAAGAGGAGTATAATGCCTTAAAAAGTAAACATGCTCAGATTCAAAGTGATATTAATGCTAACTTAATCCCTTTAATCAATAAAATCTTAACAAAATTCAAGGAAATAAATTATAAAGTCGAATGGCAGGTTTTAAATTCTGCTGACTACGGCGTATCTCAGACACGAGAAAGAATTATTTTTTTTGGCAGCAAACATGAAAACTTGAAAATCAAATTTCCAAGAAAAACTCACACAAAAAACTTAGAGCAAACTTCAATTAAAGATTATGCAGAAAATATGGGGAATGATAAAGTAAAGAAATGGACGACTGCTAGCATGGTATTAAAAAAGTACGAGAACTGGGCAGAAAATGCCGAAACTAATCACTTATTTACCAAGCATAAAAAGGAATTTGTAAAGAAACTACAAGACACTCAAATAGGAGAAAATGTTTATAAAAATTATAGCGATGCGTGGTGGAGATTAGATCCTGATAAACCCGCGAGAACAGTAAAGGAAAATCATGGAGGTGTATTTGTTCACTATAAATTTGATCGAGTGTGTACGCCTCGCGAATTAGCTGCGCTACAGTCATTTGATGATGACTTTATTTTTCAAGGCACTAAGAGTTCTATTTTAAAACAAATCGGTAACGCCGTACCTCCTCTCATGGCAAAGGCTATAGCAGAACATGTAAAAAGTTTATTGAAACAAATCGAGTAAAAAAAATTAATCATTGAATTTTACGGGAGTCAATCGGGGTAACCATCTTGGCACTTTTTCCTTGTATTCCAAATATTCCTGTCCAAACACTTTTTCTAACTCCTTCTCTTCAAACTTTACCATGTGAGTGAACAGGATAAATATGATAATTAGAGGAATTATTGAAACCAACGACATTGTTAACAATAAAAAAGCAATACAAATCAATGGCGTACCTAAGTACATTGGATTGCGAACGTGAGCAAAAATACCCGTTTTCTTTAAAGACTTTACTTCTTCTTCGCCAAACACCGATTTATGCGATAATTTCATGAATGTAATAGCCATTACAAGCACGATTGCAAATAAAATGGTCCTTACGAATAATGGAATAACTACAGTTAATTGCGCTGAGATGTATGATGGAAAAAACATTATGATGAAGTAATCTATAACATTTACAGAGATATACATTAGTACTGAACCAAATATTATTTGGTGCGTTTTAGGGTGTTCCTTTCCAGCTCCTATATTATGTTCATGTGGCATTTTCTTTTCTCTTCTTAGGTAGATTTTTAATTTCCTGTTTTTACAAATTTATTATCTTACTTAAAAAACATGAAAGTGTGTATATATGATTTTAAGAGTCCAATTCTTGTAAAAATCGATCAAATCCCTATTTTTTAATAATTGGAATTTCAATACATACTCTGCTCTGCCATCACATAGTAAATAAAAACTTATTTAAAAGAAATTGAATAAAAAAGAAAGGTTACCTATATTAAGTCTTTCAATCGTTAAATTTTGCAGGAGTCAATCGTGGTAGCCATCGTGGCACTTTTTCCTTGTAGTCCAAATATTCCTGTCCAAAAATTTTCTCCAAGTCCTTTTCCTCATACTTTACCATTGGAGTATACATGATGAAGCTTATAATTAATGGGATGAGTGAAATTAACGACATTGTTAGCAATACAAAAGCAATGAAATACAATGGTATGATAAGATATACTGGATTGCGGACGTGAGCAAATATCCCCGTTTTTATTAATGAATTTTCACTTTCATCGCTAAATGCTGCTTGATGTGATAATCGTTGGAAGACAAAAGCTAATACAAGCCCAATTGCAAATAAAATAATCCTTACGATGAACGGGATGATGTAAGCTAGTTGCGTTGAAATATTAAGTACAAATGTATCTAAAACACATATGGTTATAAACATTAAAACCGAACTAATCAAGATTAAGTGCGTTTTAGGATGCTCTTTTCCGGCTCCTTTTTTGTGTTCATGTGGCATTTTTTTCCATCTCTTATATTATTTTTTTAGTATATAATGATATAATTTTCTTAAATGAATTTGTTAATTAATTATAAGATATACTTATTTATAAGTTTTAGGCATGCCTAAATTCTTGTTATTCATTTATTTACTTATCTTGATTTTGAGAGATTCTAGTCAAATTAATATACCAGATTTGATATTTTTGATATAAATTTTAAAGATAATGAAATTATAATTGTTATAGGATAAAAGAATAGTCTGAGTATATTTTTAAAAAAAAAAATTCCTATTTCTTGATAAGAGGAAGTTCGATATATGATGCGTTAACTTTATTTCGCTCTATCGTAAATGTAGGAGTGATACTTTCGTCTTTAGGATATCGAGCAAACGATTCCTTGTCTGCACCAGCAATTACAAGCCTCAAGCGGCATCCTTTTCTAACAATTAACGATGTTGGTTGCATTCCGAACGAAATTTCTGCAATTTCTCCTGGGACCAATGGTAATTGGTCTTTCTTCAAGTAGGAATGATAAGGAACGAATAATTTATAGGGTGGTTTTTCGTCCGAGATCTTGCGATGGATGAACCTGAGTTGACCGTCTGTTATCCAATGAATTACTCCTTTTTTATCGATAAATTCAAAATGGGCATGAACCATGCCGTCCTCGTGTGTAGAGGTCATTAACAACTTTACAACAGGATGACCCGTGATTTCAACGTCTTCTTGTAAAGGAGCGCTAGTATATGTCAAACTTCTTGCATCTTCCTCTTTCCTATTGTTATAGATAACGCGAAGGCTTAAGAGAGTGTACCAGCGATTTCTTATTCCCGTTGTGGTTTCGTAATCAACTTCGTATTTATCGTTCCCAGATTCTGATTGAGGTTGGTCTTGAGTGAGCGTGTTATTATCACCTAAATACCATTTCTCCATGGTTTGACCCTTCGGAGGCCAAGTGGCTGTCTTTTTCCATTTTTCCTCACCCATAGTATAATAGTAAAGAATTTTCTCTGGGACATTTCCACTAATGCAGTCTTCAAAGAAATTTACCCAATCCTTTACTTGATCTTCTTTTTCTGGAATAACTTTAACCTTGTGAGAGAACCAAGGATTTGCTTTCTTAAATCCATTATGATCCCAGTCACCAATGACGGCTTTTATAGGATTTTTGAAAAAGAGAAAGCGGCTGATGACTAAACCTGCCGTGCTAGAATCTTGCCAGGATCCAAAAGTATATAGGGGTACATTATTCTTCTCAATTTTTTCTTTTTTCGTGAATATACTGATGTCATCAATTGTCGTTCCATCTTGAATTTGATCGTCTCGAAAAACTACAATATCACCATAGTCAAATGGATAATGATTTTTTTTGTGAATTTCAGCAATTTCTTTCAAGCTTTCCCTGTCTTCAGTTACTGATTTAACGCCATATGCTGCCTTTGGGCCCAATTTCGCCATTAAGGGTTCAACTGGTTTAAAGGCCAGCAATGCGCTTCCATCTGTTTGATCTAAACCTTGTCCTAAATTAGACCAGTATTTTATGAAGAATTCGTTAAAGCATCCTCCGGGAAACATTACTTGGGGATACGCATCCCACGCGGGTGGATGCTTTACGAGGTGACATTTAAGAGCGGGATGATTTAGCGTTGCTGCTAATTCTGATGTGATTCCCGTGTATGAATTCCCCCACGTGACGACATTTCCATCAGACCAGGGTTGTTCTATGATCCAATCAACCACATCTGCACCGTCTTTAATTTCCTCTTCTGAAAACGGATAAGGTCTTGTTCCAAACGATGCTCCCGTCCCTCTCACATCGGTCTCAATTAATGCAAATCCATATTTTGGAAATTTTTTGAGGAACATGGGATTAGTCGTAAATTTTATCAACCATTTAAAAGGTTTTTTCAGACTAGCTGATCTCCAATAACGCGTTTGCACTAAAATCGTGGGTATTTTTTTTCCTTCAGGCAAGCCTTTCGGAAGTAAAACTTCAGCAGCTATTTTTACACCGTCTCTCATGGGAATATAGACGGATTCAATGGTGTGCTCTTTATATAAGGGCTTTTTTTTTGTGTTAAAAGGATTATCGCCATTCATTTAATTCTTTCACTAATCAAGTTTTGATATTTTTCAAATTTTATATTATAATATTTTTTAGATCGGTCTATCTATTTATAGTTTCAGAGAAATCATGTGGATCCCGATGAGTTATATAGCATAAGCTTTTTTACGAATAATTCATTTCTTTTAAATAATTGTTCCATAAAGAAATATAGGAACAGTTTTAACAATCAATATAGGTTTTAAAAAGTTTGTAAAAAAAAGTAATTAATGGAAGTGTTTGAATTTGACTAAAGGAACCGTAAAAAATCTATAACACGATTTCCGTGTAGATTTACAATGGTTTAACCCAAGAAAGGGGTACGGATTCATAACTATTGACGACGAGGAAAAAGACATTTTCGTTCACTATTCTGCCATTCAAGGTGGAGACGACGAATTCAAAACAATGTACGAAGGAGACATTGTAGAATTTGAAGTAGTAGACGGTGAAAAAGGTCAACAAGCCAGTAACGTCGTAGTAGTTGAAAAAGGCCCAAGAAATAGAAGGTAATTTCGAAATACCTTTTCGAAAAGTAACAATTAAGAACAACAATTAACGGAAATATTTGGAAGAAAAAGAAGTATATAAAAAAGAATTAATTGAATAATTTGTTTTTTGTATGTTCAGGTCTTACAGATTTCCTTTTTTTTTATTTATTTTACAATTCTAAATTCAGATAGGAAGTTTTTCCAAGAAAGCTCTAAATAATAGGTTGAAATACTTTCTTATGGATTAGATTTAGAATGATTTCAGCACTTCTCACATTAAATTCTGTTTTATCCGACATTAAATAGGAAACATAAAAATGATTGGTGGATTTGTTTTCCATGATTCTTTGGACTTTATTAATAATGGTTTTTTCAGCAACACGAAGTCTGACATGTTGTGATTCTACAACTTTTAAAGGATAAATAAGTGAGATATTCAAATTTCTCTCAAGCAATTCTCTTATCCCTTTGAAGTGTTTTCTATCTCCTTTAAATTCAGCAATAAATTTTCCATATACCTCATCTATATCTTGAGATAATAGCCTAATCGAGTCTATAAATCCTTGAGATGGATTTTCTTTCATTATAAAGATTAATCTAAATTGCCTATATTCCGCCATTAGAATCTTTGATTCTTGAAAATCTAATTTAATTGTTTGAGAGTGTTCTTCTGCATCAGTTAATTCAATACCGAAGGTTCTAATTGCTTGTAAAAAACCAGAAACTAATGTAGCATCAATTTCTTTTCCAGCTATTGATTGCTCGTATACATTTAACCCAGATGTTTTATTTAGGACCATAAAATAATTCAAATTGAAAACATCCATATACGTGTTAAATACATTTTCTCGATACTTTTCTCTTTTTAACTTATACTTTTTAATAACTATATACGAGGATATTCCTACAATTACAGTTACAAAAAAAATAGAGAGCATTATAATTATTATTTGATATATAAAATTGATATCATTTGAAGCTATAGGTACGATCACGCTAAATATAGTTGAAACACTTTCTCCATAAGGATTAAATACTGTTATGTTTAATATATACGCATCAATAGCAGGCGCTAAATTTAAATCGTTTAAATCTAAAATAAAAGTATTATTACTAGTAAGAGTTAATTCCCATGATTGAAGTCCATATTCACATATCACATCAAAATCAGTAATTCTTTCATCATGGCTCTCATCGTTAACAATAATCTCAATTATATTATCTTCTTCTCCGTTTTGATAAGTTATTACACTTGAATCGGTCTCAATTGCTATTTCTAAAGCAACAACACTTAAAAAAAGATCTCTGATTGAAGTTTCAAGATTAGTTCCGACTGCCAAAATCTGTAACAAATAAGTTTTGATAGTTAAATCATAAGTATCTACTGTATAAGTATAATTCGACCCGTTTAAAATGAAATCACCTGAAATATCACCGATCAACGAGATGTTGCCACTTAAAAAGTCCACTCCATCAGCCAGATACCGACATTTAATCTGAATTTCATCACTTTGCACAACTTCAATGGGTAGTTGATTTAAAAGCACGATTTCAGTTCCAATTGGTGTTATTACAATATTCACGCTTTTAGTGACATTTGTATAACCAAAATGGGTTAGTTCAATTACTGCAACATGAGTTCCTAAAGATAATCCAGTAGTATTAAAAATAATGATAAATTCATTGGATATGGTAGTAATTTCAAAATCCGAATCCCATATTACTGAACAACTAGATCCGGTTATTATTTGACCTGAACTTTCAATAGTATAATTTACTTTAACATTACAAGAACTATTAGTAAATGCTTCAATCGTTGTCGCGTTAATATTAGATGTTGCTTCAATTGGATTAATTGCTAAAGCAAATATTTCTGAGGTGGTCCCGTAGTTAGTTTTATTGGCATAAATAGTAATAAAGAAGGTTTCCATCACACCATGAGTTGTAATTTCAAAAGTAGAAACATTAATTGTATAAATTCCATTTCCACGAGATTTTATGGTCTCATCCAAATACCAATCTGTAGAAACATTAGCAGGAAAAACAGGCGTTTTAGACTCTGCACCTATAACAGTTATATTGAAAACCGCATAATCATTGGCATCAGCGTATACTACTGAAGGAGGTACTTCGAGAGCTAATGGTTGAGTGATAATTTTAATTCTTATCAACCCATTGATTGATTGACTTTCATAATAGGACTTTGAGGCATTAAAAGAGAGATAATAATCATCTAAAGGCAATCCTGAAGTATCTAAGTCAATTGCATAAATTCCAGATCCTATGTATGCCATGGAACCACTTTGCCCGAAAGTTGAATTATAGGTAAGGGAAGCAAAATCAATAAATGTATTTCTATTATAGTCTGTATAATTTACTTTTACTAAAAGTGGTTCTCCTGATACTGTTTCAATATATGAATCAACTGCTGTCAAATTAGAATAATGCCACATTTCTAAACTTTGTTGCAAGTACCCAACTTGCGTTCGTTCTAAACATGATAAATTATTAGTCCATTCAATTTCAACTTTATATTCACCAACGGACATGTTATCACCTACAGTAAAATTACCAAATTTTACATTTACTATACTTGGTTCTTTACTTTCTTCCCAAAAAACAGTACCATTCGGATATTTTATCGTACAATTAATTCGAGTATTTGTAAGTGTTACTGTATTATCTAAAGTAACATTTACATTGAATTTGTCACCATAGAACACGCGCGTTGTATTAATAAAGTGAGTACCATTCCATAATCCGAGATTTATTTTTGAAATGTAATTTTGACTAGTTGCCTCGAGATTCCAGAGACCTGGCCCGAAAATATTTTTAGATATTATAATACTAGTACTGCCTATATCCGTTCCAGAACAATCACCCATCCTATCTGTATCATATCCATCTAGAAAAGAAGTAACGTTCCAATCAGTAGGTTTTTCTATTATAGCCCAATTTTCAGAGTATCCAGAAGGAATACTAAATGAGAGATCTGCATTCCAAGTTATATTACCATTTGTAGAATATTTACTTCCAATTTGACTATATATGGTTGAATTAAATGTTCTAGATACTCCTGATGTAATAGTAATGTTTGCAACTTCAAAATCTTCTACATCTGTTATATTTTGAAAAATTGTAAAATCAACAACAGTAGTGCTGCTGAAACTTCTCTCAACATCAATAAAACTACTTCCTTTTCCATGAGTAGAGTTAAAATAAGTGTGATTTGTATCGTAATAAAGATCATACGCATTAATTAGCTCAGCTTGATTGGGTTTCGTCCAAATTTTATATTCCACATTATCTATATGAAAAGTATGGTCTTGTGCCATACTTGAAAAACCTTCTTCAATATGTACCCCTGCTCGAATAGTGGCATTATTAGGTAAAGTATGACCCACAGAATTAGGATCGTAAGTAAAAATCATTCTTGTCCAATAGTTGGGTGTTAATTCTTTCCAATTAATGGTTTTATTTATCTCTACACCATTATTCTCCACAGCTAAGAATAATGTAGCATTGTCTGGAGTCCCATTACCTTCAATATAATAAAAATCCATTGACACAGTGGCTAATTTATTAGATGTAAAAATCTCCGGAATAGATATATTTTGTTCATAATATGCGATATCATTTGTGGATTTTCCCCCAGATTTAATCAAAATTTCGATATCTTCAATGCCATCATTCAACTCAAATTCACCAGGAGCATTTGTATAATTACCCCATCCATCTGCATTAATGGTAAAGTCACCATTTGAAACCCAATCTTTTTGATACGATACATCCTCATATAAAATCGTAATATTGTTAGAAGTCCATCCCTCTACTAAAGGAAAACTTACATTATAAGGTAAAGTGAGGGGAAAATAAGATTGGACTGAAGTGGAGTATTGAGTTGCAGTCAATGGTTTTGCATTTGGTTCTTCTGCCGATAAATTGGGATATTTAATTTGCGATATTATATTGGGATTCTGAAATATCTGATTGCTAATAAAAGGTAAATTAATTGTAGTAATAATAATTAATGGGAATAATATCATAAATCCTGCTAATTGGGAAGCTCTTTTATATTTTAATCCCATTTATATAAACCTTTTACATTTTTCGTTTTTAGACGAAAATTTATAATTTATTCGTATTTTATACCCTATGATTATCTAGATTATAAATTTAAAGCTTAAATATTTTTAGAATACCTTGATATTATGTTTTTTCATAATAAAATATAAGTAAAAGAAGGAAAAATTTATTAGAAGCCAATATTTTTTCTGTAATTTTGATAGATTCGCAAAGATACTTCAAGAAATGCACAGTATTTATTATTTAGGGGCTTAAGTCGAATTCCGTAATTTTATATATCATTAATACTACTTTTTTAAGTTTTTATTATGCAAGTCTATATTAAGATTTTAATTTCTGTAATAAGAATACCATATTTTTGCCTAAATCTTTAAAAGTACCAATACCTTCTGTATCCTTTTTTACATCACCAGGATTCAACCCAATTCCTAAATTCCAATAACTCGACCCGACTACAAACATTTCATTTATTAAGAAAAAGAAATTTATGCTTGAGAAGACGTGGTTGGCACCTTGGCGTCTTACAGCGACAACAGCGGCTCCAACTTTATGTTTATAAATGCTACCATTTAATTTACCAACAAGCCCGGCTCTTTCAATGAGTGCCTTGATGTTCGTGGATACATCCGAAAAATACGTTGGCGATCCAATAATCAAACCGTCAGCATCAATGATTTTTGCTATATACTCGTTCATTTTATCATCCGTTTGTGCGCATTTCTTATCTTTATTTTGTGCGCATCGATAACAAGCGATACATCCGTGTAATTTTTCCATTCCAATCCAGATCTTTTCACATTCAATTCCAGCGGCTTCAAGCTCTTCTATAACGAGATTTAAGCAATAATCCGTGTTTCCTTTCTTGCGGGGAGATCCATTAAACAAAACTACTTTCGTCATTTTTTTTTACCAATAATATATTATAATTTATTGTTTAGGTATTATTAGATTCTTAATATTTCTTATTGTTATATTTAATGAGTAAAAGCAATAGAAAAATAATATTAAAGAGTTTCAAAAAACATTCATTATTAGAATAAAAAGAAATAGTAGGTTATTACTATATCATGTTTTATATTTCAGTTTGGTCAATGGGAGTTATCATCGCTGTAATCGTCGTAATCTTGTACAAGACGAAAACAATAAACAAATTCGTGTGGTATATGTATTGGATTGGTTTCGGTTTGGGATGCGTATGGGAGTTCTGGTTATCTATAGCGAACGAGTTGTATATATTTACCGAATATCCCTGGCCGGCTTCTATCTTCCACGCACAAAGACCTGTAGATGGTGTTTTAGCAATCTTTGTTATTGCTATCACCCATAGTCTATGGGACGGTGGACTCTTCCTACTTTGCGTTTTGTTTGTTAACTTTTTATGCAGGGAACCTTACTTTGAGAAGTTTAACTGGAAGGAATTGATCGTGCTACTCGTTATTGGTCAAATCCAGGAATTTGTTGTTGAACTTACGAGCATTTCTAATAATGCGTGGGAATTTTATTTGGGTCCAAATGGTACGGGCACGTGGTATAATATTCCATTATTTTTTATTGGGGGAAAAGCTATAACTTTATTACCACAGTTGATATGGGTTGCAGCACCTATTGCGTTTTATTTCGTCGTACTCAAGTTAAAACCAAGGTTTCAAGAAAGACAGTTGTTTTTTGAAAGAACCTTCAGTTTAGTATAAATATTCCATGGGAAGCTTCATTTTCTTCGAAAGATCTTATTCATTTTCAATAAGATGTTCATGTCGCCCTCAACCTTGTAGAGACCTTTCATTAAAGATTGCGCGCCATCGAGCTTACCCATTGAAACATCCATCCAGACATTTGCAGGTGAGATTATAGTTGTTGTTGGTTCCTTGTGAGGTCCTTCATAGGCTTGACATTCATCTTCGTTTATTATCAGATGATAATGATCATCATCAAGATTGAATTGAACCACTGCTCTTAATCCCGGTACAGCGTTCGGATTGTACATTGATGCCATCCCAGCCAAAAAGGTTCCCATTCCTTTATCCGACATTTTTAGCGGCTCTGTATCCACCTTATTCACTTGAACTTGACTGTAATCTTTAGGTTGTAAACTTTTCCAATACTTGTTCGCCACGTGTCTAAATTTATTGACTTGGTCTTCCGAATAAGTAGTCTTTTCTTCAATTGCTTTTTTAGTTTCTTCAGAAATCGCTCCATTCTTAGCAACTTCAAAACCTGCTTGTTCTATGTCCTTATATAATTCCACGAATCCTTTTTGAAATCCATCCTTGCTCATCATTTCTGAACCTGGAATTAAAATATCTCCAACATATCCTTTTGGCCCAGCAAATCTCTTAAACGAAAGGACTAATCCGTCAAAGTGAGAGCGTTCAGGAAAACCTGCCACGCTAATTAAGAAAATCTTGCGCCTTTTTGTTGTACCTCGCATCGGATGAGTAGTAGAGCCATCTAACTCTATCAAATAAGGTTCAGCCATAGGAATGATGCGATCTAAAAAGTCTTTAACTAAACCAGTTGCTTGAAAGATGTAAAGAGGCGTGGCTATTACTATAAGATCAGCTTCCATGACTTTAGGCAAGATAAAGTCCATATCGTCCCGCTGAACGCACTTTCCCGGAGTGCTTGTCCAGCATGTATAACATCCCAAGCAGTGCTTAATCTTGTGCTTGATTAACATGATTTCTTCTACTTGAACACCTGCTCGTTTCAAACC
>Ga0180433_10005243_pt1 | contig 17642 bp, 16 predicted proteins | sample SS_ome_8_FD_132980 | JGI IMG/M metagenome (GOLD analysis project Ga0180433, IMG submission 132980) | Hypersaline lake sediment archaeal communities from the Salton Sea, California, USA - SS_1_D_1 metaG | ecosystem: Environmental > Aquatic > Non-marine Saline and Alkaline > Hypersaline >... | reverse complement strand
TATCAAGCAACATAGACATTCAAATGACTGGAGAAGAAATAAATATTTTATTACAAGATTTTCAAGTTCTTATTTTTAATCACATGCACAATGTAAAACTTAGAATCAAATTGCTTACAACAAAATTAATCAAATACACAATCATCATCGCAGCAGCAGCAGGCACTGGTTATTTGGCATACAAATATAATGTCTGGAATAAAATTAAATCTGCAACATCAAATATTGTTGCGCAAATCAAAGAACTAATTAAAGAAGCAACAACTATAAAGGTAGACCTAGAAACACTAAACACATTAGAAAGAATATCAGCAAACATTAATGTTAATGGGAATGTAAATTTTGACGGAACACAACTTAATACATTAAAAGATTCGCTTGGTGGCGCAAATGAGTTGTTAAGAGAAATTGCATCTCAACTCCACGCTCGAGGCAATGGGGATGATGAACAAGCATCACAAATAAATCAACTACTTCAAAGCGTTGCAACACGATTACATCAAGGTCACTTTGAAGTAGGAGTAGATCAAAATACGAGAGAAGCAATTCATAGCCTAGAAAGAGCAACTCATGATATAAGCATTCACGGAGAAACACTTACAAGGCTTGGAGGAATAGTAGCAAGAATAGGGGAAGGATTCAGTCTTCTTGGGCACTGGTGGAGCAGAAAAGATACTGGTAGCTCTTCTTAACTAAACTTACTCAACAAACCACCAATTAAACCAATCTTCTTCTCAAGCCTATCATACCCCCTGGTCCAGTGGTTGATGCCGACGACTTTGGTTTCGTCTTGCGCTGCAAGACCAGCAAGAACAAGAGCGCATGAGGCACGAATATCAGTTGCTATGACTTCACATCCATAAAGTTCTTCGACGCCACGAATTATTGCTTTATTTTTTTCTTTGATTTCGATTTGTGCACCCATTTTTTTTAATTCCTCAACATGCATCAATCTATTTTCAAAAACAGTCTCTTCAACTTCACTAATACCGTTAGCCAAACTTAATGCAGCCATCATTGGCGCTTGAAGATCTGTGGGGAAACCTGGATATGGACAAGTTTTGAATTTCACTGCTTGCGGATATTTTGTGGCTTTAAATTTTATTCCTTTCCCAACAACAACCTCATGCCCCATTTCTCTTAATTTATCCAAAAAAACATCCATGTACTCAGGTTGTGCATTTGGTATTGAAATTTCACCGCAGGTAATTGCAGCGGCAAGTAAAATTGAACCTGCTTCAAGACGATCAGGAATAACGTCATGCTCAATGGGGTTTAATTTATTAACTCCTTCAATTTTTATTTGAAGTCCAGGGCCAGTTTCAATTTTTGCGCCCATTTTTCTTAAAACATAAATTAGATCCAAAACCTCTGGTTCAATTGCAGCGTTAACAATTGTCGTAGTCCCTGAAATGAAACAAGAAAACATCATTAAATTTTCCGTTGCCCCAACACTTGGATATTCAAAAGTTATTCTTCTATTTAAGCAAGAACCTTTTTCATCAAATGTTGCTTCGATAAATCGTCCAATATTTTTTGTTTGAACACCCATTCTCCTGAAGCCACGTAAATGAAAATCTATAGGTCTTGAACCGATCAAACATCCACCAGGAGATGCAACAACCGCTTTGCCAAATCTTGCCAAAAGAGGCCCCATAACCAAAATCGATGCTCTCATTTTATTCATGATCTGATGAGATACTTTAAACGAAGAAATATTAGAAGTATCAATAGTGAGCTTCGAATTTTCAACATCAAATTCTACTTCGGCTCCCAATGATTCAAGGAGCAAAATCATCTGACGAATATCTTCGGAATTAGGAATATTGGTCAATACAGACTTTCCACTTGTAAGAATCAATGATGCGATTATGGGCAAAGATGCGTTTTTAGACCCAGAAACACAGACTTCTCCAATCAATGGCTGGCTTTTTTGTACCGCAATATAACCTTTAGACATAAATTTCTTTCATACTGCCCTTCGATACATTCCCCTTCGGGGGAACACTCAGGATGATTTGTCAAACCACAAAAACGCTAACCAACTTTTCATCCTGAATTTCGAGCGTTAAATATTACAAATTTGAGGCGTTTGCGCAGAATAGAATCATAAGATATCTTTTTCACATCAAAACGTGAAGTTTATTGGGGGTTACAATGTTTAAAGATACAAAGATAATATTTTTCTTAATCGCAGCAATATTTGCTCAAAGTTTAATGATTCCATTCTATTCATATGCAATCAAAGAAACATGGGAAACTGGTTGCGATTTTCATAAGGGAGACAAGCCAAAAGAATGGTCATCTCATTCATATCCAACAAAACCAAGATCTAGCTTTATGCAAACATTCAGAAGTCGCCAAAAATCTTCTGAAAAGCAGAAAGTAGAAAGAACTTTGTCGAAATTATCTACTTATGAAATTGATAGACAACGTCCATATGAATTCGAATCCATGCAATTACTTGAAAAATTAAGAAATGTACGTGAAGAAAATTTAGAAAAAGTAATTCAAGAATCCAAAAATTACATTCAAAAAATTAGAAGAGAATTGCCATCAAAAAGATCATATGAAAATGATGACGAAGAAGATGAAGAGCCAAAAAGCAGCAAACTTGGAACAGCATTCAAATGGATTGGCGGAGCCTTGGGTATCTATCTTGCAATCTGGGCTGGTAAAAAAATTAGAGATACATATCGCAAATATCGCCCAGTCGCAACCGTTGCAAGTTCAGTTGCAGACACAATGCAAAATGGAAGCGAAGAAGATAAGCAAAAAGTTGTTGAACAAGCAGCAGAGGGTACAGTACGTGGCGTTGCAAGTTTGCTGCAAGATCAACAAAATCAATTTATTGAAACCGCAAGCTCTCATATTCAGTTAAAATTAACAGAACAAGAAAATGTAATGTCAGAAAATCTTATTTCCACTGCCGTCAAAGGAGCACTTACTGGATTCTTAGAATTAGGAGAAGATGAACGAAATAGATTAATTGAAACATTGACACCAAAGTTAAGAGAATTGAGTTCTGAAGAACAAAGAAACCCAGAAAGATTTGTACCAATTTTAAAGGACGAATTTTTAAAATTATCAAGCGAACAACAAGGGAAATTGGTCGAATTAATATTCGAAAAATTAGATATAGAAGTAACAGATGACCAAAAAGAAATTATTACAAACCTTCTGCCCGGAATAACGTGGGCGAAAGAAGTATATGATGGTGCCAAACGAGCACAAGAAATTGCACCTATAACAACAGCCGCTCTCGCGGGAACTGCAGCCGTATCATCAAAATTGATATCTGTCGCATGCAATGCAACATCTAAAGTTTGCGACAAAGTTGGAGATGTATGTTTTGGCAAAGAAGAAGACCAATCTCAGGCAAATGCACAACCAGAATCAATTCCTGCTTGCACAAAACCATGTTGCTCGAAAGAATCTGCACAAGAAGCAGGATGGATTGAAAGATTAAAAGCAAATACAAGATATGCATCAGAATGGCTTGGCTTTGTATCACCAACACATCAAGAGTTAATGCCAGCAGAACAGCAAAAAGAAGCAGCCCAAGAAAAAGAAAATGACGCAGAAGATGATAGATCAGAAGGCGACGAAAATAATCAAGACGAAACAAACACTAAGAAAGAAGAAGACAGTGATGATGAAGATTACAGTGAATTTAAAGATTGCAATACCGATGAAGAAGATTTTAAAGAATATGAATCAGAAGATGAATTTGTAGAATGTAATTCTGGCGAAGATATAGATTGGAAATTAAAAACTGATTAAAAAATTTCAGAAATCTTTGTTACTCCCCATACAATCAAACAAACACTCCCAAAAAGCTTACTCGGAACAATCCGGGTAAGCTTTTTTTTCATTATAAAAAAATCATTGGAAACACAAAGGCCATACGCCGTCGTATGTAACTTTTTGGCTCGTAATAAATACTGGTCATGTTAAAATCCTATCTGATTGCCGTTCGAAAACCCTTCGATACGATTTGCTTTTCAAATCACTCAGGGCGAACGGGTTTTAAAATTCTATAAAAATTTTTTTAAAAGGCGCCAATCATGCAAGAAGATAAAAAATTAACAAAGGGAAGTTTGGAGGTAATCTGTGGTTCTATGTTCTCCGGGAAAACAGAAGAGCTAATGAAAAGATTGCGTAGGGCAGAATATGCAAAACAAAATGTATTAACGATTAAACATAAAATTGATATCCGTGGCAGACATGCATACATAACATCACATGATGGTCGCGAAAGATTTGCATTCTCTGTTGAAAACAAAAACGAAAGCCTCGAAAAAATTTTAGACCTAGCTAATAAAAATATTTCTGTAGTTGGATTAGATGAATTGCACTTTTTCCCAAAATCAGTTGTCCCTGTAATGATGAAATTAGTTGAAAGCGGCAAAAGAGTTATCACATCAGGATTGGATTTAGATTTCCGCGGAGAACCATTTGAGCAAATGTCACTTGCATTATCTCTTGCTGATCGTGTCACAAAATTAAAAGCTATTTGCATGAAATGCGGTAAAGATGCACACCACACTCAACGTGTAATCGATGGAAAACCTGCAGATTATAACGATCCAATTATTTTAGTCGGCGCAAAAGAATTTTACGAAGCTAGATGTCGCGATTGCTTTCAAATCAATAAGCCAGGCGAATCTCAAGCCAAAGATGAATCGAAATTTATGGATGTAAAAAGTTTTAGGCAGACACAGGTGTAAATGGCGAAGCAAAAAGTTTCATACCTATGTTCAAATTGTGATTACACGACTGTTAAATGGATAGGATGTTGTCCTGAATGCAATGAATGGAATAGCTTTGTAGAACAAATCGAAGACACATCTGCAACAAAAACTTTTTCCGCAGCAAAAAGACAATCAACAGAACTTTATTCACTCGACAAAATATCATCTGTTGATAAAAAAAGAATCACATCAAACATTGATGAATGGGACCGAGTTCTGGGGGGGGGAATACTACCAGGTTCGTTTTTAATTTTGACCGGTGACCCTGGAATAGGAAAATCAACTTTACTTTTGCAAGTCGCAAATTCAATCGCAAAAAAAGAAGCTTCAGAATCTTCAGGGAAAGTATTTTATTTCTCGTCAGAAGAATCTTTGCAACAAGTAAAAACAAGAGCATCCAGATTAAAAACCGTCAGCAATAATGTTTTATTTTCTGACCAATCAAATCTTGATTCAATCATTGAAACTTGCAAAAAAGAAAAACCAAGTTTGATTATTATAGATTCAATTCAAAACTGTTTTGCTTCGACAGAATCCAACAGCATCCCAGGAACAATAAGTCAACTTCGTGAATCCGGTTTTGCATTAATGCGTTTCTCCAAAGAAAATGACATTGCAACAATTGTAACAGGCCATATTACAAAAGAAGGACACATTGCAGGACCTAAAATTTTAGAACACATGGTTGATGGAGTTTTTTATTTGCAGGGTGAAGATAGATGGAGTACAAGGATTCTTCGGTCTGTAAAAAATAGATTCGGAAATATAAACGAAATTGGTTTTTTTGAAATGAATGAAGTAGGACTAGAAGAAATAACAAACATCAATCAACATTTGATAAACGACTTTACGCCTTCACCTGGTTCGGTGTTAATTTGCAATGTTGAAGGATCTCGCCCTCTTATTTTAGAACTACAAGCATTGTGTGTTACGTCAAAGTTTGGAACACCTCAAAGAATTGTTACTGGAGTAGATTACAAAAGAATATCTCTAATTTCTGCAATTTTAGAAAAATATTTGCATATAAAGTTAAGTTCTCAAGATATATTTTTTAAAGTTAGCGGGGGATTTAACATCAAAGAAAGCTCTGCTGATCTTGGAATCGCTCTAGCATTATTATCTAGTTATTTTCAACAACCTATTCAAAAAAAATCACTAGCTATCGGCGAAATAAATCTTGCAGGATTTGTTAAGCCAACAAATCATATAAGCATAAGAATTAAAGAGGCAGAAAAGTTTGGAATCGAGCAAGTTTTCACATCACGAGATCAAAAAATTTCTGGCGAAATTACTAAACAAACAAAACCAATCTCTTTTAAAAATATATACGAACTGCTTAAACTGTTTCCCGAGGAGGACAGTAAATGAAGAAAATAAATCTTTTTCAAGCGATTTTAATTAACTTCAATGTAATTCTAGGCGCAGGAATATTTTTAAACATTCAGCCGTTAACGAAAATAGCAGGACCTTTTGGATTTCTAGGATATGTTTTTAGCTCATTAATATTACTTCCATTCGTTTATAGCCTCGGCAAACTCTCTCAACTTTATCCTTCATACGGTGGGCTATATTTTTATGTGAAGGAAAATTTCAATTCCTTTTTGGGCTTTATTAGTGGATGGAGTTTTTTTATTGGCAAAACTGTATCTGCAGCATTCCTTGCCTTAGCTTTTGTTAAATTTATTCAATTCAAAATTACATTTTTACAATCTATGCCATCGATAGCACTGGCAAGCTTAATAATATTCCTTTTGATTTTTTTAAACATGCTAGGAACTCATATAGGGGGAAAAATTCAACTTGTTTTTTCTGCATTAAAATTGACACCAATAATTTTTATTTTCTTTTCAACATTATTAATACCAACAAATAATTTTTCTTTTGCTACAGAAATCTCTCCCCTAATGCCAATTTATGCAATACCAATATCCATTTATGCGCTAATGGGTTTTGAGACAACATGCGCAATTGGACACATGTTAAAGAAGCCTAAGGAAAATCTTTTTAAAACAATCATGTTTTCATTTTTGATTGTCGCTGGAATAAATATTATTTTTCAATTTTTAATGTTTAACATTCTTGGACAAGAAATATTGCAAAGTAACAATTTATTTGTAGATATAGCAGAAAAATCATTTTTCCCAGAATGGCTTGGGCGACTCATGATTTCATTTATTTTCACATCTGTCATTGCAGGTTCTTTTGGAATTTTAACAAGTAACTGCTGGAATCTTTATTCACTAGTGCAAGATGGGCACTTTCCCTTTAAAAAACATTTAATCAAACTATGTCCACACAAAACTCCATATGTTTTGTTAATCATTGAAGCCACAATCGCATGTGCAACTTTAGCAATTAGCCAAAACCAAATAGCCTTACAAACAATGGCTGTCTTTGGAGTTGTTGTTTCATTTCTTTTAAACTCTTTTGCTTCATTTGCATTAATAAAAAAAACACCGAGAAAAAACTCAGTGCTTCAAAAAATAGTTTCTATTTTAGCAATCTCAGGATGCTTTTATATTTTATTTTTATGCCTAAGAAATCTTCAAATCACAGGCGTCTCAATTCCATTCATCGTCTTGCTAATATCCGGAATAGCAATCTCACTTCTTAAAAAACAAGCGGCATAAGCAATGACCCAGCGTTTTAACTTCTTCTTCATGAAATACACATGGGCAAACTATTTCCTTATCCTTTTCAAGGTCTCCTGTTAATAAACGGCAAGGACAGTAATTTGCGCCATCCTTTTTCTGTTTTTTAAGAATTGCAGTTACAACTGCACGGAGAGCTTTTTCGTTTGGATTTAATTTAAATCCTTTTGAGTCTGCATACTTTTGATATTCATCAATTAATTTTTGAATTTCTTCTTCTTTGATTTCTATTTGACTCATATATTTCCTAAATCTACATGTTTATCTGATTTTCAAGGTCAACAGCGTCAACAGAGACAGAATAATCGAAATAATCCAAAAGCGAACTGTTATTTTTGCTTCCTCCCACCCGAGAAGCTCGTAGTGATGGTGGATCGGCGCCATTCGAAACATTCTTTTACCAAAAACTCTGAAAGTAAAAATTTGTATCATCACAGAAACTGTTTCCAAAACAAAAATTCCCCCCGCAAGAATGAGCAATAATTCTTGCCTAGAAATAATTGCCATAAATGCAAGTGAAGCACCTAACGCAAGCGAGCCAACATCGCCCATAAAAATTTGCGCAGGATATGTGTTGTACCATAAAAAACCAAGCAAGGTCCCAACAAGGGTTGCTCCAATTATCGTCATCTCAGAGCTGCTAGAAGAAAATGGAATGTGAAGATATTTTGCCAAAAACTTATGCCCTGCCAAATATGAAATAACAGAAAAGGTGGCAAAGTTTGTCATTAGTGGGCCAGTAGCTAACCCGTCAAGACCGTCAGTCAAATTAACAGCGTTACTCGTTCCAACAATTATAAAAATAGCCCAAGGAATAATTAAACAACCAAGCGGAAACATCAAGTTTTTAAAAAACGGAACACAAAGAGTTGTGTTTTGATCAGTTGAATAATACCAAGCGAGCACTAATAAAATTGCAAACTCAAACTGAAGAAAAAACTTAAGACTTATCGAAATACCTTTGCCAAGCTTTAATTTTTTTAAATCATCTAAAAGACCAATTAAACCAAACCCAACTAAACAAGAAATGAAAAACCAAATATTTGGTGTTAAAAGATTGCACCACAAAAATATATTAATAATGCATATCGCAATTATGAACAATCCCCCCATTGTTGGAGTTTCATTTTTTTTAAGATGATTATCGGGAGTCCATTCGCGTGGACGAGATTTAAAACTTTCGCGAGAGGCAATGTTTTTAATAAACCATCCGCCAAATGCTAAAGAACAAAAAATTGACGATAGTAATGCAACGATAGCGCGAAAGCTAACATAGTGAAACATATTGAAAAATGAAAAATACTGCTGCAAATATTTTGCTATGTGATAAATCATGCTTTTTATTAAAACTTAAAATTAATGTTGTTGAATAAAAAGTATGACAAAAAACCTATGAAATAAAATAAATTTGAATATTTAATAGAGCTTATCATCCTGGGGATTTTTCCCCGGATTAAAATATGTTCCTTGCATAGCCGGCGATATTGGCGAATCACCATGAATTGAAGAAGTTCCAGAAACAATCTTTGTCTCGACACTTGAACCCCATCTCCCTGCAAAACCAGGCCATCTTTGAGCAGAAAACGGTTCATATTCTAGTAAAACAACTTCACTCCAACTTTTCCATTTTCTACCATCATTAAATGTGCTCGTACTATCCATTTTTTTATTGGCTGTTTTTATATATTTAAAATAGCCTGCATGAGAATTAGTCGCAGCATAAATTACAGGATGATTTCCCGACACAGATATTTTTCCGACATCATCTACAAAATCAACATCTTTTAATTCTCCCCCATACATATTGCCATGCTGCGAACAACCAAGCTTTACAATACAATAGTCTCCATTTGAATCTTTTTTTAAACCAACGTCACATTGCTCCCAGTCACCTTCATGTATACCAAAACCCATTTTAGTAGTAGCAGCAGACATTCCTCCAGGAGCAAGACCACCTTGATATGAATAGAAAAACCAATATTGCAATAACAACATATCAGCCTGCGGTAAATACACAGCATTTACGTAACATGGGACAGTAAACACATCATGTCCAACCTGCTCTCCCTTGTATACATTCTTAGCATCTTTCGGTTTAAGATAACATTCAACCCTAACATTTCCATTTTTCGCCCACTTAGCCCTCAAATCATTAACCACCATTAAATAACATTTATAAATTAAAGATTCAGGTGTTGTCACATCACTAACATATATATCTTCCTTCACATCCGTCTTCCCTGAAATCGCCCTTGCTCTAACTTCGCAATTCTTTAAATACCAATTTACAGATGATGGTCCAGATTTATCGTTCTTGCTAATAATTACAAGAGGAGCAAATTTACTAATTATTTTTTTCAGGACGTGTGTTGATTCTTTAGCCTTAAGAATCTTTAACGGCCTGTAATCTGAAAAATTTATATTCTTATCAAAACAATAGGGTGGATTAAAATCTATCGAAAAGCCTTCAGCAGCTATACGCACATTTACATACATAATCTTTCCAGCCCCAGGAACTTGAGAAGCACTTACTTCTTTGTCTTTAGCCCCCTTTATATATACATCAAACGTACGAGAATCATTGGCCCATGTAAGATCTTTTTTTACCGCATGATTCCCAGCAGAAATCTCTATTGAGGAAACACCTTCCCCATGTTTATAATATTTAATGGTTAAATCTGAATTTGTATGGTTATAAAAATAAATATCTGCAGTTGTAGAAGATACTGAGTTAACGTAATCACAAGAAAATGCGACTAAAAACAACAAAGAAAAAATTATTCTTTTCATTTCTACTCCTTCTAAAGATTTAGGGAATTTAAACTTTCAGTCTTTTTATTGAAATCTTTTTCATATCTCGATTTATACTTTTCTAATTCAAGATCAATTAAATAACTAATGCATTCACTTAAATCAATTCCAGCTTTTTCTATTTGATGTGGGAAAAATGACAGAGCTCCCATTCCTGGAATAGTATTAACATCTAATATTACAAACTTTTTATCTTCGGTAAGAATGCCATCTATTCTAAAAAAGCTTTCTATCTTAAGAATATCAACACTCTTTATAATCACTTCTTTAATTAAATTCGAATCTGAATCAGAAAGTATGGCCGGCGTAATTTTTTCATAGCCGCCAGGCATATACTTTTGATCATAACCCAATAAATCAGAATTAATTTTTGCAACTTCTGTAACAGGCAAAAACTTCCATTTTCCCCCATCATAATTTTCTATTGCGGAACATGTAAATTCTGAACCTATAATTTTTTCTTCAATCAAAACATTTTGGTTTTTCTCTGCACAATCAAACGATGCTTTTTTTAAAGCAGGAATTAACTCTTTAAAAGAATTCGCAATACTAATTCCTAGGCTAGACCCTTCGCAAGACGGCTTAACAATACATGGAAAATTTATTTTTGAATTATTAAAAAAATCTTTGAGATTGATACATTCAACATTTTTAATAAGATCACAGTTTAATTCAAAGCCATCAGGAACATCTATGCCATGTAACTTAAGAAAGTTTTTTTGGAAAGATTTATTAATACAAACAGAACTTGAAAGAACTTTTGAGCCAAGATATGGAATATCAAGCATTTCCAATAAGCCCTGAATTGTTCCATCTTCAGCATATTGTCCATGCAAAGCAATAAAAACAACATCAACTAAGCTCTTTATATTCTCCCAATAAATTCGCTCTTCACATAAATTTTCAAAATCTTTAAACCGAAATAATTCGCCAGTTTTTTTTTGGAAAATTGGAACGATATCAAAACGTCTTAAGTCAATATTAGCTAAAACATTTTTTCCAGAACCTAAAGAAATTTGACTTTCGCCAGACCTCCCCCCCATCAAAATTCCAACACGTAATTTTTTGTTTTTCACTTAAGTGCTCCAGTTAAGAACACTTAGAATATAAGTTTTTTAAATTATTTACAGGATCACCATCTGAAAAAATAGATGAGGCAACACCAACCTGATCAACACCAAGATCTTTTATTTTTTTTATGTTCTCCAAACTAATCCCGCCATCCATTCCAATTTTAAATTTCAAATTATTTTTTTCTCTTTCATTAATAAGAAATCCAACCTTATCTAAAACACTATCAATAAATTTTTGGCCAGAAAAACCTGGCTCAACCGACATAACTAAAACATGATCTAACTGTTTTAAAAACGCAGCGATATTTTCAGCCCCTGTCGAAGGATTAAAGGCAAGGCCAACCTCGCAGCCCAAACTTCTTGCATCTTTTATCAGGTCCCAAATTTCATCTTCTTCCATTGATTCATAGTGAAAAATGAAAATGTCATTTTTCCTCGGCTCAATTCTATCCAACCAAGAATCTGGCTCTTCAACCATCAAATGAATATGCATTGGTCTGTTTGTAGCTTTTATAAACGCATTAACAAACATTGGACCGAAAGTTAAATTCGGAACAAAATGATCATCCATAACATCAATATGGAAACCATCACAATGTGATTCCAATGTTTTAATTGTTTTTTCAAAATTTAAAATATCACCAGAAATTATTGACGGTAAAATTTCCACAACAAACTCCTAAATTTTATTCGCAATTCTCTGTCCAATTAAAACTTCCGACTCTAGACCTGCCTCAGAATTTGCAACAAAACTATGCTCAACTTCAACAATATTCTTTTTAAAAATCATAACAATTGAAGATCCACCAAAAGAAAAATAGCCAGCTTCATCTCCTTTCAAATATTCTTTATTCGGCTTGTACGTCTCACTTATTTTTCCAACCATCATTGCGCCAACCGGAACAAAAGCAACGTCATCAAATTTTTCACTTTTCAAGAAAATTAATTTTCTTTCGTTTTCTGTTAACGGGTTTATTCCTGCTTTATATGCAATTGGATTTACTGTTTCTAGCGTTCCATTAATAGCTTTTGCCTTTGTTGGAATACAATCAAAAGGAAAATGAAAGCGGTGATAATCTTTCGGCCTAAGCCTAAACAGAATCAAAGTGCCACCTAAATACTCTCTGGCTAAATCTTTATCGTTTAAAAATTTCTCTAAATTAAAATAATTATTCTTAACAAAAAATTCTGTTTCTTCTTCCAGCCTTTGTATTACAAAAACCTTGCAATCTGCAGGAGAAATTACACAATTTTCATCATAATCAATTTGCCGGACATCCGGCTTAATTTTTCTAATAAAAAAATCATTAAAAGACTTAAATCCATCTGCCGGAACGACAAAGTCTTTAATGTTTATTCCATTAGACTTTATAAAGCTTTCAATCTTAAATTTACTTAAATATGAATCTTGCAAAAATCCAAAAGCTCTTGCAGTTAACTTATTTCTAAAAAAAGGCCGTACGACCTTCCCCCAGAAACTTTCATATAAAAACTTTAAGAAAAATGAATCGCAGCTTTTCAGAGAATAACCCCTTCACGAATATTCGAATAACGAAAAAACTATATCCGCTAATTTTTCTTGTAAAAAAATATACATGTACAGAAGCAAGTCAGAAAGAAACCGCTCGCCTCTTTCGCGAGAACTAAACACTTCCTTAATCAGCTTGGCTTTTCCTTCATCATCTAGTTCATAAACCCTTGGAATCACTGTAGACAATTCATTGAACATGCAAAGAGTTTCTTTTTCTATAAGGGGTTTTTTTAGTTTTTCTAAAAATTCAATAAAGTTGGCAACAAATTGCTGGCTTATGCAATTTACGCTTACATCATCGGCCAACTCTTTGAATCCAGAAACAGCCTTTGTGAATTCAAAAAAGCTACAACAATCTTCTGTGCAATCATCTTTATCTATTCTTTCAAATGCATTTCTTGCCTCAACCGAAAGCATACCTAGATATTCATGCGCAACAATTTGTTTTGTTTCCAAATCACAAGAGCCATGTAATTTTTCTAAAATTCTATTTCTAAAATATTCATACGCCTTGGATAGTTCATCAGACAAGCACGAAAACAAAATGGCAAATATTTCTCTTAAAAATTCCTCTGCTTTTTCTGCAAGTAAATTCATGATCTCTTTTTTTCTTTCTTCATATGTTTTTAAGGCATAAACACTTCCTAGCAAAGGGTATTCGCTTTCAATCGGCCCAAAGTTATATTTTTGTAAACAAAACAAGCTATCACATAAATCAACAACAAGACTCTCATCAGAAATTGTAAAACTTTTATTTTTTCTAGAGCTAATTGCATTAGATGCGATATTTAAAACTGTGCCCAAGAGGCCCCAAATAATTTTCTTTTTTCTTTTCTTTTTTTCTTTTTTGCTAGAAGAAATTACTTCACCAACTTGCACACATGAATCCGCAAGAGTGGCAAGTACATCCTCAGGCTTTATGCTAATTCCCCTAAAGGATTCAAAATTTTTTCGGAACACAGATACAACTTCATCAGAACTATCAGAATTAAAAACAAAATCACTTGCAAAAACCTGACTAAATAAAAAAACAAAAAAGAAAGACGCTATATTTTTCTTCATCCATATCCCCTAAAATTTGAAAAAGATATTATGGGAACAAAACATAAAGATCTAAATTTTAAAAATCAATAATTAGAATCACAAAACCCTTAAATTGGCCATGGGTGAGAAAAATCTAAATGCTCGTCATCAAGAAATTCATTCTTAACAAAAAAATAAACTTTCTGAATTTTTATTCCTGAATTTTTTATAGTTTTTAGAATGGATTCAACAAGCTTATATTTACTTTGAATAGATGAATCTTTACTTAAAAATGATTTGTCAAAAGAAATAATTCCATCGCTTAAATTTATTGAACTAGTTGCAACCTCTAAGTTTATGTGACTTCCAACAACACGGTTTTCATACACAACAGATAGCCAGTTTTTAACAACATATTTCAAGTTCTCGCTATCATCGTTGCCCCAAATCGATCTGACTTCTTCAAAATTTAAAAATTCATCTTTCCAATAAAATATTTTTATATTTTTGCTACCAACCGCTATTGAATAATCTTTTTTATGATTAAATCTTCCAAAAGGAAAATTAACAACAAAGTTAATTGCTCCTCGAAAAAACAACAAAAAAATAATCCCAGAAAAAAATGATCCTAATATGAAAATATGTTTTTTTGAAAACACTATAATGCAATTTCGCTCAAGTCGGCTGGGCCGCTATCTTCAATTCGATAAGAATCTTCATCCATATGAAAAGTGGAAAACTCAAAAATTTCAGAATCCTCTAGCCCTGTAAACCTATGCCACATTCCAATTTTAATATGCTCAATGTCACCTGCCGTCACTATTCTTTTTCTTTCTTCGCCATCAACAACCGTCTCAAGCAAAACTTTTCCTGATGCAATATAAAATGTTTCATCTTTTAATTTGTGGTGGTGCATTGAGCAACGAAAGCCTTTTTTTAGAACCAACTTTTTGCCACAATATTTTTCGTTATTGGCAATCCACTCTTCATGGCCCCAAATTTTTTCAACAAAATTATCTAACTGATCTTTTTTTACAGACGATTGTTCATTCATAAAATTCTCCTGCATGATACCATTAAATTTAATTGAAATTTATAAGCTATCAAAAACATGAAGGTAATAAAGAATGATAAAAAAGCAAATATCTGAAGCTCTGGTAGGCGCACACATTTCAATTGCCGGAGGACTATATAAATCAGTTGAGCGCGCAATAGAAATTGGTTGCACCACAATGCAAATTTTCACAAAAAGCAATCGCTCGTGGTTTGGGGAAAAAATAAGAGAAGAAGAAATAGAAAAATTTAAAGAGGCCCTAAAAAATTCTTGCTTATCAAAAATAATGGTTCATTCATCGTATCTCATTAACATTGGTTCGGGCAAAGAAGACGTAGAAAAAAAATCCATCTCTGCGTTAAAACACGAATTACACAGAGCAGAACAACTAGGAATCCCGTACTTAGTTTTTCACCCTGGTGCACATCTCGGGATTGGAGAAGAAGAATGTATTAAAAAAATTGCAAAAAACTTAGACAACGCCTTAAGCGAATCAACCGGAGAAACACAAATTTTATTAGAAACAACTGCGGGACAAGGCACAAACGTTGGATATAAATTTGAACATCTCAAAGATATTTACGACTTATGTAAACACAAAAAACACCTTGGAATATGCCTAGACACTTGCCATATATATGTCGCAGGATACGACATATCAACAAAAGAAAAATTTAAAAAAGTTTTGGATGAATTCAAAAAAATAGTTGGAATAAAAAAGCTAAAAGCAATTCATTTAAACGACTCAAAAACTGAATGTGGCTCACGCAAAGATCGGCACGCAAATCTGGGAAACGGAAAAATTTCGCTTAAAACTTTTCAAGAAATTATGCAAAACGAATCTTTAAAAAATATTCCCAAAATACTAGAAACGCCAGACCCAGATAAATATGCAAAAGAAATTGAAATGCTCAAAAAATTTGCAACTGACTAAAAACAACCGCAACAAAAAATCTTCTTCCACCAAGGCATACAATTAGCGCGCTCCATTAAAACATTTGCAATTGCGCCTCTGTAAATGACGCTGGGCACTTGCCATTCTTGAAGCTCAGGGTTATTAATTTTACCACTAAGCCTCTCAATTTCTATTTTACAAGATGCGCCCTTAGAAATTAAAAATCCTGCAATTTCAAAAGAAACCTGAAAACTTTTCTTAATCTTTTTTAAGTCAACACAATCTTCTGAACCTAAAGTATTTGCCCAATCAATTTTATGTTTAAGACATTCTGTTAATTCAGGATCATTTAATTTATCTTTAGCCTTATCTCCTTGAAAATCACAATTTTCAACAAGCCTATCTATAATTTCCTTAGAATAATTTTTTTTATCCATGAGCCATGTATTAGCCAATTTTAAACGACAAGCAATTTGATCAATACAATATCCAAGCAGGCTATCACCATTCAAATTAAATTCGTCTATTGAAAAATAATACACATCATTAACATTAAAATTACGAAAATCACATTTCTTTAAACCGCTCAGATCCATATCGCAAATAGCAATTGCCGCATTACATAATCCTGTTGAAACTTTCGCGGAAACATCTTTCACCATGGCATAAGCATTCGCAGAAAAAAAAGCACACAAAATAAAAAATAAAATTTTTAAATTTTTCATAAAATTCCTATCGATTAAAAAAACAGAAAATTTGCCCCCAAACAGATATAATATTGTGCCATTAGAAATAGTCAAAAAAACCCCAAAAAACAACCTAAAGCACCTCTATTGATAAATTGCCAGGTGCCAAGCCGCCAAAAATGCAAAAACTATGGCTAAAAATAAATAGAAATTTAGAAACCCAAACATAAATAGAATGGCTATTAATGATAAAATTGAGCTCATTAAGGCAGAAAAAATCAAAACACTACCCGTTCTCCAGTCTTTATTTTTTAGATAAATGGAAAAATGATGTGGGCTTCCAGAATAAAATGGAATTCCTTTGAATGTTCGAATTGCCACAAGATACAAAATTTCTAATGCAGGAATTCCTAGGCACATAACCGGAATAGCGGCGGAAAAAATAATTTCTAAAAAAGAATTGTGTGATATAAATTCTGGAAATAAAGAAAATTCTCTTAAGCCCATTGACCAACGTATCAACAACGGAATCGCCGAAAGAAAACCGCCGATAAACATTGAACCCGCATCACCTAAGTAAATTTTTGCAGGCGGTCTATTAAAAAAAAGAAATGCAATAACAGATCCCAAAAAAGAAACTAGCAATAACGTTAAATCATATTTACCCAAAACAAATGCAATAATTGCAAACGACGACGCAGATGTTATTGCAAGTGTAGATGCAAGCCCATCCATAACGTCAACAAGATTAAATGCATTGATAATTGAAAGAATCCAAAAACCTGAAGCAAAAATATTTATATAGCTTTCAAAAAAATATGTTTTTAGCGAAAATCCACCTTTTAAAAAGCATAGCGTAGCAATAATTTGACCAATTAATTTCTGCTTCGGAGAAAGAGGGCGCAAGTCATCAAGAAGCCCCACAAGAAATAAAAATGTGGAGCCCAAAATTAACCATAAGATTTTGTTCTCAACAGGATAAAACAAAGCAGCCGACGCAACAAAAGAAATATATATGGCTACGCCACCAAGATATGGCGTTGGATTTTTATGAACTTTTATTTTCCCATCAGGAACATCAAAAATCTTTAGCTTTTTGGACGCCTGAATCATTAGCGGAACAAGATAAAAACAAAGAAAAAAAGAAAAAACAAACGAAAGAAT
>Ga0180433_10005242_pt1 | contig 17643 bp, 16 predicted proteins | sample SS_ome_8_FD_132980 | JGI IMG/M metagenome (GOLD analysis project Ga0180433, IMG submission 132980) | Hypersaline lake sediment archaeal communities from the Salton Sea, California, USA - SS_1_D_1 metaG | ecosystem: Environmental > Aquatic > Non-marine Saline and Alkaline > Hypersaline >... | reverse complement strand
TGCTCCGCGGATATAATCATTTCCGACCATAGCGTCCTTCGTGGAATCGTAAAAAAGAATATAATCCCCTGCTTGAAAGCCTCGTTCCACCGGATTATCCTCTATATCGAAATTCATGATGTTCGTAATGTTTGCGTTTTTTATCTTGCTGTAAACGTTTGCATCCGCGTACCATATCTCTACCATATCCTCCGAATAGTATTCTAAATACCATCCGCTGAATCGGGCTTCCCAGGCTGCCTGTAGGTTGGCGAAATCCGGCCAATAATGAGGATCGAAATTTACACAAAAACGCCTGTTCGGTGTTACGGAGCCGCTGTAATAATTGAAATAGGTGTGATCTCCCATATAAGCCCCGGCCTGGGCGATATCGGAACTTATATAATCCAATCCTACCCTGAGACCGCTCTCTGTGTTTTTTAAATTCGTCTGCTCATTCCTGACGTCCATACCGGCTTTAAATATTGTAAGTGCGGCGCCCATAAGGATGCCGGCAATCGCCATGCTGACCAGAAGCTCGATCAGCGTCATACCAGCGGCATTCTTAAAAATCTTTTTCATTGCGTACTCCTCAGTTTTGATCGTTAGGATTTCGAATTAGTACAGACCTTAAAAGATAAGCATCCTTATGATGACCGACTGTTGTCCCGGCTGCTCTTGAAATTGGATTTACTTTTATTGTAACTACATATTTAAAATAGCTTGAACCTACCGGCAGCTGCGTCCTTGTGGTTTCCATCTCGCACTCGTAATCCTCCTTACCATCATTATTCACATCTATATTTTTCGTCTCATTAGCAGGCAGAAGGTCCAGCTCTTCTATGGACATCAACCGGATGGTATTCATCTCCTGCCTGGCGATATTCGCAGACGATGAAATCTGCCTCGACCTGACGTTTAATAATACCGAATAATAAAAAACCTGGATTATTGCTAACAGTGCGATCGCAAAGACACCCATCCCGACGATGATCTCGACCAGAGTAAAACCTTCCCTTTTTGTTAATATCTTATTAAATAATTTATGAAACGATTTCAAAATAGTCATTTTCTAACCCTCATCATGTAATTTCTTTACAATTACTTCTCCCGAAGGCTGAATATCCACCCGCCAGGATGTAATCGCTTTCATGTTCTGGTCACCTTCCTGCTGTATAATCGTATCTACAAAAGTAACTCTGAAGATATCACCCAGCGGTTCCAAATTCGCGGTAAAGTCGCCACCTGTAAACCTTTGAAGGGAGCCGTTAGGCATGATAACGATAGTTTTTGTCGTGATACCGCCGTTTATACCGGCAGGTATGCTCATCTTTATGCGGCTTGGTATAGGATTTTTTAATCTCTCGCCTCCCCAGGGGGAATTCACACCTTCACCTTTATAACCGCTGCTGCTCTCCGGTTGATACTGCACCGGCATCAACTGACCGGAAAAATCGTAAACTCCGAAGTGAAGGTCATCTACAAAACCAACTACCACAGGTTTGCGCAGCGTCCCAGCCACTACCTTCATATTTTCAAAAGTCGATGCGAGCGACAGCGCAGCGTCATGAACCCTGCGGATTTTGTACCATTGATCCACGCTGGGAAGAGCAAGTCCGACGATTATACCTATGATCGCTATAACTACCAGCATTTCTACAAGACTGAAGCCTTTCTTGACCAAATTCTTACAGAGCATTCTCATATCTTCTCCTTTCACTAATTAAATTTATATATATAAATAAATCTTCTCAATAAATCATGATAATCCCATGACACAGCACCATGAATTTATAGAAATTTCAGTGATTTGATGATTTAAAAGTTAAATCCGATGACAAATATTTAAGAGCAAGTGTTTCAAATATGTAGATAATATGTATAATTTTATCTACGATGAGGGGAGATATTGGCTTTTAAAGATAAAGTCCAGGCTGTGCTAAGATGTATTAAATATAACATCTATCATTTTGTCTTTATCATGACTCTTTTCTTGATGATATTACTGGTAAGCTGGTGGGCAATATCAATAAAAAAATCCAACAGTTATCAATTAATGCAGGAATATCAAGAACTTAAATACAGCATAAGGTATTTTAAAAGGTCTCTGGGCACAAATCGAGATAAACCCAAAATCGGAACCTTTCAAATAGATAAAAAATTAGAGATTGCACCGTTTAACGGATTAGAAACCGCCCTCGTCCAATATCTACATCCTTATTGGAGCAACCTGGTGATAAGAGCAAGACCGGAATATACAGCAGAGATTGAAAATAAATATAAACTAAAATCGACCGAGTTCATGCTCGAATCATTCGCACTATCACTTTTGTTGTTGATAAGCATCTTCATGTTTTACTACCTGATCATACAGGAGAAAAAAACAGTCCGTGAGCTCAGCAATCTGTGGCGTAGAATGAGCCATGAGGTGGTAACGCCCATTGCCGGATTAAAGACCTTTCTGGAAACGCTCGAAACAAAGCCGTTAAAATCAAAGGAGATAAAGCCGCTGCTGAAACTGGCACAGAAACAGATAGAAAGGCAGGAGCTGCTCTCCGATAATCTGCTGATCGGTCAGCTCCTGCACGAAAGAGATGAACTGCTCACTCGAGAAACAATCGAGATCAACAGCTTCTGCAAAAAATACTTCCAAAAAAGCTATCGCAAACTCTGGAATATAAGCACAGATTTCGAAAATCTGCATCCCGGGGAAATATATATAAAGGGGTCTGAAGAGGGATTGAACGTAGTGTTTAACAATATCATCGACAACGCTATCAAATACGGATCGGATGATGTGAAAATAACGGTTGCTACAAATAAAACCGGGAAGTATGGTATTATATCACTGGCAGATAACGGTCCCGGTTTTAAGCCGGAGACCCTGAGGTCGTTATTTCTTTCGCTTAGAAGAAATATTCAAAAGATAGGCGGTAAACACTCGGGGGCAGGTATCGGTCTGCTGATCTCTCGAAAAGTAATTAATAAAATGGGCGGAGACCTGAACATCGGGAACAGCAAAAAAACAGGTGGAGCCGAGATAAAAATAAAATTAAAATTAGCCGGAAAGTAAAATGTATAAAGTGGTACTGGTTGAAGATGAAGAGCTGATCGCAAGATCAATTAAACTGAACCTCGAAAAGAGCGGCTACGAGGTAATGTTGTATGAAACTGCAGAGGAGTTCCTGTCCGGAATTATGAACAGAACCTTTGATATAATCCTTCTCGATATAATGCTACCCGGAATGGACGGAGAAGCCGCCCTCCAAAAAATAAGGGAGAGAGAAGTCAGCACACCCGTCTTAATGCTGACCGCTATTCGAGAGGTAATAACAAAGGTAAAATCGCTCGACCTGGGCGCGGATGATTACCTTACCAAACCCTTCACCATGCCGGAACTGGAAGCGAGGATAAGGGCGCTTATCAGAAGGTCCAGAAGCAACAGAGCGCTCCCCTCCGACAAAATTATAAAAATAGGAAAAAATAAGCTGAATCTCGACTCCAGAATAGCAAAAACGAACATTGGGGAGATCATATTATCCGAAAGGGAAGCCGACCTCATCGCATACTTCTATAAAAACGCCGGAGAAACCCTCAGCAGAACCGATATCCTGGAAGAAGTCTGGGGAATGGACGTCTATCCCACACCTAGAACGGTGGATAACTTCGTAGCTAAATTCCGAAAACTCTTTGAAGACAATCCTACAGATCCCAAACATTTTATCTCAGTCCGCTCAGTTGGATATAGATTCGAGCTGTAACAATCTTTAATTCTGTATCTACTTCCTTCAAGAAAGCTGTTCAATTTAAATATTATTGTGTTATACTAATATCCTCGAATCTTGGAATCATAAATGTAAACAAAAAGGAGCAAAAATGGCATTCGAAGGTTGTAAAAAGGTTTGGTATAACGGCAAGTTTATAGACTTCGACAATGCAAAGGTTCACGTATTAAGTCATGCTTTGCATTATGGTACAAGTATATTTGAAGGGGAGAGATGCTACAAAAGCAAAAATGGATCAGTGATTTTCCGGATAGATGAACATTCCCAGAGGTTGAAAAATTCCTGTAAAATCTACAGAATGGATATACCTTACAGTGTAGAGGAGATCAGCAAGGCGAAGATCAATTGTATCAAGGAGAATAAACTGGAAGAGGCGTACATAAGACCGCTTGTTATCCGCGGCTTCCACAGCCTGGGCGTCAATCCCATGGAGTGCCCCATCGATATGTATATTGCAGTCTGGAAATGGGGCAAATACCTCGGCGAGGAGGCACTGGAGCAGGGCGTTGATGTAAAGGTAGCCACCTGGTCCAGATTCGCACCGAATACCTTCCCTGCGCTCGCCAAATGCGGAGCGAATTACATGAATTCTCAGCTTATTAAGATGGAAGCGATATTAGACGGCTACGTGGAAGGTATCGCGCTGGATACCACCGGTTATGTAAGCGAGGGCAGCGGCGAGAATCTATTTGTAGTAATGGATGACGTGCTCTACACTCCGCCGCTCGGCGCATCGGTACTTCCCGGCATAACACGCGATTCGATAATAAAGCTCGCAAAAGACCTGGGGCATGATGTAGTAGAACAGATCATCCCGCGGGAGATGCTCTACATCGCGGACGAGGTATTCTTCACCGGCACCGCCGCCGAGATCACGCCGATAAGGTCAATTGATAAAATCAAGATCGGCGAAGGAAAAAGAGGTCCGGTAGCGGAGAAACTGCAGAAAGAATTCTTCGATATAGTAGAGGGCAAAAAAGAGGACAGGCACGGCTGGCTGACGTTCGTTAAATAGACGGCTATTTTAACAAATAATATAAGTAATTTTATATTCGTCATAATAATTTAGTGGTTTCTGGATATTTCAGAAATCCCAAGGAGAAAGATTATGCACATTAACGACATCTTAAAACTTGCAATCGAGAAAGACGCATCCGATATCCACATCAAAGTCGGTTCTTACCCGTACATTCGCGTCCACGGGGAGCTTTTTCCCCTGGTGGAGATGCGCAGGCTCACCCAGGAGGATACGCTCAGAATGGCTTTTGATGTGATGAGCGAAAACCAGAAACAGAAATTCCAGAAATACCAGGAGATCGATATTGCCTACAGCGTCCCCGGGCTGGGGCGCTTTCGAGTAAATATATTTCAGCAGCGCAGCACCGTCGGTATGGTGCTCCGTGTTATTTCCTTCGAGATTCAGTCTGTCAGGGAGTTGAATCTACCGCCCGTTATCGAAAAGGTCGCTCTTTACAACCGGGGCTTGATCCTCTGCACCGGAACCACCGGTTCAGGTAAATCCACCACCCTCGCCTCGATGATCGATCATATCAACCAGAACAGAACCTGCCATATAATAACCATCGAAGACCCGATTGAATTTCTCCATCGTGACAAAAAGAGTATTATTAATCAACGTGAGGTAGAGGTAGATACCAGGAGCTTCTCCGTAGCGCTCCGCTCTGCACTCAGGCAGGACCCGGATGTCATCCTGGTCGGTGAGATGAGAGACTATGAAACCATAGAAACAGCTCTTACAGCGGCAGAAACTGGGCATCTGGTTCTAAGCACACTGCATACTATGGACGCCATGGAGACTATCAACCGAATAATCTCCGTCTTTCCGCCCTATCAGCAGAAACAGGTACGAATGCAGCTGGCTTCTGTGCTGAAAGGAGTGATGTCCATGAGGCTTATGCACCGCGCTGACGGGATGGGACGAGTACCGGCAGTGGAGATAATGATAAGCACGAACTTCATAAGAGATTGTATTATCAATAAAGAAAAGACCAGGATGATAATGGACGCCATAGCAGCCGGCATATCACAGTACGGCATGCAGACATTCGATCAATCGCTGTACTTCCTTTTCAAGAAGGAATTGATAACACTGGAGGAAGCTCTCAAGGGCGCCTCCAATCCAGACGACTTCAAGCTCAAGGTTCAGGGGATCGAGTCCACCAGTTCATCCTCCCAGTCACAGATGGAGCAATCGATGGAAGACCCGTTCTCACAGGAAGCCTCAGCACGGCAGAGCAACTACGGCGACGGTATGGACGGTGGCGGACCGCCCGGCAGCAAAGATAGCGGCGGTTTTACATTCAATAATCAATAATAAGACACATGAACCGTTTAGGAGCGTGGGAGCGATCACTCAGATACCTGACCCGCAGCCCCAGAACAGAAAAGCAGATACGAGAATACTTAATTAAAAAGGGGTATGAGGCTCCCGAAATCGATGAGACTGTAGAAAGACTAAAACTTCATAACTACATCAACGACCGTTTATATGCGGAAGGCTTCGTAAGATCGAGAGCACAAATTAAGCTTCACGGAAAGCACCGCCTCAGAAGAGATATGCTGAAGCGTGGTGTAAGCAAGCAAATTGCCGGCGCGGCATTAGACGATTACTTTGAAAGTACGGATGAGAGGGAACTTCTGGACAGGGCTATATCAAAATGGCAGCGAATTCACGGAAAACCGAATGATGATAAAAGCTTAAAACGCCTGTATAATTACCTTTTCAGACTGGGCTATGAATCCGCGCTGTATGCTGATAAACTGAAGGAGATAAGAGAGAATTATGAAAAGCAGTGAAGTGAGAGAAAAATTCCTGAGCTATTTTGAAGCGAAGGGGCATAAACGCCTGCCGAGTTCTTCGCTTATCCCTAAGTCCGACCCCACGCTGATGTTCACAAACGCCGGGATGAACCAGTTTAAAAACATTTTCCTGGGTCTCGAAGAGAGTAAGCACAGTCGCGCCACCACCTGCCAGAAATGCTGCCGGGTTTCCGGTAAACACAACGACTTCGAGATGGTCGGCAAGACTCCCAGGCATCATACATTCTTCGAGATGCTCGGAAATTTCTCCTTCGGAGATTATTTTAAGAAAGAGGCAATTGAGTTTGCCTATGAACTAATAGTAAAAGAATACGGATTCCCCCTGGATAGTCTGTATTTCACCGTTTTCAAAGATGACGATGAGGCTTACGATCTGTGGAAAAACCATATCGGCATCCCGGAAAACAGAATATACCGCTACGACGAGAAGGAGAACTTCTGGGCAATGGGGGAGACCGGCCCATGCGGCCCGTGCAGCGAGATTCATTATGACTTCGACGGAGACCTGGCGAAAAAGTATCCGGATGCACATCCGGCTTCCGAGACGGATAGATTCATCGAGCTGTGGAACCTGGTCTTCATGCAGTTCAACAAGACCGAAGACGGCAAAACGGTGCCGCTCGCCGCACCGAGTGTGGATACCGGCGCCGGGTTGGAGCGGATCGCAACCGTCCTGCAGGGTAGAAAGAGCAACTACCACAGTGACCTGTTCATGCCGATAATCAAATACCTCGCGGACAAATGCAAAGTGGAATACGAAGCCGCAACGGACATCGGCACAGCACTGCAGGTGATGGCGGATCATGTAAGGGCGGCGACTTTCCTTATAGGAGACGGGCTTCTCCCGTCCAATGAAGGCAGGGGCTACGTGCTGCGAAGAATCATAAGAAGAGGGATAAGGTTCGCCAGGAAGCTGGATATGGAAAAGCCGTTCCTCTACGAAGCCACCGGCTTTGTGATAAGCATGATGAAGGATCAATACCCGGAGCTTACGCAATCCCGTGATTTTATTGCTCGAGTCACACAGGCGGAGGAGGAGCGTTTTAACTCCACCATATCCTTCGGGATGGGATACTTTACCGATCTTACTGAATCTGCATCCATGAAGAAAACGAAAAAAATACCGGGAAAAGAGATATTCAAATTATATGATACATATGGTCTCCCTATCGACTTCACCCGCGACCTGGCGGAGGAAGCGGGCTTCGAGCTGGATGAAGCCGGCTTCCAGCAGGAGATGGAGAAACAGCGCCTGCGCGCACGGCAAGCGTGGAAGGGCTCCGGTGCGGAGAAGGTGGAGGAGCTCTATGTAAAGCTCGCTGCAAAGCATCCCACGGAATTCAGGGGCTACGACGAGCTGGAAACGGACAGCTGCAAAGTCCTCGCCCTGATAAAAGACGGCAAAAAAGTCGATTCGCTGGAAGGCGGTGATAAAGGGGAGATGCTCCTGGACAGAACGCCGTTCTATGGAGAGTCCGGCGGGCAGGTGGGCGATACCGGCATTTTAAAAGCGGTTGATTTCTCTGCATCGGTCAAAGATGCCGTAAGATCCGTGCCGGAGATTATCATTCATCGGGTAGAAATACTTAAAGGAAAGATTAAAAAAGGAGAGCATCTCACCGCTGTGGTCGATGCTGAAAGGCGAGCTAATATAATGCGAAACCACACCGTCACTCACCTGCTCCACGCGGCGCTGCGGGAGGAGCTCGGCACACACGTAAAGCAGTCCGGATCGCTGGTTGCACCGGACAGGGTGAGATTCGACTTCACCCATTTTAATCCGGTCGGAGCGAGAGAACTCCGAAGGATCGAAGATTCGGTAAATGAAAAAATCCTGAAAAATATTAAAGTCGAGCCAAAACTCATAGAATTCGACCGGGCTGTCCGGGACGGTGCGATAGCGCTGTTCGACGAGAAGTACGGCGAGGAAGTGCGAATGATTAAAATAGATAATGTGAGTAAGGAACTTTGCGGCGGTACCCACGTTTCTCGCACCGGGGACATAGGTTTATTCAAGATTCTCTCCGAGAGCTCCGTAGCAGCAGGCATCAGAAGGATAGAGGGGCTGACCGGATGGGGAGCATTAAAAAATCTAAGAGAAAACCTTGACCTGATAGACGAATCCGCAAAGACCGCAAAAACCACTCATGATGAACTACCCACAGCGATTGAAAAATTGATGGAAAAAAACAAGCAGCTTGAGAAAGAGAATAAGAACCTGAAGCTGAAGTTAGCCGACGGCGCATCCGCAGAAAAAGAGACCGAAGAAGAAAAGAAAATCGGCGGAGTAAACGTAGTTATTAAAAGGCTGGATCATCTCGATGCGGCGGGGCTGCGCGAATATTCGGACAGGTTGAAAAACAGGCTTAAAAGCTGTATAATTGTACTTGGAGCAAAAAATGGGGGGAAGGCGCTTTTAACGACAAGCGTAAGTGGTGATTTGACGGGGAAGATCGATGCGGTCAGTCTGATACGCAGTATATCGGGCGCAGTTGGAGGAGGCGGCGGTGGCAGACCTGATATGGCGCAGGCTGGCGGAAAGAAGCCGGAAAAACTGGATGAGGCGCTGTCCCATGCGGAAAAAATTCTCAAAAATAAGCTGGAAGGCTGAAAGAAGCCTTAAGTTTCTATTTAATATATTAATACTATTAACCGCCCTGTACATTCTAATCCATCCTGAAATCCTGCGCGCCGATGAAGGCAAAAATTATATCTATCGCACTAAAGACGGCAGAATCCTGCTGACAGACGTTCCACAGAGAGAGGACTACGCCACGTTGCTCAAAGTCTTCGAGTCCAGAAAGGAAAAATTCTTCCAGGAGTTCGGCGAGTATTATAAAAATAAGTACACTCCCCTGGTTAAAAAATATGCCATGCTGAACGGTCTGGATGCGGAGCTGGTACACGCCGTTATAGAGGTGGAATCCGGTTACGATTTCACCGCCGTCTCACCGGCGGGTGCAAAGGGGCTGATGCAGCTGATTGATGAGACCGCAGAGGACAAAGGGGTGACCAACGTCTTCGACCCGGAGCAGAATATCAGCGCCGGCACGGAATACCTGGCGGAGATGGTTGATAGATACGGCGGTAATCTCAATCTTGCCCTCGCCTCTTATAACGCCGGGCCGACCACCGTCGACAGATATAACGGTGTACCGCCGTATAAAGAGACTAAACGATATATTAAAAAGATAAACAGGCTTTTAAAAAATAAAACTGTTATACCGAAATACAAATCCAAAAAAGAACCTGAGAATAGAAGATCTTTGACCTGGAAAAAGGTCAACGGCAAGATAGTTATTACTTCAAAAGAAAAAAGATAAACACTATAAGATTCAATATTAAATAGAGGATATACGGTAAAGATAGATAGAGTATATAAGTATATGGGTTGATGTCACCCTTCTCAAACATTATATTGTTAATAGAGTGAACTATTGAAAAGGAGAAAAAAATGAAAAAAACCGTTTTTGTTGATATAGATACTCAGAACGATTTTATCCTCGATGACGGCAAGCTCACGGTTCACGCCGAGGACATGATCCCGATTTTCCAGCGGCTGAATCGTTATGCGAAGGATAACGATATTCCCCTGCTCTCTTCGATGGATGCCCACACGCCGGACGATCCGGAGTTTGAGGAGTTCGGCGCACACTGCGTGGTCGGCACCGAAGGACAGAAGAACGTAGAGGGAACTGTTCTGGACAATTCCAAAACATTTAGGTATAAGAATGAAGTGAAGACGGACTGGGCATCCGAGGTGGAAAATCACGACCAGCTGATCTTCGAGACCGTAAAGCTCGATGTTTTCTCGAATCCGAATTTCGACCGGATCGTCAAAGAACTTGACGCAGACCGATTTGTCGTTTACGGTATCGCAACGGAATACTGCGTTAAAGAGGCTGTGATGGGCCTTCGGAAGAGAGGAATGAATACTTACCTGGTTACAGACGCTGTAAGGGGAATATCAGATGAAGATGCAACGGAAGCTATCGAAGAAATGAAAGATGACGGCGCAGTGCTCACGACGACGGATGAGCTGTTAAGTGAATAGATGAGAATATATTTAGGACAGATCGACACCACGGTCGGGGGTTTCGAAAGTAACCTGAATATCATTCTAAAACACATCAAAGAAGCAGAGGCGAAGGACGCCGACCTGGCTATCTTTCCGGAGCTGGCGCTAACCGGCTACCCTCCCATGGACCTGCTGAATTACAGTTCTTTCGTTGACAATTCCGAGCGTTATCTGAAAAAATTGGTCGAGAAGATCGGTGAAACAGCTGTGCTGGTGGGATATGTGGAGAAATCCAGAAACCGGCTCGGCGCAGAGAGGTTGTACAACTCGGCGGCACTTATACAGAACCGCAAGATACTATTCAACTATCGGAAGGCGCTGCTGCCAACGTATGACGTTTTCGACGAGGACAGGTACTTCACCGGCGGAGAAAATTTCGACACTTACGAATTTAAAGGCGTCAGGCTCGCTATCTCCATCTGCGAGGACCTCTGGAACGACAAATCCTTCTGGGAAGAGCCGATGTACGATATCGACCCCATAGAGGAGATGGTAAAAAACGGTGCTGACCTGTTGATCAACATATCTTCCTCGCCATTTACAATTGATAAGATAGAGCTGAGATACAAAATCCTGTGCGCTCAAACATCAAAGCACGGCGTGGCTGGAATTATGCTGAATTCTGTCGGTGGCAACGACGAGCTTATCTTCGACGGCACCAGCATGTACTGCGATCCCGAGGGCAGGCTTATCCATAAGCTTAGTAGCTTTAAGGAGGATACCGCAATTATCGATGTCCCGTCTGGCGGCACTGAAGCCGATAAATCTTTCCTGGATATGCCGAAAGAGGAGCAGGCGTACAACGCGCTCCGGCTCGGCGTGAGCGACTATTTCAAAAAATGCGGCTTCACAAGAGCCGTACTGGGATTGAGCGGCGGCATAGATTCCGCCGTGACCGCATGCATAGGGGTGGATGCACTGGGTGCGGAGAATCTGCTCGCCGTGGTAATGCCGAGCAGATATTCTTCGGATAAGAGCATCGAGGATGCTAAAGAGCTGGCGAAGAGGCTTAAAATAAAGATGAAGATGATCTCCATCGATACTGTTTTTGCAGAATACCTTGACCTTTTCAGCGATGAGTTTAAGGGGCTGGAGATGGACGAGACCGAGGAGAATTTCCAGGCGCGCATTCGCGGGAATATCTTGATGGCTTTTTCGAATAAATACGGGCATCTGGTGCTGAGCACGGGGAATAAATCCGAAATTGCGGTCGGCTACTGCACGCTCTACGGTGATATGGCGGGCGGGCTGGCGGTGCTCTCGGACGTACCGAAGCGGCTGGTATATCGAATAGCGGAATTTATAAACAGGGAAAAAGAGGTTATCCCCCGCAGCATCATCGAAAAACCCCCTTCCGCAGAATTGAAACCGGACCAGACCGACCAGGACACCCTGCCTCCGTATGAACTGCTGGATGAGGTTCTGTATCATTACATCGAAAAAGAACAGGACCTGGAAACTATGGTCGAGCTGGGATTTGACAGGGATACGGTACGTAGAATAATAAGAATGGTGGACATAAGCGAATATAAAAGAAAACAGATGCCGACCGGCTTGAAGATAACTGGTCGGGCTTTCGGCTTCGGCAGACGGATGCCGATTGCACAGAAATATCACAGATTCTAAATATGTTTTAAAGGAGAGACGATGATCGAGACAATCGAATGGAAAGATGACAAAGTAGTAATGCTGGATCAGACGGTACTGCCGGGAGAAGAAGTTTACCTTACTTTCGATAACTATAAAGACGTGGCGGATGCGATTACACGGCTTGTTATACGCGGTGCCCCGGCAATCGGCGTTGCGGCGGCGATGGGGATTGCGCTGGGGGCGCTCAAAATAAGCGAGCTCAAGCGGGATGAATTCAAGGAGAAGTTCGACGAGATATGCGCCTACACAGAAAAGGCAAGACCGACTGCGGTAAACTTACGCTGGGCGGTGGAGAGGATGCGAAAGGTCTATGAAGAGAACAGCTCGCTCAGCATCGGTGAGATAAAGGCGCTGCTGAAGAAAGAGGCGCTGGTGGTAAAAGACGAGGACATTGAGATAAACCGGAAACTCGGCAAGAATGGAAACAGGATCGTACCGAAAGAGGCGACGATACTGACGCACTGCAACGCCGGTGCGCTCGCCACTGCCGGATACGGAACGGCGCTCGGCGTGGTAAGAGCCGCCGTAGAAGCCGGGAAGAAGATCGAGGTCTATGCCGATGAGACCAGACCGTTCCTCCAGGGTGCCCGCCTCACCACCTGGGAGCTGATGAAGGACAACATACCGGTTACGCTGATCACCGACAACATGGCGGGCTATTTCATGAAAGCGGGTAAAATAGATCTCGTAGTGGTAGGTGCGGATAGAATCGCAGCTAACGGAGATACCGCAAATAAGATCGGTACTTACTCGGTGGCGGTGCTGGCGAAGGAGAACGACATACCGTTCTACGTAGCCGCGCCCACATCGACGGTGGATTTAAGATGCGAAAGCGGAGACGGGATACCGATAGAAGAACGCCACGGGGACGAGGTGATAAAGATCGAGGATACCTGTATCGCCCCGAGGAATGTGAAGTCGGCATATCCGGCGTTCGACGTTACGCCGGCTGAATACATAGCCGGTATTATTACCGAGCAGGGGATCGCAAGACCGCCCTTCGAAAAATCGCTCAAGAAAATGGTCGAAAAGGCGAATGAATAACCCGGTTGCTAAATTGCTGAAGCTGCCATTTAGAAATAGGTAGATAAAATCTATTTTGCTATATAAGAGATAAAACAACTTGGAAGTCTTAACGGTTGATTTTAACAATATGTATTTCAAATGAGTTTAAAGCTAAAAAAATCTGATTTATATCGGTTTTACAATGAGGACTGTATCGAAGGATGCAGAAAACATATATCAAGCAATAGTATTGATCTCATAATTACAGACCCGCCTTATGGTATTTCCGGTGATAAAATGCATCAACATTATAATCGTAAAGAGGATTTTGTTATAAATGGGTACGTAGAGATTCCGAAGGCTGAATATCCTGAGTTCAGCCGTAGATGGATAAAAGAAGCAGAAAGAATATTAAAGCCGGGAGGTTCTATATACATAGTATCTGGTTATACAAATCTCGCAGACATATTGAATGCATTAAAAGAAACCAGATTAAAAGAAAAAAATCATATTATCTGGAAATATAATTTTGGTGTTTATACAAAAACTAAGTATATCTCATCTCATTATCATATCTTATTTTATGTCAAGCCCGGCAAGAAGCATTATTTTAATACTACATCAAGGTATGGGCTTTTAGAGAAAAGCGATAAAGATCGTTCTTTAAACTACAAAGACCGCGAGGACGTTTGGATAATCAATCGCGAGTATAAACCGGGAAAAATAAAAAATAAAAATGAATTGCCGAGGGATCTCTTGATAAAAATCATGCAATACAGCGCACGGGAGGGGGACATCATTTGTGATTTATTTTTAGGCAGTTTTTCAACAGCCAGAGTTGCTATAGGGCTTAATATGCGGGTGATAGGATTTGAGATTAGTAAAGAGGCGTTTGAGTATCAGATGGAAGGTATACGCAAATTAAGACCGGGCTATTTGCTGCCTTCTCTTAAAAAGCCGGTTAATAATGATATTATAAAAAACCAGGGTAAACGTTGGACAATTGAGGAAAAACAGAATCTTTTAAAAAGATATAAAAAATTGATTTCCAGGAATATATCCAGGAAGGACGCTGTTACCCAATTGCAGTCAGAGTTTGGTCGAGGATATTTTTCTATAATTAAAGTTATCAATACCATCGATAATGAGCGATTGAATAGCCAATAGGATTTATATAAGAAAATCGAAAAATAAAGGAGATGTTATTGTAAAGGTTGCTAAATTTATGGGATGAGCCGGAGAAAAACATAAAATGCAGATTGATAAAATCAATAAGTTTAGTTTAGCGAATTAAAATTATCATATCGTATCTGGCACGTATAGCGGCTGATATTTCACCTCTAATATTAAATTGATAAGAATAGGCGCTAAAAATTTGAATTTCAATGATGCAAATCCCGAGAGTAGTTATAATTGTGAATTAACCGACTTGAGATTTATTTGTTACGTTATTTTTCCTGGAGCTGATTTGTAATGTTTCCTTCAAACAGAGATATAAACCTCGATGAGATTACGAAACGCTGCGTGATGTGCGGCAGGTGCCAGGCGGTCTGCCCGGTGTACGCATCGTCCTCTACGGAGGATAACTGCGCGCGGGGCAAGATTCGGCTGATAGAGAAGATAAAAAATAACGAATACGATTTTGACGATTATATAAAAGGAGCGATTAACCGCTGCGTGGCGTGCTCCGCGTGTCAGGACGCATGTAAAAACGATGTCAATTACATCGACCTGATCGCCGCCGGCAGGGAGATGATGAACGAAAGTGCGGGCGAGCCGCTGATCAAAAAGCTTGCTCTCTCCAGATTCGCAGAGCGGGATGAGACGGAGCAGATTTCCCGCTACGGTTCGGTAATAAATAAGATTTTCAATAGAAAAGACGGAGCGGGCAGCGGCATCAGGCTGAAGTTCCCCATCCCCGGCGTCGGCGATGGGATGTACATCCCGCCCCTTGCCGAGAGCGCCTTCCAGGAAAAACAGGGCGGTACGCACGGGGCGAAAAACGAATGGATGAGGGTCGTTTTCTTCGTCGGCTGCAGCTTATCTTTTATACTGCCGGAGATCGCGGAGTCTATCCTGGAGTTCCTGGTCAGTAGCGGCATAACTGTGATTGTACCGCCGGATCAGGTATGCTGCGGTACTCCTCATTACTTGAGCGGTGAACCGGATACCGCGAACCGGCTGCTGTGGAAAAACCGGGACGCTTTTGCGGAATATAAAGCGGACGCCGTGATAACTGGCTGCCCCACCTGCGGCGGCGGCTTGAAGGATTATTACGACCTCAAGGATAAAGACGGAAAACACCTGCCGGTTTACGATTTCGTGGAATTCATCTCTAAATACCGCCGGAAGCTGAAATTGCCCGAACTTTCGGGGGACGGCAAATATACCTGGCACGATCCCTGTCATCTCTACAGGCTGCAGAAGATAAAGGACGAGCCGCGCGAAATACTCCGGAATCTGCTCTCAGATAGATTCGTGGAGATGGAAAAACCTGCCAGCTGCTGCGGCTTCGGCGGTGTCTTCGCAGCTTCAAATATCCCCACCGCTCTCGATATCGCAAAGAAAAAATCGGATCGGATCAAGCAGAGCGGTGCGGTTACGGTGGTAACCGCCTGCCCGGGGTGCGTCCTATTCCTCCGAATCGGCGCCGCAGCAAACACCGGCACATACAATGTAATACACCTCTCGCAGCTCCTGAACTCCAAATTCAAAATTTAAAAAAGCAATTCATTCACGAAGATTACTTCTAAGGGCTACGACCGGAAAAAATGAAAGCCATACCTTGGGATTTCCCACGAATGGGCCACCCCGGAAGAATCTGTAACAGACTCTTCCGGGGAACCGCTGAATTACTGCCTCGGGGTGATAGTTTCGTCAGATTCTTCAGGGGTTTCCCTCTGAGGGCTTTTTTCAGAATGACACGTCCGATCTGTCATTCTGAGGCAAGCCGCCGGAGGGATACTCTGGAAGAATCTTCAGTCGGTGCAGGTGGTCTCCGACACACCTGCACCCGCGGGGCATTTTAATTGTCGCCGATTAAATCTCCTCCCACAGATTTCATAGCGCCTGGCAGTAGCTTCTACCGCTGCGCTTGCGGTGGCATATCTGCACCGACACAGGCTTCCAATGGCTCATCAAGATTCACAAATTATAATTAGAAAAGCTGAGTCAGGATTTGAATTTCGCGATTGCTTCGGTTTCGGTGTTTGATATGTCGAAGACGGGTAAAAGCAGCGAGATGGAGAGTGTGTTGCGTGTGCGATCGCCCAGATTGATAAGCTTAAGCTCTCCGCCGAGGTTTTCTACTGTTTTCAGCCCTGAGACCAGTTCGCCGACTCCGGTGCTGTCTATATACTCGAGATCGGAAAGATTAAGCAGTATCTTCTTCTTGTTTTTCGCAAGCAGGCTGTCCAGGGTGTTGCGAAACTCCACGTTGTTCCCTTCGCCCGCAAGCTTCCCCTTTATATCTATTATCGATATGCCCTCTTTTTCTCTTAAATTTATCTCCATGCTGCACCCTCAATCTGAGCTATATCTTAGACCATTATGGGAAATCTTACAAGTGCATCGATAAAATAACCACGATTTTTCCATAAGGAAAGATAAAAACGCTGTCATGCCGTACTTGTTACGGCATCTTCGTTTGTTCAAATTATTTAGAGATGCAAGAGGAATGTTGAAGCCGGGCAAGATTACATCCTTTTGGGCAAATGCTTGATAAGTAAATCCATTTTTAAGCATGGGTTTGTATGTTTCATAATACATTATGGAAAAATCCTGGTAAAATAATATTAATACGATTCGATTAAAAGATATAGCCAGTCTAGCCGGAGATGGTGTTCTACAGGCTATGTCGCAAAATAAAAAACGCTGTCATTCTGACGCAAACCCACAGAGGGATACTACGGAAGAATCTGATACAGATGCTTCCGGAGGAATCCCGGAATGTTTTCCCCAGCATGACAGGTGTTAATAGATTCCCGGTACGGATTCAGGCTGAACCCTGAACTGCATGCGTGGTCAGGGTTGAAACTTGATCCCGGATGTTGGAATGACAACGTCCTTTATTGGTGCAGGTGGTCTTCGACACACCTGCACCCGCGAAAATCTGTCATTCTGAAGAAAGCCCAAAGAGGAAAGCCCCTGAAGAATCTGTTTTGCCGGCGACGATGTTCTCCAGGCTGTGTCGCAATATAAAAAATGCCGTCATTCCGGTAGTAAGCATCCAGGGAAGCCTATTACGGAATCTTCAACTGTTTATAAATCAATAAGTTACGATTTAACACAATCTCCTCAAAAATA
>Ga0180433_10005241_pt1 | contig 17648 bp, 28 predicted proteins | sample SS_ome_8_FD_132980 | JGI IMG/M metagenome (GOLD analysis project Ga0180433, IMG submission 132980) | Hypersaline lake sediment archaeal communities from the Salton Sea, California, USA - SS_1_D_1 metaG | ecosystem: Environmental > Aquatic > Non-marine Saline and Alkaline > Hypersaline >... | reverse complement strand
GGATGCACTCTCCACAGGCCGAGCCCTCGCGCCCGTCTCGCACGGCTGCGTTCATCTCTCCCTGGTCGATGGGGATGATCCACGCCTGCGGTTCATCCCCCGTCTTCCGGTTGCGAGTGCGGTTCTTGCCCCCGATGCCCGTCACGATGAGGGCCACGTTGCCCCGTTGGCCAGGGATCTGTGTGGGTCCTTCGTAGAGGACAAGGCCGCCGTCGAGGGAGTCGGATGTCTCTGGGTTCATCCCCTCTACTACCCGGTTGGGATGTCCGAGAGACGAAGAATTTTGGTACGCCCGGCAGGACTCGAACCTGCGACCTGCCACTTAGGAGGCGGCTGCTCTATCCAACTGAGCTACGGGCGCCTGGTACTAGATGTCTCAACGTGGGGTAGCTCCGGAAGCAGAAGTGGCACTTCGACATCCCCCCGGGGGGCTCATCGAAGAACCGCGAGCCCTCGAAGATCCGGGCACCGCATCTTGCGTGCCCCACGGCTGCAACCTCTCGCCCCTTCAACCAGATCGGCCTGTCGGGGCGGTGGTTGGAGTACACATGCAACTCCCCCTGCGTCAGCATGTCGAAAACCGAGGGCCTCACAATCAACGGCGTGGGGTAACCTGGCTGGTCTCGAAGCTCCTGTAGGCCCTCCAACGTGATTCGCCACCTCGTCTGCGTCCGCGTCTTCCCATACGGCCGGTGTTCGTACTCCACCAAGGCGTACTCGGCTAGAGCTTCGAGGGCGTGTTTGACCGAATTGGGCCCCGTCGGGATCGCCCGGGTGATGCCCGTGACGGTGAAGCTCCGATCGATGTCCGCCGCCAGGACCTCCAGCACGAGGCGGTTGTCCTCACCCGGCCACAGTAACCACGCCGCACGCTCGTAGTCCTCGGCGCGATCTTTCCACTGCTCCTCGCTCAATTCGGACATCCCTACCACCTCCGGGTGCGGACGATCAGGTTGTTCTCGGCGGCCCACTTGTCCAACACCTGCCCCTCCTTGGGAGTCGGGGCGCGGTTGAACTTCCCCCGGGCCTCGACGATCACCCCGCTGGACGAGACGCGAACGGTCAGGTGGCGCTCCGGCTTCTGATACTCCGTCTCGCTCTGCATCGTCCAGATGGAGCACCGTCCCTGGCGGATGTCGGGGGCGTAGGACGCCACGCAGTGACGCTGTGCCTTTCCCTCGGCCCGCAGGTCCTTCGAGTGGAGGATCTCCTCCATCGTCCAGGTCTCCCGGATGCGCTCGCTGGGCATGAAGGGGTGCTTCCGGGTGTACTCCCAGATGCCCTCCTCGTACCCCGACTTCTTATACTCACCGCGGGCCAGTTCTGCCTTCGCCAATTCGGCGTGCCACGCCTCCATCCCCCTCACCAAGGCCGGGAAGGACCGCCCCCGCATGGTGAAGGCCGGGTCGACCTCGTAGCGGTGGTTGAGGTAGTCGATGACCCCCGGCACCACCTCGAAGTTCAGGTCGTCGCGGTGATTGCAGAGCCACTGGATGACCGTCGCCCAGAACGCCTCGTTCTCCTGGAAGCCCTCACCGAGGCGGGTACGCCCCAAGACGGACACGAGCCCCAGATCACCGTCGTAGGCCCGTACCTGCGTCGCCCGAACGGCCCGATAGAAGGGCTCCTTGGCGCTGTTGTTCATGAAGTCGTGGCACATACGCTTCGTGAACGGAACCGGGAACATCCCGCTCTTGACCGCCTTGAACAGGCTTCCTCCCCTCGCCAGGTGGCAGAAGAGGCGGAAGGGTCCCAGCACGTCCATGTGAGCCGTCTGGTAGAGGAACACCGGAGCGTCGTACTTGACCAGACGGTGGCGCACGTAGGAGCGGAACAGGGCCTCGGGGCCTCGCCCCTTCGGCTCCCAATCCCGGTTCGGCCGGACCGTCGGTGCCGTCATCACGCGCTTGACGGGGGTGGCGTAGCGGCTGTCGTTGAACAGCGGCAACGCCCTCGCCTTCCTTGTCGGTCCGAAGAACGAGGGACGCGGCTTGTCCCGACGCTTGATCACCAATGACTCGGCCTTGATCTGGCGTGCCTTGGCGTTTTCCTTGTACTGACGATTCTGAGCCTGACGCGCCTCGGCCGCCTCGCGGCGTGCCTCGCGCTTGGCCCGCGACATCTTCTTCTTTTTCGAGCCCATGGTCCCAATCCCACAGTTTGGAACCCCCGGTCGGACTCGAACCGACTACCCTCGGCTTAGAAGGCCGATGCTCTGTCCAGTTGAGCTACGGGGGTTCAGGGTTCCGTCAATCTCCTTCTTGAAAGCCTCGTCTCCGAAGGCTCAGTAGAAGCAGCTAGACGAACACTGAGAGTTGTGGGATGGGACATGGTTTCACCCTCCGTGGGTAGTCGTATTCCCTTACTTGTACCGGAAAACGGGGCGTCTCGCCAGGCTACTTGAAGAACCCAGCCATCTCGCCCTCTGCAGGCGTATTGTGCTCCTCAGCGAGGGTCTCGCCGAGGGGGGCCTTGTCCTTGGCCTCACCCGTGACCTCGGCCCGCAGAACCCGAGAGGTCCCCTCGGCCGTCTCCATGGTGCTGTAGACGAACTCACCCACACCAGGCAGCCCCTGGATCGTGTCGACCCCCTGGAGCTTCAAGTGGGCCGCCAACATGGCGTTCTCGCCGGTAGCCATGTAGCCCTCGGAGTGGATGATGACGGCGACACCCCCCACCGCCCGCTTCACCTCACGGATGCCGGCCGCCCAGAACTCCTTGGGGGCTCCGACGAGCGAGATGACATTGACACCACCCCTGGCGTCGATGACGAAGGCGCAGGGCATCACTTCCTCACCACCCTCACGGATGGTGCGGGCCTGCTCGAACAGGTAGTCCTGGGTCTCGCGGAGTTGGGTGAGTCGCTCGGTGTCGGTCATAGCAACCTGTCTACGGCCGACCTGGGGATTCTAACCGAGAAATCTACTCATCCATGTACTCAACGGGTCGGATCTCGTACCCGACGAACTGGCGGTCGGTCCCCTCGACATCCTCGAACTCGTAGTAGCCGTCAGGCGTCTGGGGCAACGAATCCCAGAAGGCTTCCAGGGCATCTATCGAAGGGGAAACGGCCATGGGGACTTCCTCGGCCGCGTTGCAGACCTCACACGAGCTTTCCTCGACTCCGATCAGCAGGTACATGTTCAGCCTCCGTGCTGCGACGTACCTGTTCTACTCAGAACCGACCGATGTGATGCAGTTTCGTGAGGAGAAAACGCTAGTGGGCCGCGTCTTCGAGCCAGTAGGCGGCTTCCTCGAAGTCTTCGGCGAAGTCATCCAGCCCCGGCGTGCGACGGATCAGCGGTACGAAGCTGTCCCGGAGGTACTTGGGCAGACGGCGGCTGAGGGGGGTGCGCCCCTTCAACATCCGACCCACCTCGACAGCCTGATCGACGATGTGCTTCCCATCGTCCATCTCGTGCCCGAACTCCTCCACGTACTCCTTGATGTAGGGAATCACCCTCCGGGTGAAGTAGCTGGTGAAGTCTTTCATGTGGGCGTAGGCAGGTACATTGGCAACCTTGCCGGGGGCCAGGGCATGTAGCAGCTTCCGTCGCATGGGATCCCCGGCGGGCAGCGTGGAAGCGATCTTGATGACAGAGCGGCGCAGCGACATGGACGGTCCCCCTACAGACGCCTCTCTATAGAGAGAATAGTGGCAGGGGCGGAGGGACTCGAACCGCCTGCTCGGATCCGCTGCCAATAGCCACGAGGAGGGGTGTCGATGCCGACCCTCCGGCACCGCTTCTTCACAGCCGCGCCGGAAACGCCCAGGCCCTTTGCCACCTCTGAAACAGGTCTCTCCCAAACTAGCTCTCGGAGCCTGTCATCGGAAGGCCACTGCGTGATCTCCTGCTGCCTTTGGGAGCATTGGCGGCAGTGTTGGCTTGCCCTCTGCTTCGGGCGCCCGCAACGAGGGCACGAGTCCTTGCGGCCTTTGGCCCCTCCTCTCTTGTTTCTCCCGGCGAACGTCGGGGTCTGAGAATGGCAGTTTGGACACAACAAACGAAGATTGGACAACCGTTGGTCGCTACGATCCCCGCTGATGTGGTCTAGCTGATGTACCAGCGGTTTGCCGTTCCACTCAGGCCCAACCCCACACTCCGCACATCGTTCCTCCAGCACGCCTTCGCAGATCAAACGCTTCTTCAATTTCCTCGGGTTGTAGGTAGATCCGCGCACGAGGATCTCGCCTAGGGCTTTGCGGCTTCCACCCTTCCGGCAAGAGGTTGGAGCCGCGTGGTAAACGAAATGGGTCGTGCTGATGCCGAGTTCTTCGAGTTTACGCTCGAAGCGTTGGTGGTGCTCACCACCGCCCGTACTGAGGCCCAGACGGCGCAAAGCGTCTGTGGAGGTCCTGCTGGCCGCCACAACAACTCGCAGGTGGTCTTCCGGTATTTCGTGTAAGTAGGTCATACCCCTTCGGTCCGATAGAACGAAAACCGAAGGGGTATGATGCCCCTACTAGGGTTGGCAGGGTGGGCGGGACTCGAACCCACAACCGCTGGATTTGGAATCCAGTGCGCTAACCGATTGCGCCACCACCCCTTAGCCCCCTTACTCGCCATCCCTTCACGCCGCCTCGGTCTCTTTCAGCCGCATGGCGTCGATGAAGGGGTCGAGATCCCCGTTGAGTGTGGCGTCCAAGGGGCGCGTCACCTTCGTCCGGTGGTCCTTGGCCGTCCCTCGGATGGCGTGATAGGTGCGGATCGTCTCCCGCTTCCGCTCCCGCTCACCCTGCCGCTCCCGTTCCTGGGCCTTCACCCACTCGACGAGCTTGGTCGCCAGCTTGCGGAAGGCCGTGCGCTTGTTCGCGTGCTGCGATCTCTCGGAACGGCACTCGGCCGAGATGCCCGTCGGCTTGTGGGTCAGGCGGACGGCACTATCTGTCTTGTTCTGGTGCTGACCCCCAGGGCCACCGGCCGGGAATGTCTCGACACGGAAATCCTTGCGGGTCGCGGAGAAAATCAGTTCGCGTGGCATGGTCGTAGACCTCCACCTTGGCGTTTCGAGTTCTGAGTTTGGATGGAAAGGGGCCCCGTGCAGCAGTCAGCTACAGGGGCGAACGCCAGAGTCGGGAAGTCGTCAGCGCCATGTCATCGAGACGATTGTAGCGAGGCCGGTGCCCAGCGTCTACGCCTTCGTGGCTGTTTCGGCAAATTGCCGTGGTAGGCTAAGCCACGTTGAAGTTGGAGCAGAAGACCTCCCCGTTGCACCAGCCACGTTGCAGCAGAGACCCCCGGCAGCCGTCGGGGGTCTCGCCGTTCTGAGGTAGAGTGAGCCCATGGGGAAGGTCAGCCGCAAGACCGCCTTTCAGGCCACCCGAGAGGTCATCGGGCCAGAGGTCTGTCCCATCGTGAGGGACATCAAGCCCGAGGTGTCACCCGAGGCTGCCGACAAGCTCGAAGGGGTCACGGCGACCACCCACCACCTTCGGCACGCCGTCGCCTCCCTTCTCCTTCTCTATACGCGGGAGGACCTGACCCACTGCCCGAACTGCGAGGAGCGATTGCCCAGGCACAACGCCGCGTGCCATGTGGGACTTCTGCTGGAGGCGATGGGATGGCGACCCCGGCAGGACTCGAACCTGCAACCCTCGGCTTCGAAGGCCGATGCTCTATCCAGTTGAGCTACGGGGCCAGCACTTCCACGTAGGGGCTCTCGGTGCCGCACCAGGGGCAGTACCACTCGGTGCGATCCAGCGGGGCGTCTCGGATGAAGAAGCTGCCCCGGCACCGGGGGCACTCGAAGTGACTGCAGATCTCGGATCCCCGCACCCCTAGACGCTGCTCCCCGTCATCAGAGGAGAGGGTGTCGATCTCGTCAGTCGTCTGCCCGTCGCCCATCTTGTGCGTTAGTCTACCCGGATGGCGGGTAGAACAGTTGACGGTTTGCCGTCGATCACCACGTTGACACCGTGGGGCCATAGCACAATGGCAGTGCAGCCGGGTTCTAACCTGATGCGGTTCGGGGTTCGAGTCCCCGTGGCCTCACCAACGTCAACCTGATAGAATCTTCCCACCACTTCTCGGAGGCTTGCCATGACGTTCACGACCTAGCTCGTTCCTCACCAACCCCACGAGGGACGGGCGCAACCAAGGGAGTGAATGACATGGCTCATCACAAGCGCCGTCGTCCGAAGAACCGCCGGTCCGGGTGCCTTCTTTGTAAACCCCACAAGGCCAATGGAATTAAGAAGCGGAAGTTCGTCTCCGCCTCGGGCGTCCCCACCCGCTGTGACCTTGCCCGTACCTGGAAGCAAGAGGCCCGGGGACAGATCGCCGAACGAGAGCAAAAAGACGAACTCGGAATCCGCTGACCAAAAAGCCCACTTGACAGCCCCCACCCCCCTGATTACGGTGGGTGTATGAGCTACCACACCACCTACTCGTAGATGTGACCTCGCCCCATCTAGGGCGGCTCGCGGTCCTCCGGTCGGGTTCGATGACCCCAACACCATCGAACAACCCGAACCGAACAAGAGGACCAACATGGCTCGCATCGCGCATCTGAAGATCAAGGTCAAGACCCTGGGGGCGGAGTCCCGCTTCATCCGTCAGGGGGAAATCCAGCACCGCAACCAGGCCCGCAAGGCTCGCGCCAAGGGCCGATGGACGATCGCCCGTCGCCACGAGACGGAGCATTGGTGGCTCTACACCCACCGTCTCCACACCGTCCAGCCGGCGGCTCGAACCAACCACCTCGCCTACGGCTTCCTGCGTGGGCGTTCCTACTCCGAGATGGAGGCCAAGGCCCGCATCGAACCGGACTGGAAGGCGATCGAAAAGGTCGTGCGTCGCTTCGACGGCAACATGGCCGACTTCGAGACGTGGAAGAACCATGCCGAAGGCCACTTCCGCCGCAACCAGGTCGGGCTCCACAAGGAGGCCGCCTGATGTACCTCGTCACCTATCAGTACGCGGAGCCCAACGACAACCTGTCGGGCCCCGGCTACTCCTGGACCCAGAAGGCCCAGACCTACGGCAGGCGTGAGGATCTGGAGAGGCTCCTGATCGGCCTCCAGACGGACCAGTGGAACGGCTGTAGCCACCGCAAGTCCATCCGCAACGTCCGCATCTACACCACCACCCCGTCCGAGGAGCAGGACGAGATCCTGGCCATCGTCGAGGCCGCCCTCGACGACCTGGACGCCAAGAAAGCCGAACGCGACAAGGCCAAGGCTGTGAAGCGTGAAGCCGAACAGCGGGAGCTTCTGCGGAAGCTCGCCGAGCAGTACCCCGACGAGTTGGAGGCATGAAGCTGATGCAGAACACGATGAGAGAGATCCCCTTCAAGGGGAGCCGCAAGCTTCGGAAGTACCACAAGGCCCGCGTCGCCAAGTTCGACGTCGAAATGAAGGCCAACACCACCTGGGAGGAAACTCGCCAGAAGTGGATCGACGCGGGTAGTCCGAAGGACCACCCCCTCCAGGACGCGATGGTCAAGGCTGCGAACAAGCGAACCGAGGTCCTCAACCGGAGCAAAGAGAAGCTGAAGGACCTGGCCCGGAAGATCGACGAGGGCGAGATGGAGAGGTACGTGGCCGCGTTGAAGGACTGGCGCTACTCCGACGCCAACGCCTACAAGCCGTCTGAACACCTCTCCCCCTCGGGGAAGTACAAGCTGGTGGTCACCTCGCACCCCACGGGGCCCGGCACCTGGAGCTTCACGAAGGGTGTTGTCTCGAAGGACGGGGAGATCATCGGGGAGGTCCGTCGCAACTACTCCTCCTTCCCGTTCACCTGGATGGAGGACCACATCAACGGGCACGACTATCTCGTGGCCGGCGAGGACTACCAGGGACAGACGTTCATCGAACTGGACACGGGTAGACGACGCGACTTCCTCCCCGACGCGGCCTCGGAGGGGTTCGGCTTCTGTTGGGCCGACTACCGCCTCCTCGGCGACGGGAAGACGCTGCTGGTGGACGGCTGCTATTGGGCCTGTCCCTACGAACTCAAATTCTTCAACGTCAGCGACCCGATGAACGGATGGCCGGAGATCGAGCTTCCCTGCAACCTCGACTACCTCGACCCGGGGAAGTCCGAGATCAAGGTCGAGGGAGACGACATCCTGTGGCTGGAGACGGATTACCGCTACAAGCCGACGGGCGAGCTTTGGTACGACATCGAGCGCAAGTGGGAGAGCTTGCACCGGGAGGTCCGCAAGGCCCAGGTCCAGGAGGCCAGCCAGGAGGTCATCGACGCGGCCGAGGCCGCCCAGGAGAAGCACGAGGAGTTCTACGGCGAAGAGGACCCCGATGAGGACCTGGACGAGTGGGAGCAGGTCGTCAACCGACGCATCCGCCTCACCATCGAGGACGGGGAGTTCGTCGTCGCCGAGGACTGGAAGTCCGAGTGGCAGCAGGAGAAGGCCCGCCGCTACGAGGAGTACCAGGCCAAGAGCAACGCCGAGCGCCAGCAGTGGCGAGACAACGACGCCCTCTACCAGCACCTCCTCCGCCAGCGAGATGTGCATTGCGGCTACATGTACCCCTCACAACACGACCGTTGGAAGGGGGACACGAACCCGGCCTACTTCCGCATCACCGTCCGGGACGAGGAGGAGACGACCACTCGGACGGCGACCGTCCAGTGGGGGGTCGCCAACGGGGACGTGACCCTCGAACTGTGGGTGCGTGGGAAAGGAAACACGAACGGCCCCAGCTTCCCCCGCACGCCGGAGGGGGTCGACGACGCCTGGGCTGCCGCCATGGGCCACGTCACGGAGGGCTCGTGGGAACGCCCCTCGCCCTTCGACGAGGCCCGCAACTACATCATGAGATCCCTGAGCCGCTGCCAGGCCGACGAGACGGAAGTCTCCGAGGACCTGGTGGACGGGACGCTCATGATGATCAACCGCTGTTCCTTCGAGGACAAGGAACGGCTCTACGACGATCCCGAGGTCTGGGACCTCTTGGCAGAGAACGGCCGCATCCTTCCCTAGCGGCCCCCTACAGATGGAGATGTAGACATGGAAAAGACGTACACCGAGACCGAAATCCGAGCGATGCGAGACGCCACCCTTCACCTCATCGAGACCTTCAATGACCACGAGGAGGAAGGGGAGGTGTGGCAGGGCATCCTCGAATACTACGCCCGCAACGATTACGAGGACCTGTGGGACTACGAGGAGGAGCCCAAGCCGTCGATCTTCTCCGACGACTTCCGGGAGACCCTCCGCCAGGCACACGAGTTCTTCCTCCACATCGAGGACTACATCCGGATGCGGGGGAAGATCGACCCCACGTTCAAGAACATCCAGGGCCCTCGCTACGCCCGCAGCCTCGACCTCCACGGCGACAGCATCGATTGGGAGTGGCAGCAGAGCGACCGCTGTGGTGACTACTACTACCTCCGGCGCTCGATCCCCTTCGAGCACCTGTGGGCCGAGGACCCCGAGGCCCTCATCCGAGCCGAACTCGAAGCCGAGGAACAGAAGAAGCGCGAGGCCGAGGAGCAGAAGAAGCGGGCGGTGGAAGAACAGGACCGCAAGAAGCTGCGGGAACTGCTCACTCAGTACCCCGAGGAGGCGACCTCATGTCCTTCCACGTAACCAAGACCTGGAACAACGGCTACCTGTGCTCGTGCTGCCACCGCACCTGGGAGACCTCCGACTGGCACGATGATCTCGAAGACGCTCTCGCCGAGGTGCCGACAGACATGCCCGAGGTCGATCGTACCTTCGACATGCACCTCCAAGGCATCAAGGTCATCGACGGCTCGTCCGGTGAGGAGGTCGCCAGCGGCACGCTGACTTGGCCCTACCTGGGCCAGGACTACACCTACCGCTACAAGCGGTGGTTCGGCTTCACCCCGGAGGGTTGGTTCGACATCATCCACCAGGGCTCAACCCCCGTGACCGACCGGACATGGGACGAGATCCTGGAGGGGTTGAAACAGGAGAAGGCGGAGCGTGAACTCCGCAAGGCCCAGAACGAACTCGAAGAGACCGCGAAGAAGTTGAAGAAACTCGGCGTCGAGGTGGACGTCAAGCTGGAACCGAAGGAGACACCATGAGCGACGACGACCGCTACACCGAACAGGAGGTCCGGGACCTCTATGCAGCAGCCCTCTACGTCACCGAGCATCTCGGCGACGAGTGGATGCTGAACGACACGAAGCTCCCCAAGGAGATCTCGGACGACGTGCAGAAGCGACTCGGTGACGCCCGCATGTTCTTCCAGGCTTGTGAGGAGTACATGGACGCTCGCTCGGCCATCGACCCCTACTTCAACGCCCCCTACACCGTCGGCAGTTGCGACGCTGTGGACATCTACGATTGGGAGTGGGTGACCTTCCAGTGGAGTGAGTCCGGCCGCTGTGGCGACCACGACTACTACCAGTGCGAGTTCGACATCGAGGACCTCTGGGACCCCTCGTGGGTCGAGCGCGCCGAGGCCGCGAAGAAGCGCAAGGAGGAGGAGGCTCGCAAGAAACGAGAAGCCGAAGCCAAGGCTCGGGAGGATCGTGAACGGGCTCAGTGCCGCTCTCTGATGAAGAAGTACCCCGACGAGGCCCAGAAGTTCGTCTCGGGGGCGTGGTCCTCACCCCGGGGTGAGACCACCATCCGGTGACTACCAGCCACCACCCACGCTGGACGACCCTCCCCCACCGAAGCTGCCGCCGATGCTGGACGATCCACCGCCGCCCCACCCACCGGAGCCCGACGAGTAGCTGCTGTAGCTGGACCGGCGACGGCGTTCCTCCTCCTCACGACGCTTCCGGGCCGCTTCGCGTCGCTTGCGTTCTTCCTCACGACGCTTCCGGGCCTGCTCCTCCTCGTACTCCCGCTGGGCCTTGCGGGCATGGCTCTCCCACTCGCGTTCCTGGCGATCGAGGATGGCGAGACACGCCGCGTAGTCCGTCGAGTCCTGACCCACCTGCGGCCTCTGGAAGACGGCGATCTTCGAGGTGCGCCCGTTGTACCGCTTCATCCGCCGGATCACATCGCTCCGACGGCTCTCCATGTGAGCCACCTTGCGCTCGTAGTTGGCCTTGTCGCGATCGAGGTCATCACACCGCTTCACGGCATCGAGCCAGTGGTTGCGGGCCGTCTGGAACGTCTGGAACGCCTGATCGGCCAGCCGCTGGGCCTCGACGTACCGCCTCGTCTGGAGGGTCGTCTGGGCCTCCATCAGCAGTTCCTGGGCCCGCTTGACGACACACACACCCGCATCGATCGACTGGCGAACGGAGGCGGTGTGCTTGTGGACGTTGGTCACCTCCTCGAACCGCTTGCGAGCCATCTTCTCGGCCTCGACGACCTTGCTCGACTGGAACTCACGGGCATCGCCGATGGCATCCTCGGCTCCCTTGATAGCGCTCTCGACGATGGCCACCTGGCTGGCGACCTTGCGGAACAGACTCGCCGCGTGCTGCGCCTGCTCCTTGACGGGGCTCACGTTCTTCTGGGGGGCGTACTCGGCCAGGACCCCGGCCAAGAGGTGCTCGGCGTGGCGAGCCGCCGTCAGCGTCACCACCGGGTCATCCTCAGCGTCCAGTTCCGCATCCCCGAAGTCGGGAACGACAGGGCTCGACACCGCGGCCAAGGCGTCCAGGGCCTCAGAGAGTTCCGTGGCCCGCCGCATCAGCTTGGACTCGTTCGCCCGCTCGTCCTTGATCCGGTCGAGGTAGGCCACGGGATCCGCCGCCCGGATGTTGTTCAACACCTCGTAGAACGCCTCATCCGACTCGTCATCCCCGAACAGCGGGTGGTCGTCGATCCAGGCGTGGGGGAAGCCACAACGGTCCGCCTTGGCGAACAGCATGTCCATGCCGGTGTGAGGGAACAGGGTACTCGGCATCGAACCCCACGCCTCGGCGGCGTCCTTCAGACGGTCCCAGCCGTGGCGGTTGTCCCGGAACTGCTCCTCCAGTTGATCGGTGAAGCGGGACGGCTCGACCCGGATGGTCTTCGTGTCCCCGCCGAACAACTCCTCGCGGTTGATCACCCCCGTGTCGAAGTCGAAGGGGCTGTCGATGTCGAGGAGGGCCGTCTGCAGCGGGCCGAAGTTGAAGAAGCCCCCCTTGGAAGCGAGGCCGTCGCACTCGGTGACGTGCTTCTTCAGCCCCTGGATGGACTTCCAGATGTCGTCCACACCCGAGGTCACCTCGTCCCACAGGACCTTGGTCTTCCCCTCCATCTCACCGAGGTCGATGATATCCTCACGCTCCATGTAGGCGTCCACGTACCGTTGGGCCGCGTTGCCAATCTTCTCGTGCCACTCCAGCGAGATGTCGCGGTAGCGGCCTCGAAGCTCATCCAGCGAACGCTTGCGGCGGATCACCAACCCAAACAGGAATCCCAGGGCTCCGAAGATCAGGGCCCACTTGATGATGTTGAGGGTGATGGCGGCACGGTGCTCCGCCTTCTCCGCCCGGACGTACTCCTCCAACACGTCAGCAGAACCCACCATCTTGTCAGCCTGGGCTGCCATGTATGCAGTGTCGTCGTTGGCTCGGACATCCTGACCCTGTGCCAGCAACGTCTCGTAGGCCGCCACGTCGGCGGGGAGGAACCTCGGGTTCTCGTTGAGGAGCCCCTGCATCCGGGTGATCTGCTCGTCGAGGTTACCACGAGCCCGGTTGCGTCGGCGTTCCTCCAGTTCCCGCTCCCGCTGGGCCTGACGTTCGGCGACCCGCACGGGGTCCGTCTGGTCGTAGATGTGCTCATCGAGCTTCGTCATCGTGTTGATGATGCCGCCCTTGGGGTCCTTCGGGCTCCCGGTCACCGCCGCGACGAATGGATCGTCGTAGGGTTCGAGCCCCTTCTTCTCCAGGCCGAGTTCCGCCTTCCACCGGCTACCAGCCAACAGCCGGTATTGGCGGGGGTTGAAGGACAGCAGGAACACCGAGGATGTCTGGACCTCGTAGATGTCGGGATAGGCCGCCGCCCAATCCTCGGCCAGCCGGTCCACGGCATAGGATGCCTGCAGTTCGATGCCCGTCTCGGTGTACCCCTTGGAACGCGAGTCCGCCCGCTGGTCGGGGGACAGATCGGGGAGCGAGTCCACGATGATGACGTAGAACGGGTGGTGCAGGTTCGCTGCGACCGCCTGGATGTCATCGAGCCCCCCGCGGCCGATGCCCTCGGGGCTGTAGTCCGCGGGGATGGTGTAGACGTACTGCCCCTCCACGAGTTCGGGTGGGGCGAGGGTGCCGTTGTAGGCGAACGCGAGGAAGGGGGTTGCCAAGGCAACGCCCAGGACGACAGACAAGTAGCGCAACATGTAGGGCCTCCCATCCCCTGCTATCGCAAGGGGGCGGTTTCTATTCCCTCTACCCAAAAGGGGGGAGATCTAACCGCTTAATCCCACACGGCGCAGAGCACGGGCCAGGACATCGGGGCTGAAACCCTCGCCAGTCCATGTGCTGCTCTTATCGTCGTAGTACCGAATGGCGTCGAGATCGAAGCCGACTCCTGTGGTTTCGCATAGCGCTCGGATGGTGTCGTAGAGGTCGCCGACGGGGCATTCCTCCGAGGCCAGCGTTTCGCCATACAAGCCTCCGACCTGCTCCCGGATCAGCAAGAGGGCGCTCCCATCGGCATCGACGATGACTTTGAGTTCCGGGGAGATGCCCTCCTCGGGGTGGGCTATGGCGAACGTCTGTTTGGACATGAACATGGGAACCTCCTGCCGATTCTACTCGGTTGATCAGGTTCCTAACCACCCCCGTCGATCAAAGCTGAGGGCCCTCATAGATGGAATAGGGATGGTACGCCCGGCAGGATTCGAACCTGCGGCCCCTGGTTCCGGAGACCAGTGCTCTATCCCCTGAGCTACGGGCGCACTAGAAGATGCGCTTGGCGATGTTTCCCTCGTAGGGGCCATAGATGCCGAGGCCCCACGACCAGGCCCACACCTCGAACGGACCTAGACGGCAAAGCCGCGTCATCCATCCGACGTTCCTCGGTAGGAAGTGTCTTCGGGCCATCTCACGTATGGAGCGGGAGACGGGACTCGAACCCGCGACCCCAAGCTTGGGAAGCTTGTGCTCTACCAACTGAGCTACTCCCGCCCATGCCCTTCTTCCGGGAACAGGACGTTCATCGGCACCCTGTGCTGGAGGGCGAACTTCTCCAGCCAATCCCGACTACCGCCCCCCTTCTCCGCATAGACGATCGTCGCCCTCTCTACGACCATCACCCCTTCATCCGTCGTCGTGTTCAGCCAGCCAGCAAACCAACAGCCCTCCCACACCGTGCCGTCGGGGGCCACTACCGCGAAAAGGAAGCCCTCCATCGACCACAGGTTCCACATCCGATCCGTCAGCTTCTGAGCCGAGTCCATGTGCAACAGGACCCGGTCCGCCTTGAACTTGGAACCTCTGGGGTCCACGGACGTCTCTCCGTAAGGAGGGCTGCACACCCCGATCACGACACCTTTGTAGAGGATACGGTGGTTCATTCGGTCTCCCTACGCCACTATACCTATGAGGGGCTAGAGTAAGGGATGGTGACCGCGGCAGGATTCGAACCTGCGACCTTCGGATTCGTAGTCCGACGCTCTATCCAACTGAGCTACGCGGCCTCGGTGATTCTTGAATAGATCCCATTGGTAGGTGTCTCAACCTTGGAGGAACCGACGATGCCGGACGGTGACAAGCCCAACACTCCCCCCGAGCCTACGGCAGAGCCGGCTCCCGCCGCTCCTGCTGCTCCTGTCGCACCGCCCCCCGCCTCGTGGTCCCCTCCCGCGTGGCTATGGCGGTTCCTTCCGCTCTTGATCACCATCCTCGGCGTGGGCATTGTCTCCTGGAGTACAATCCAGCGCCAAGGAGACCAGATCGATCGGAACCTCGAAGACGTGGAAGCGAACAAGGCTCAGATCGAGGAACTGAAAGAACTCAAAGCGACGATGGCCACGCGGGATGACATCAAGGAACTCCAGAAGTCCATCGACGAACTCCAACAGACAATGGGAGAGCAGAATGCGATCCTCGCCGGCATCCAAGCTAGTATTCATTAGCCTTACGGCTGCCACTGTTGGGCTGGTGGTGTGGGCCGGGCTCGGGACAGCCCAGCCGGTTCCTTCTCCAGACCTCCAACTGCCTGTGGCCGGGGAAGGCGACGACGATGACGATGACTCTGCATCCGAAGGAACCGCTATGCCCGATCCCCCACCACGGTCCCCTTGCGAGATCGTCGGTGAGACCGGCATCAAGCTGGGCGACCACGACTGCGATACCATTCCCGACCTGATCGATGACTGCCCCGAGCTTCCCGAGACGATCAACGACTACCGGGACTACGATGGCTGTCCCGACGAGGCCGCCATCCGCTATCACGATCCTGACACGCAGATGCAGCAACAGGTCCAGGTTCAAGAGGTCATCGAGAGCCACCGTGGGATCAAGAACGATGCAGACCGTCGCAACCTCGAACTCCTCCGCACGCTCCTCGATACGAACGCGGAGGGGGCCCGCATCATGATCGAGGAGCTAGAAAAGCTCCAGGAGTCCAACGCCCCGCCGCCCGCACCTGAACCTGTGGTCGCACCCCCCAAGGGCTTCCCCTACGAGTACGAGGATAAAGACGAGGCCGACGAAGCTGCAGAGGCCGAGGAGTACGGCCCGTGGGACGAAGAGGAGTCTCCCTACTGCGAGTAGATCAGCAGCGACGCAGGCACCGACAGATGGAGATGGCGAAGACCGAGACCCTGGTGCGGAAGCACCCCCACATGATTCGTCACACTCTCTGAGCTATCCAGGCGGATGTAGTAGAAGTACCGGGACGAGGGGAAGTCCCGCACGTTCTTGGCGATCTTGCCAATGGCCTCTTGCACGGCATCCGAACCGTCGAGGTCCTCATCGTCGAACGCCGGAAAAAGGTAACTCTGCCGGTCGTCGATCTGGAAAAGGACACTTGGGGCCGCCCCTCTTGGGATCTGGAGATGCCAGATGCGAGCCTCGAAGGTGAGACCGTCCACCTCCCACACCTCGGCCTCGTCTCGGAGAACTGTGACCCGGTTCTCCCACCGGATCGAATTCATGGTCGCTTGGCTGCTCCCGACAGCGGCGGTCAGGGCGGCACCCCAGGACAGGAAGTTGCGGCGTGTCTGTTCCATAGGGAGACTATACCGATGAGTGGTGACCCTGGCAGGACTCGAACCTGCGACTCCCGGTTCCGCAAACCAGTGCTCTAGATCCTCTGAGCTACAGGGCCATCTTCCGTTCGGCGATCAGAACGCATCGACCACACCGCTCCCGAACCTTCACCCAAGGCAGGTGCCCGGCCAGGGCTTCGAGGAAGTCACCTGCGTGGACGAACCCCATGCAGGCGGTGATGGGTTTGCCACAGTCCATGCAACGTCTCATCGTCTAATCCTTCTGGAGCGGACAGCCGGAATCGAACCGGCGACCCTCAGCTTGGAAGGCTGATGCTCTACCAACGTGAGCTATGCCCGCTCATGGCCAAGGTCGAAGCTCGGCCTCGTTCTTGATGTAGAGGGGGTGCCTCGGCTGCCCCTCCTTCGTGACCCCCAGGGCTTGGACGGTGACGCCGGCCTCGGCCAGCATTGCCACTACCTCGGCCGCACGCCACTGAGCCCGAGGGAAGGCGCCCCAACAGGCAACCACCACCTCAGCCTTGGACGCGACCTCGACGAGGTAATGATCCGTCTCCTCGCCAACAGGCTTGCCGGACATCCACACTCCTCGGGGATCGGTTGAACGGATGGCATAGAGGTTCAACATCTCCATGCCGTCGCAACCCCACCGTGAAGCGAAGCCGATGCACCTCCGGATGGTGGGGTCGTCCTCCGTCTCTGTCGCTGTCGAAGGATTGAGACCGATGAAGGCAGCCCGCTTCCCCTCTCCTTCGAGCCAAGGGAGGCGCCAGGAGCGCCACAGCCGGTAGCGGTACACCTCGCAGGGCGAGAAGACCGCCCCCGTGTCAACGTAAGAGGTCAACTGACCCTCGACTTCCAGTGGTGCCCCGGCATGAGGGTGGTCTCGCCGTAGCACATGTCGTAGGTGGTGTGGAACTTCCGGCCGCACCGTTCACAGGTGAGGTCTTGGGCCGGCGAATCCGGCCGTTTGAACACCGTCCTCAACTTGTGGAAACCGAGTAGGCAGAGCAGCCGCATCACCCCTCCCAGGGCATCGGGTAACCCAACGCCCACGCCACTAGAAACACCACGCCGCCAATAGCGAGGGCGATCGTCCCCGGCCACTTGTACCAATTCCGGTAATGGATGAAGTCAGGGTCGATCACGACACACCTCCGGAGCGGAACACGGCCCCCATGAACAGGCCCATCGAAACCGAGGCCCCGACCATCAGGACCAGGACACCAGCCGTCAAGCGCCAGAGGAACCCGTGTATCCGACGATGGTAGAGGTCCAGCGGCATCCCCCTGTCCTGCGGGGACCGCCTGAAAGCCTCCCCTTCAAGGTTCCGGAGGTACAGCGCCGTGGCCAACAGCATCGCTGTGCTCACAATCATCGTGACGCCCGCGACGACGTAGGCCGTGGCCAGCAGAGTGTTCACTTCCATCGACCGACTCCTAGGGTGGTGCGAGAAGGGGGAGTCGAACCCCCACGGGCGCTGTGCCCACTGGATTCTTAGTCCAGCGCGTCTACCAATTCCGCCACCCTCGCATCAGTCCACCTGTACAGCCGCCTCCGTGTTCTTGACCCACAAGGG
>Ga0180433_10005235_pt1 | contig 17661 bp, 9 predicted proteins | sample SS_ome_8_FD_132980 | JGI IMG/M metagenome (GOLD analysis project Ga0180433, IMG submission 132980) | Hypersaline lake sediment archaeal communities from the Salton Sea, California, USA - SS_1_D_1 metaG | ecosystem: Environmental > Aquatic > Non-marine Saline and Alkaline > Hypersaline > Sediment... | reverse complement strand
GGAAATGGCATTGTCGTTATCGCCTTTCATCTGGTATATCTGCGCGGCCCTGAGACGGAGTGCCGGAGTACGAGGAGACTGCCGGACCGCTTCCTCAACGTATCTGGCAGCCTCAGTCAGGTTCTTCCGTGCCGCATAGATCGATGCCAGCGCCATGTGAGCACCGACCGCACGAGGTTGTCGCTCGATGATGCGCTTATACTCCTCTATAGCTTCCTCGACGCTGCCGATATCGAACAGTACCGCCGCCAGGGCGACGCGTGCCGCTAGGTTGTTGGGGGCGGTTCGCAACATCTCCCGGCACGCCGTCAGTGCATCAGACTTCCGTGCGCCGCGAAACACGCCTGCCGCCTGAGCAAATGCCGGAATGAACCCCGGATTAAGAGCGAGCGCCTCGCCATACTCTTCCAGTGCGTTGCGAAACTCCTTCTGTGACCCATACGCCTGCGCCAGCGCGTACCGCGCTCTGAACGACCGCGGATTGGTCTGCACTGCCGTCTCGAGCTCGCGCTGCGCCTCGCCAAATCTGCCTTCCTCAATGTACGACTCCCCGAGGATCAGGTGTCCTACAAAATTTACGGGGTCGTGCTCCAGAATGGATTGTGCCAGCTTCTGCAGTTCCGCAACATCTCCAGCCTCGCCGTACCGGCGCCACAGGCCGACTTGCGCCGGCGAAAAATCCGGGCGTTGAGCCAGTATGGTTTCCATCTCCTTAACAGCATCGTCGGATCTTCCGGTCGCCTCATAGAGCGTTGCCAGATCCATCCTGGTCTGCGCTCGTTGCGGCTCGATCTCCAGAACCTCTCTGAACTGCTGTTCGGCTTCCTCAAACCGTTGCAGCACCAAGTACAGTCTGCCGAGCGAAGAGCGCGCACCGACATGCCTCGGATCACGTTCTATAGCCCGTCTGTACGCATCGATTGCCTTGTCGTACTTCTTCTCACTGACCAACACCGCACCTTGCAGGATGTGCCCTCTAGGGTCGTCCGGCGCCATTTTCACCAGTCTTTCAGCGACCGACTGCGCCTGATCAAAACGCCGCGCCTGCACGTACACCGACGCAAGGGTCAGAAGCGGCTCAATCGCGTCCGGACGTAACTCTACGACCTTGTTGAGCTCGGCAACCGCAGAATCGATCTCCCCCTTTCCAAGGTACGCCCGCGCAAGCAGCTCGTGTCCCTGCGGTTCATCGGGCCTTCGTTGGACCACCTGCTGACACTCGATGATAGCCGAATCAAACGAGTCCGTGGCGATAAACATTTCTGCCAGGACGAGTCGAGCACCCACGTGCTCCGCATCGAGCCGCAGCGCCGCTTGCAGCTCGTTGATTGCCTGCTCCGTCTGATTGAGGTGCGCCAGGGCGGCGCCCAGCAGGAAATGGCTGTCCGCAAACGCCGGTGCTACTCGAACCATCTCGCGGAACGCTTCAGCCGCCGGAGCGTACCGTTCCTTGTCGAGGAACGCCAACCCCATGAAATGATGTACGTCCGGATTGTCGACCTTGTCGGCAATCAACTGTCTCCCGACGGCGATAGCCTCGTCGGGTTTTTGCGTGAGCCGGTACACTTTGCCGAGCGCAATCCGCGCCGGAACGTCCGACGGATCTATCTCCAGCGCCCTGTTCAGCAGTTCAACTACTTCATCATAGCGCTCATGTCGTGCCAGGATCTCACCGATTCCTACCAACGCCTTCACGTTCTCGGGCTCGTCCTCCAGGATCATCTCATACTGCTGCTTTGCCGACTCCATGTCTTCCTGCCCCAGGAATAACCGGGCATACGTGAAACGCGGATCCGTGTTTTCCGGATCAGCCTTAAGCGCATTTTCGATCGCAGCACGTGCCTCCTCCCACTGCTTCTGTCTAATATATATCGAAGCGCTGATGTCATATGCTTTCGATGTCATCTGTGGGTTCTCGGCAAGCGCCAGAACTCGCTCACACGCCGCAAGCGCGTCGTCGTACCGTCTCGCCGCAGCATAAATAGCAGCGAGCTCAAGATGCGCCTCAACAAGCTCTGGAAGAAGCTTTACGGCCTGTTCGAACTCGCCAAGCGCTGCGCCGATATCGCCCTTTTTCTGGTAACATAATCCCAAATTGTGGTGCGCAGCCGGGTGCTCGGGATCTATTTGCAGCACGTTCTTGAACTCTATGATAGCTTCCTCTACCTTGCCGGCGTTGAAATAGTCTATCCCTCTGTAAAGATGCTTGTCTTTTCGCGCTTCCGGATCACGTGCGCACCCGTCCACGCACATCACGAGGCAGCAACAAAGTAATATGGTCAGGAGGAGCGAAGTTACCTTGCGGGAGCATCCGTCGCACATAACCCTTCGTTTCATCATTAGTACCCTCGCACCATGCACAGACACGAGCAAGCCACAGCAGTCGATAACCTGACGCTGACAATTCTAGAGGAAGCTGCATGACAAGTCAAATCGAAGGTAGGCGCAAGCTAGCCTTAACCTGAGAACACTTCCATTAGCTTTTTCGTTCCGTCGCTGAAATAAGGGCTGTCCTCCAGGAACGGCGAGAAGAAGCCCACGAGAAGAAACACCGCGAGCAGCACAAGCGCCACACCGATTGCGGCAGGCATAGCGAACTTGCGTTTCTCAGTGAGGCCGGAGCTCCGGTAGAAATTGAACCCCGTTACGTACAGTCCGACGAGAACCGCTATGTCCACGACGACTATGTGAGCTATTCTTCCGCCCTCCTCCCACAATATGCCGGCCAGAAAACAGAACGGTGCGGTGATACCGAGCACCGCCGACGCCATGAGCCACCCCATCAAGCTGGAGAGAGCTATAGCGGATCCTCGCACGGAACGATCGACGACTTTGAGCATGAGGATGAGTGGCAGGATTGTCATGCAATAGGTGCCTGCAACAACAGCGACGACTTTTACACCGTCCCGCCAAGCAGTGGTCGTCGATACGGCAATCCCCATTGAGAAACCATAAAGAAAAGCGTACGCAACACCGATCAAACACGCACTTACTACCAACGCCCGGACAGATCGACCCGATTGCAACCGCGCTACAACATCCTGGCCGGCTTCGAGAGTGAAAAGCTCTTTAAAAGGGTTCACCGTCGTTCTCCTTCCTCACGCCCATCCATCAAAGTACATCGCAATCTTACCCCTGGTTCTGCGCACAGTTCCGGCAACCGCCTCTTTGAACCGTCTCTCGGCAAGACATCCCATGAATATCAGTATGACGCTGGCCGTGCCGATATACAGTTCCTTTGGAATACTGGCGGAACGCATAAAGCGCACGGCTTGCAGGAGGATGTCACCGGCAACCGCAGCCATGCCGCCCACAAACAGGTATTTGATCTTGAACCTGACACTCAGCCAAATGGCCGATATGCCGAAACTCATAATCAGCAGCCCTTCGAAGAAATCCTCCCTGGTCACGGTTCTCACGAACGCGGGCAGAAACAGCAGAACCAGCCCCGCGACGATCTTCTGGCGTGCTGTCAGATAGGCCGACCTTTCCTCCGTCCGAATCTGAGCTATACCCAAGCCAACAAGTATCGCGGCCGGCGGGAACGTGTACGCCGGCGAAATGGCGACATGGTACTTGAGAATGAAGAGGTAGTAAGTACCGAGAAGCATACTTCCACTCAGCAGGAAAAAGGTGCGGGAGCCTAAGAAGAAACCGTAGATACCATACATGAGAGCCGCCAACGCGGTTACCCCAATCGAGATGTTAAGTTCTGAAGTAGAGTAGGTTCCTGCAACGAAAAGGCTCGCTATCGTTACCGCCGACACAACGGCCCCTACGGAAATGACCGCGCCGACGAGGTAGAACGGATTGTTCTCAAGACGCGTTGTGTCCGACCGTATCACTTTGCCGACGCACGTGAGCACCACACCGATCACAAGAAAGTAAAGACCGTAAGCGTGAACCGGAACCTCCACCTCGATGAGCGAGAAAAGGTACGCCAGAGCAAAGCTGAGAATCGAAGCGTAGAGGAACGAATCTTTCCTTAGAAAATATGCGAGGATTCCGTACACAACCGAGGCGGCGATGCACGTGAATATCGCGGTTGTGGGGTGCGGTAACGATATGACGATTGCGAAAACGGAGATCAGCGTGACAAGCCCGTATACCATGCGGGTGTGCGTCCTGTCCCTGAACCGCTCCAACAATCGCCCCGCAACGAGATACGGAATTGCGATGCCGATTACATGAAGCGGCATCCACTGATTCGGTACGCTCGCTACCTCTCGAAGGAAAGTCCAGACGGCAAGAAAGAATAACGCACCACCGGTGAACGTGTGAAGCTGTGGCCGTGCCGCGGGTTCGTCACGGCGCAGCACAGCTGTCGCTGTGGCGGTGAGCGCACCCAGCGCGTAAAGAGCGATTGTGTTAACACTCGCATAGGTCGCGAACGCGTGCGTCACCATACCTTGGATAAGGATAGCACCGACGACCGCGTTACGTGCCACCAGAAGCGGCTCCCGCCACAAACCTCTATGCACGTCTCTGATACGATGCTCAAACCCGACCGCCGCTAACGACACGATCGCGATGATGAGTCGCGCATGCTCGTACAAGGCTCCGAGGCATGTGAAAAGGAGTATCGCCATAGCGAGGTAGGCCGTGCTGACGGTCATGTAGGCGAACAACTTTTGTCGCACTTCAAGCCCGTTGTACAGGTAGAAACCCATTGCCAAGAAAGCGGTTACAAGAGGAAAAATCCAGGCACCTCTTGCCCCGCCTCCGGCGATGTCCGTTGCCACTACCCAGACGAGGTAGAGCGTGTTGAGAGCCGCAATAAGGTGGCCCGAATAATAGAACGGAGTAGTCCAAGGCGTACCTTTCACCCTAAGCGCGAAGATAGCAAGAACAACGGCAAAGAAGCCCAGGAACATGAACGTCGCCGCACCTGGCAAGGGCGATACGTCGACGACGAGCGCGATCAACCCTGCAACCGCTCCAACGCTCAAGTAGACATTGAAGGACTCTTTGGTGATAGCGGAGCAGCACGCATAGAAGACCGCTGCGATCAACAGCCCTGCACCGATGGTCGGCGCATGAACCCAGGAGGCGGTTGGAGCAATCGATTCCGGCACCCGCGACCACAAGCGCAACGCGAGACCCACGGTCGCTACGGCAAACGGTAGGTAACTGAAGCAATAACCCGCGTAATAGAACGGCCTGGCATACTCCTCCCGTCTGAATCGAGTGAGGACGTACCCGCCGCCTGCGAGTGCGACCGGAACACAGAACCAGGCCGGCGAGACGTTATAGCCGCGCGGCAGAAACTGCGCGACAAGAAGCAGCGCCGTTGAAGTAAACGTGAGCGCCGGCACATACATTTCCTCCGCCTTCGCCCGCGCCAGCGCCGACGTAACGAAATACGCCGTGACCATCAGCCCGATATACATCGGCCGCATATAGCTCTTTTCATACACGCCTGCTGCTGCCGCGATACCGAATAGGGCAAGAACAACGAGCATGGCGCCAAAGCTCGTCCGGCCCAGGGGTGACTTAAACAGCATCGTCTCCGGTATCTTGCGATTAGCACTGATGATGAGATACGCGCTCGAAGGTACAGTTATCGCCATCGCGAACCACACAATATCCGTTGTTCTGGACAGTGTGAACAGCACGATCGCCGCAAGCAGCGAGATGCATGGGATGTAAGCCTCTTTGGGTCTGGTTTGAACCATCGCCGAGGGAATAAAGTATGCGGTTACCATCAGCCCGATGTATGCGGCTCTCAAATAACCACTGCCTTCGATCAGGCTCCTCACTGTTGCCAGAGCGAAGAACGTGAGAACGACGATCATGGCACCGAGGCTCGTCTGGCGCAAAGCCAACGTGAACATCGTGCGCTCGGGTAGCCGGCGATAGAGGCTAAGAAAGAGGTACATACCGGCAACCACGGTTATCGCCAGCGATAACCACACGATATCCGTCGTTCTAGACAACGTAAAAAGAAGAATCGTCGCAAGCAGCGAAATGCACGGGATGTAAGCCTCGTTCGGCTTGCCCCGGATCGTGGCTGAGGGAATAAAGTATGCGGTCACCATCAACCCTATGCACGCGGCGTCTACGTATCCACCAGCCTCGACCAAGCTCCTCACTGTCGCCACGACGAAGAAAGTGAAAACAATGGCCATACAGCCGAGACTTGTCTGACGTAACGGCACCTTAGGCGCCGCGTCGTCGGGTACGGCTGGGTGCGCACCAACGAACAGGTACACGCCCGCCGGCACCGCTATCGCCAGAGAAAGCCAGACCAGTTCCGTAGTCCAGGACAGCGTAAACAGAACGGTTGTCGCCACCAACGATGCGCACGGTATGTAAAAGAGTTCCGGAACCCGGCGCATATAATAAGCGGCAGCGTAGTAGACGGTAATCATCCCGCATATAGCGGTCGCCGGCAGGTAACGGCTCTGAGTCGTGTAATACATGAGCGTGAACAGCACGAAGCCCATTATCACCTGACTGGCGATGAGAAACGGGGTAGAATCACGTCGCTTCCGGCTCGTGTAAGTCGAAATGATGAAATACAGTCCGCTGAGCAGCGTGAACACGAGAGCGATGGCGACGAACCGACGGGAATCGAACCACCCGAGATGTCCCAACAGAAGCCCCGTCGTCGTTGCCCCGGAGAACGCGGTAAGATACATCAACGCGCTTTCGCCAACAATAGCCCCGACGATCGCGTACAACATCGTACAAAACAGCGTCACGCCGAACCACTCCTGAAGGGTATGCTCGGCTGGAAGCAGGCCGAACCGTTTCGCCGCAAGGTACAGGAGCGGAATGAGCGCTAACGCTAGGAAGATCAGCGCCAACCCTGTCCGAGCGAGATCGAACTTGTATCGTAAGGCGTATCCAAAGGCATAGATTCCAGCGGTTATCAGGATGAGGACGGCGAGTCTAACCGTTGCCGGAATAGCTGAAGACCACGGACCGTAAATAGTAAGCAAGAACGTGGCGATCAGACCGAACACACCCAGATACAGGAGCGAGCGCATCACCGTTTCGCCCCATCTCCGAAAGTCCGGTCGAAACGGTCGCGGCTCCGGAGCGGTCGGAACCGGTTCACGCTTTCTTGGTGGTTTGGGCGGCGCGGCGACCTCGGCTTTCTTCGAAGGTTCGGCAGGAGCGACTCTCTTCGTTTCAGCACCCGGCCCGGCTTCAGCAGCCGCCTTCGGTGGGACAGGTCGAGGTGGCTGAAGTTCTTCGATGAGCCCTCGACGCCTCTCCTGATAATGCGCCAGAAGTCGTGCCCTGACATCGGCCGGCATAAGAGCGGCGGCTTCATCGGATGCAAGCTCTTTCCAGAGGAAGTCGAGGTGGCGCAGCTCGTCGTGCTTGGCGGCATCGAGTTTCGAACCGCACCGACGGCAGGTGGGAGGAACGGAGTACCAATGTTCGTGACTGCAAATCGCGCACTTGAACACGAGCCCATACCTCCGTTGGCCGTTGAATACGCCAAACGTAGCAGGAGAAGAACGCGTCAAGCCTGGATTTTCAGCACATCACTGTCTCACTATTGTGTCTAAACGCCGGTGTGAGGCGAAGGGTTGACCTGGAAAGTGCAATGCTATAGTTTCGCCGTACGTTCCATCGGCGTATCCGTCCGCCTCCTCATCGCATCAGATGTCAAAGCGCGGTAGGGTGCAGGTTGCACTTGAGGAACGCTTCAGCGTACTGCACGCCGATATCGGCACCGCGAGCCATGGCTCGACCCTCCACGAGCCGGACAAGGTTATCCAGATAATCCGTTCTCGTCTGGCTGAGTTGGGTGTGCATCGCGGCCAGCTTCTTATCGAATGTGGCGGTAATATCCACGGCATAAGAGTATCGGCCAAATCCGATCACGCCCTCGTAGAACCACACATGCGGCGTATAGTGTCGCGGACCGCATTCTTCCATGAGAATCTCCTCGCTCGCATGCCATGCCGCCGACGGCACTATCTGGTAGGCTGCGTTATGGTCCTTGTGTCGGTCGCGGAAATGGGTCAGGATGAGTTCCGGCCGGAACGTCCGTATCGCGCGCATGGTGGCCTGATGCGTTTCGCGGTCGTGCGCCACGGACTGCGTCGGTATCCCGAAGAACCGGCGTTCGCGTATGCCGAGGATCGTGTCCGCTTGAGCTGCTTCACTCTCGCGACGCTCATCCATCTGCTTCTCCCCGGACAACCCCGCGCCGGACGTGCCGCCGCCGGTGAACGTCACAACGAAAACCTCCGATCCGGCTTGCGCCAGCCGAGCGATAGTTCCAGCACACCCGATGATCTCGTCGTCAGGATGCGCGCTGAACACAAGAACGCGTTTAAACCGCTCGATACGATCTGCCATTGGTTCCTTGCCTCGTGGTGATCTCCCCTACCCTCGCGGTCATTTTACACAAACCGAATCCAGCGTTCAAGATTCGGATCCAGGTTGACGTTCAGGCTGCCTGAAACACCGACCCATCGAGCGCACCCTGATCTTTTGGTGGCTTCCTGAGAGAGTCACGATCCGCACGACGCGACGACCATTATATGAATCCCGGCATCAGAAACTGGAAGATTTTGCGCGTAACCGACATGCTCTGTTGCGCTTTAACCCGACGTTCCTCGACCGCTGCGAGCTCCTCGCCGAACAGCTCATCAATAATCTCATTCAGATGAGCGGTCCGCTCGGCTTGGGACGGGTAGAGGCCGCGAATCATGCGTAGCTCACCGGCGTCCAGCCAGTGACCGGCGCAGTTCGGACAATGATCCACCCGCACCTTCCGTCGAGGACTGTAGAAGAACCGCATCATGATGGTCTCCCCACACGTGGGGCACCGTCGTCTCTGTTTGTCGTCCGCCACGCCGCGCGAATCCACCTCGATCTCCAGCAACATCTCACCTTCGGCTTCGTGCGGTTCGTCAAGCCGTTTCAGCTCCAGCTGATCGAACCACATACCGCCGCATCCCTTCACGCATACGTCCACGGAAATGTCCCCCGCTTTGACGGGACTCAGACTACGACCGCACGCAGGACACAGCATCGCTCCTTCCCTCCCTCTTTGTACTCATAAGCAATGCCATATATGGCATTGCACCCCAGATGACGTGCGATCACTATACCACATAGCGCCTGATTGTCAAAGGAAATGACCGGGCTCCCTCAAAAAAGCCGACCGCGTCTTCTTGACATGCGGTGCTCTGGCTGGTAGCATCTGAACGGGTTCAAGACAGGAGATTCGGCATGAGCTCGGTGCGCACAAGCCTTTCTCACCCTACACGCAGGAGGTTCCTCAAAACGGTCGCGGCGGCCGCGTTAGGAGCCAACGTCGTCGGTACCGGCACGACGGCGCGGAAGCCGAACCTGCTGTTCCTGTGGACCGACGAGCAACGTGCCGATACGATGCGCGTCTACGGCAACCGCAAGATACACGCGCCCAACCTCAACACGCTGGCGAGCGAAAGTTTTGTATTCGAGCGCGCTTATGTCAGCCAGCCGGTGTGTACGCCGTCGCGCTCAACGGTGATGACCGGACTGTGGCCGCACGCCAACTCGTGCACGGAGAACAACGTCCCGCTGCCGGAAACTGTGCCGTGTTTCCCCCAGATATTGGCCGATCCGGAGTACCGTACCGGTTACTTCGGCAAATGGCACCTGGGTGACGAGGTCTTTGCCCAACACGGGTTTGAAGAGTGGGCCAGCATCGAGGATATGTATCGGCGATACTTCCGCAAGAAGCGAGACCAGAACGCGAAAAGCAGCTACTGGCATTTTCTCAAAGAGCTCGGGTACGAACCCGATACGCAACAGGGCGATTTCAGCCGCGGGTTCGCCGCACGGCTCCCCATCGAGCACTGCAAGCCGAAATTTCTCGAACTGAAGACGTGCGATTTCCTGCGCCGTCACTGCAACGAGCCGTTCATACTGTATGTCAACTTCCTCGAACCGCACATGCCGTTCTACGGTCCACTCGACGACGAGCACGACCCGAACGAGGTGGACCTGCCAGAGAACTTCACCGACCCGCTCGAAGAGGACGAACCGCTGCGGTACCGTCTGCTGCGCGAACACTATCGCCAGAGAGGTTATGAAGGCCATGATCTGAAAACTGAGTCCGGGTGGCGACGGCTCATCGCCAATTACTGGGGATTGGTGACACAGGTTGACCTGAGTGTCGGTGCTATCCTGCGAACCCTTGAAGAATTGGGCGTCGCCGACAACACCATCGTCGTCTACACGAGCGACCACGGCGATATGATGGGTGCCCACAGTCTGCTGGCGAAGACCGTGATGTACGAGGAATCGGTCAAGGTACCATGGCTCATGCGCATCCCGCAGATGGGACGAACCCAGCGGGTCATCAAGCGGCCCGCGAGCCATATCAACATGGTCCCTACACTGCTCGATCTCATGGGCAAGCCGATGGACGACCGATTCCCCGGCCAGAGTCTCGTGCCGCTCCTCAAAGGGGACAGTGTTTCTGAGGACGAGGTTTACATTGAATGGAACCCCGCCGTGCTCCGAGGCAGGACGCCTCGCAGCATCCCGTCGGTGCCCGCCGAGGATGCCGACCGCGTCAACCGTGCATATGTTCATACGGTAATTTCCCCTGACGGCTGGAAACTCTGCCTCAGCGACCGGGATAAGAGCCAACTGTTCAACCTCAACAAAGATCCCTGGGAGACTACCAACCTGTACTATTCCGGTGCGTACCAAGAGGTTATAAAGAGACTGACGGGTAGACTCGAAGCGTGGCGCGAGCAGGCCTAAATTCCGCTTGCAATTTGTTGACAACCGGGTGTACAATAGAAACGGAAGGAGCAAGGGCGCGCAAAGAGGTGATGAAATATGATGCTGGTGCGGACAGTTGTTGCAGCAGTGTGTATGGGAGCTCTGATCTCGCCGTTCGTCTTCGCAGATGAGGCCTCTGACAGGTACCCATCCGGCCAGACAGAGGCATCCTCTAAACGTGCGGAAGCCGGCTCTGAGAGCACACGAGCAAAGTGGGATATCATCGTGCTGAAGAACGGCAACCGCATCGAAGGATGGATCGTAAAGGAAGACGACGAGAAAGCCCTTCTTGAGCGCCGTTCGTCCGGAGGAGACCGACTCTATACCGCCGGAATCAGCAAAACGCAGATCGCACGGATTATCAGACTTGCACCGGAAGCGCGGAAAGCGCAACGGCAACAACGACGCGCGGAAAGGGCCGCGAAAGCACAAGCCGCATCACAGCCCAGGCGGAACGTCGCCGCGCAATCCCGACCGCAACGCGCGATGGAGCAACGTGCTAACTTGGTGAGCGCTGCACGTGCCGCTGCCATCGCTGGAGCTACCCGTGCCGGCTACGGCGCTGCGCCATACAGCACCGGCTTGGGCGGCGGATATGGTGCAACCGCCGGGTACGGCTCCTCAGGTTACGGTGCCGCGGGCTACGGTGCCGGCGGGTACGGCGCTGGAGGCTACGGAGCAGGTGGCTTCGGCGGCGGGGCCTACGGCGCAGGCGGGTACGGTGGTGGCGGCTTCGGCGGCGGCGGTGGTGCCGTCATATTCAGCAACATTCTGCAGCTCTGCCAACCGGTAAACCATAGGCTGGTCGGCGAAGTCGAGCCGGTGATAGGTCTCGGCGGACAAAGGGCCGGCACGACACAGACGACCGTAGCAGGACGATAGCCGTGGCATGGGCATCCTGTGGAACACTCGCCGAGGAGAGCCCATGACACGCATTGCCTGTTTTTTTCAATCAGATCACGCCGGCTCTTTCAGCATCACACCTAATTATAACTGCTACAAGGGTTTGCGCAGTTACCTAATTGCTCCCTGGTACCGCGGGTTCCGTGCTGCTGAGCAGGATCTCCGCCGCCCGGTACGTCCTCACGCAGGGAACGACAAAGTTGGCTCTCCCGTTCTCGACTGCAACGTCGAGCTCATCGGGTGCGAAACCCGGTTCGTGAAGCTTCGCGCCGACAACCTCCGCACCATTCGGCAGCTTTATTGACACGTCAACATCTCTCGCGGATATCGCCGGCAACGACTTGCTGTATATGCGCCAGACTTCGCCGGTCTCCGGGTCACCCAGCGACCTCTCTGTGTCTACCTCTATCGGCAGATTGTAATTCACGAGGTGCACCACGAGCCTTTTCTGGCCGGATTCCCCCGGCACCTCATAGGCCGATAGGCGGAGCGACCTCGGCACGTCCGGTCCCGCAACGGCAATTTCTTCTCCCACGATCTCTCGTATATAGTCGAGGATGAGCGCAGGAACCGTTTCCTCGATCCTCAGCCTCCTCTCGACATATTCCATCGCGTCGTAGAGCGCGTTCGCCCGTTCCTCCATGAGATTGAACATGTCGGCGCGCCTCTCCGGCACCAACACACGTGGGTCTTGACACCACGCGATCGTGCCCGCACCAAGTCTGCGAACCTTTACACCGTTCTCGTCAGGCTCTATAGCGTCAAACAGGTGCTGGAATCCCGGCTGCAGTCGCGTTCGAGCGTTCATGTACCGCGTCGCCGCTTCGCCGATGATGATCAAGCCCCCTCCTTGAGCGGCGTATAGCTCGGCCCTCGCGATCTGCTGGTCGCTCATGAACCGGATATCCGGAAGAACCACCACACGATACTTATCAATACTGTCGAAATTCTGCTCGGTAACCAGGTCAAACAGCACGTGGTTATCGGCAAAATGCAGCACAAGCTGGTAGGTCTCGCGCAGATTCTCGAGATTCTCGTAATACGTCTGGTCGAAGAAGAACGCTACGCCGACGTCCGCATACGACACGTTACCCTCGAACAGGGCACGGTTGCCCTCGAAGAACGTCCGGTACTTCAAGCGCGCTTCCGGAGCGGCTATACCGGGCTGTATGAACGCGCCGCCGCTGCCGCCCGCCGCAGCTTCGGCGTTGGCTAGCTCGGCGGCGTGCTCGTCCTGCACCTTGTACACGAGCACGCACCCGCGGGTGCCTGCCGCCTCCGCCCATTTGTGGTGAAACAGGTAGTCGACAACCACTTCGTTAAAAAGAAGGCCCGGCTGCTGCATTTCCTCGAAGAGCATATATTCAACGTCGTTCGCCCACCTGTTGAGATCGATGCCGTTCACACGGCGCTTGTTGACCCCGTCTATGTGTGCCATCGTGCCGACGTTGGCGTCTATGAAGAAATCGGGCGACAAACCCGCCTGCTCGCGCGCATCGCGTCCGACCTCTTTCACGTATCTGAACAGCCCCGCCATACTCTCCGACCATAACATCTGCGTCTCCGCCCACAGGAGCAGATCGCGCGGCGTCGCGTTTCCCCGCCACTCCAGGCTCTCCGTACCGAATTGTTCGTCAAGCACGGACTTTAGAAAGTCGCTCGTCAGATATTCGTGAAATGCCGCACGCAACGTGGTCTGGACAAATTGCGTCCGTAATGAGCCGGACACCTGCTCAAGTGTCCTCGCCCCAAACCGGACGAACAGATGCCGATCTAACTGATCTGCCTGGACGAACTCACCTCGCGACCCTTGCATGAAGCAGCGAAGCAGCCGCCAGTCGTTCTCCAGACTCAGTTCGCGCACGTCCCGTGTGCCGAACAATCGCTCCCGGGCCGCACGATCGTACCGTTCCTCCAGGAACTGTTTGAAATGTCCCAGCACACACCGCTCGAACCGGTCGCCGATATCGCTCAGATTGATCCGCGACAGGTCGGACGTACCGAAATTCTGCCGGAGCTCCTCGGCTGTGTACTTTGCTGCTAAATAGCGGTCGAACGATTGCTGGCACGGCGGGTTGTAACATGCCAGCGTATTGACATCCATGAACACCCCGTCGTACCCGCACCGGGCGATGTTCCGCACAAGCCCCGCCTGGTACTGCCGCCATGCCGGATGGTTGGTGCACACATGGTAGAGGTAAAAGTCTTTATCTTCCTGCGAGTGACGTCCCCGCTGCGTCCAGGTGATCGGATCGTCCGCCGGTTTCGGCCCGAACCCAAACTCGCGATACTGGTTCCAGTCGTCATAGAACTCCCAGAACCCCGTCCGCGTCTCGTGGTTGCCAAAGATGCCCATGCTGAAAACGTACGGGCACGTGCGTTTCACCCCGGCACGTTTGAGCACCCTGACAAACGCCGACACCTCCTCGATTCGTTCACGGATCCGTTGCGGCGATGCTTGAGCGTACAGGTCGGTGTAAAAGTAGCCGTCGCCCGCGCCCAGGAGGCAATGGAACGGAGCGATCAATCCCGCATGGAAGAGATCGGGCGGAGATTCGCTCAACTCGCGGTAAAACTCTTCGTTCCCGAGAAGCTTTGTGTCGTAATCTATGCAGTAGGTGAACGGCACCTCCGCCGCACGTGCCTGCATAGTGATCGTCAGCACGAGTGTGAATAGAAGCGCGGTCGATGGTACCGTTCTGGAGACCCCGCGAGTTGTCACCACCATGGATACGCCCTCCTTCGCCCCCTTCATCAACGCGTTCGATAGATATGCCGACCCTGCCGGAGCCGTCGTTACGCAGTGTCGTCCCGCCGATCGAGCAGCGATGCCGCCGCGTTGACGACCATGTCCGGCGTGATTTTTCGCATGCACTCGTGATCGGTCGGGCAGACCTTCTTGTGGCAGGGACTACACTCAACATCCTCCCGGATCACGAACCCTTTCTCACAATCGCTCGACGTGTAACGCGGATCCGTCGGCCCCATGAGCACAACCGTCGGCACGCCGAACGCCACCGCGATATGCCGTGCTCCACAGTCCGTGGAAAGCAGCAGGTCGAGTTCCGACACGATCGCTTTCAACAGTTCGAGCGACACCGACGTCTCATCGAGCGGCACGGGTCGCGAGTTCATGTTCGACGCTATCTGCCGATAGAGTTCCTGCTCAACCGGAGCCGTCGGTATGACGATCGACGCGTCGAACCGATCGACAAGCGCGTCAGCGACCACCGCCCACCGTTCACCGTACCACAGTTTCGACGGACCGAAAAACGCCCCGGGAGCTATTCCGACCAACGGACGCGAGACGCTCCGACCCGACGGCGTAAGAAGCTCTCGTACCTCCGATCGTGCTTCGGCAGAGACCGCCAACTGGAGCGAGGTGTCAGTCGTTGCACACCCAAGGTGCGTCACGATACCGAGGTACTCGTCAACCATATACTGCGGCCGTTTTTTTCCGCCCTCCTTTGGCGGCTGCAACGGGTCCGTCAACATGAACCCGCGTCCTTGGAGATCGTACCCCACCCGTCTGGGTATCCCCGCTAATCGCGCAAGCAATGCCGACCTGAACGAGTGGGTAAGAAGAAGACCGAGCTCAAGTTTCTCTTTTCGCAGCGATATCGCCACGTTCATCAGAGTGTGACCATCGCCCGGAGCCGGAGCATCGATCGTCTCGTCGAAAAACGGTAATCCGTCGAGCAATTCCGCGATGCTCGGCTTGCACAGCAGCGCAATGTGCGATTGCGGAAAACAGTGCCGAACCGCACGCAACACCGGTGTCGCCATCACGGCGTCGCCCACCCAGTTCGGACAACTTATCAGTATGCTGCTCGGCATATATCGGGTGTTCACGGCGCTTTCACCGCCATAAAATCGTTGTACCGTATCGCATAATGCGTGATACCCGCTGCCGTCACCACGCGCGACAGCGACGTGTCGAACCCGCGCATCTGCTCCGCCATCCGTTCAAACTCCGCCTCTTCCAATCGGCCGACCGCGTCCACAAGGTTCCCGTACAGCTGCCCGCACGTCGCGCCAAGTCTCGCGTTCACGTGCCATGGGAACGTCTTCTGCAGTTTCCTGATAAACAGGTTGTGCTCCGGGCCGAAATCGAGACACGACTCGTACATGAAACTGCTGAGCGTACGCATCTTGTCGAAATTGATAAAACCGCCTTCTTCGCTTATCCGGTACGCTTCGGTGTTCACGTACGGGAAGAATATCGCCCACCTCATCCGTGTCGGGGCCACCCTCGCAAGCAGATCCAGTGTCATGCCGATATCATCGATCGTCTCGTGAGGAAGCCCGAACATGACGAACGCGGAGGTGTCGAGCCCGACACTGTGCGCCGTTTCGAAAGCCTCAGCTATCTGGTCGTTAGTCATATATCGGTGCATGATGTCCCGCCTGACACGTTCGCTGCCACTCTCGATGCCGTACTTGACCAGCGCACAGCCGGCGTCCTTGAGCGCTTGAGCCAGCTCATCGTCGAACACCGTCGGGTGAGCGTTACAGACGAACGGAACGTCTATCTCACCGCTGTACCGCTCGCAGAACTCCAGCACGTATGACCGGTCGGCCGTGAACAGGTCGTCGTCGAAGATGAACATCGCTATACGCTCATACCTGTCGAGCAGCATCTTCAATTCCGCGGTCACGTCGTCAACGGGATGGTGACGAACATAGTTGAGCCGCCGCCCTTTCAGACCGGTGTCGCGCTGGTAAAGCTCCACCACCTTATGGTTAAAACAGTACGTGCACCTGAACGGACAGCCACGGCTCGCCATCACGCCAACCCATCCGTCTTTCGCATCAATCATATGCTGAAAATCGAATATCTCGTAGTCTTTCATGGGAAATGCAGCGAGGTTCGGGAACGGTCTCACCGGATTACTTAGGAGCGTGCCCTCCTTTCGAGCCCATATGTTCCGCACGGTATCCGTCGGCTCACCCTTCTCGAGCTTGTCTACAAATTCGGCAAGCGCCTCCTCACCTTCGCCGACGCACGCGTAATCGAACAGCCCGTCCGAGAGAACGTCCTCGGGATCCATCGTCACGTGAACGCCGCCGGCGATCATCGGCACGCCGGTTCGCTCCCGCAAAAAACCGGCTATCTCCGTCGCGTACCGGTACTGATTCGTCACGATGGAAAACGCGATCAGGTCCGGTCCGAATGAGCGCACGTCCGTCCAGATACGCTCCAGATCGAGGGGGTACTCCAGCTTGTCGTTCACATTGATGAGCGCCGTCTCATGGCCGCGCTGTTTCAGTACCGCCGAGAGAAACGCCACACCATAGTTGAACCCGATCTGGGCGTACAGATTGGGATAGATAAAGAGGATTCTCATCGTCTGTCACCCGCACCGTTCGTGTTCGAGACGAGATTATAACAGAACCGACATGCGACGGGCAAACCAGCCGTCCGTCGCGGGCCTGCGAAATATTTGTGGGTTTTCATATCAGAGCCTGTCGTAGGGGAGGGTCTTGCCTGCTCGCCTGTGGAGAGTACCCTCCCACGGAAGGCCGTCCGCCACGGCGGATCTGCGACGAATCGCCTCTACAATCCGACGCGAAACGTCGATAGAGACGTCGTGGGAGGGACGCGCTCCAGCGCGTCCGCAGGGTGGCGTGCACCGCCGGGACACGGGGGAAACCGGCGGTCGAGGTGGAACTCGACCCTCCCCCTGGGGCGTGCCGCTGGCGCCCTATCGTGACAATACGCCATCGTAGTAGGGGGGGACCCGGCGGGTCGTCCCCACGACCGAGCGGCCGATTTCTGCACCCATGCCATAGAAGCCCCGGATGGGACGACGGAATGTAGCCCAGGGCGACGCGTAGCGAGCCCTGGGTTAGCGACGTCCTCCAACCCCGAGCCCCCGAACGGGGGCGACAGAAACGCATCTGCGCAACACCCTTCTCTCGTCGTTGCGAGGAGTCCGCCACGAAGAAGATGGGGACTGACACAAGCCCGGCCTTCGTAGCCGAAAGCTACTTCGGCGGAGTAGGCCG
>Ga0180433_10005234_pt1 | contig 17662 bp, 16 predicted proteins | sample SS_ome_8_FD_132980 | JGI IMG/M metagenome (GOLD analysis project Ga0180433, IMG submission 132980) | Hypersaline lake sediment archaeal communities from the Salton Sea, California, USA - SS_1_D_1 metaG | ecosystem: Environmental > Aquatic > Non-marine Saline and Alkaline > Hypersaline >... | reverse complement strand
CTCCTCCTTAGTGCATTTTTCTCTTCATCGGAGACGGCTCTTATCGCCTCAAATCCGTACAAAATTGATTACCTGGAAAAAAGTGGAGATAAAAGAGCGCGCCTCGTTCGCAAGATGACATCTAAGGTTGATGACCTCCTGGCCACCATTCTTATTGGAAACACGCTGGTGAACGCAGCGGCTGCCTCAATAGCCACTTCTGTTTTTATCTCCTTTCTTCCGGACAAAAATCAGGCAGTACTGTATGCAACAGTCTTGACAACATTTTTGATTCTCATTTTTGCCGAAATCACCCCAAAAACCTACGCTGCCTATAATCCCGTTAAGCTTTCTTTGCTCTTTATCCAGCCACTGCGCTTTTTTATGCTGGTTTTTTCCCCCCTGGCCAAAATCTTTACGATTTTGTTTCGTTGGATCTATCCTTCATCCGAGAAAAAAGACTCCAGCAAAGTCTGTTAGAAAAATTGATATCTAGTGTTTCGTTCGCATTCGAAAACCCCAGAAGATCATATTGGCATATTTATTGCTGAGAAAAATAAGAATGTTGGATAAAATGCTTTAAATATATGTGGTTTGTGAAAAAGGCCGGTGATGGCTGGTCCGAGCCAAAAATGCTTAAGGCCTCGCTATCTCAAATAAAACGGATACCAGCCCATCTGCATTTCAAAGAAATTGAAATAACTAGGGAGGTTTTAGAATGGGGAATATGAACCTCAAATTGGGTGTTATTGCGTTATCATTCTTATTATGTGTTTTCTCGATTGGATGGTTTCCTCGAGAAACACGAAGTGCAAAAGAGGATTTTCCTGTATTGAAAGGGCCTTATCTGGGCCAAAACCCCCCCGGAATGATGCCTGAGATATTTGCACCGGGGATTATATCAAAAAGCTATTTTGAATGTATGGCCTTTTTCACGCCTGATGGCAGAGAGTTTTATTTTATGTTATGGGGAGCCCCGCATGGGGTCATAGTTTTCACAAAAGAAGTTAGCAATCGATGGATTAAACCTCGAACTGTTTCTTTTGCTAGTCAATACGATGGGAAGTTTTCATTATCTCCGGATGGTAATAAGATTGTTTACAGTTCAAATAGACCTCAGGACGGCAGCAGAGAGCCATTAGATTTTCATCATTGTTGGATAGCAGAGCGAACGGATACCGGCTGGGGTGAACCAAAAAATCTCGGCCCTTTAATCAACCTGGAAAAATCATATTCCGCATATCCTTCGCTCTCCAAGAAGGGGAATTTGTACTTTTTTTCCAATCGTGAAGGGGGTATGGGAGAAGCTGATATTTGGATGTCAAAATTTGTTGGTGGGCGCTATGCTGAACCGGAAAATCTTGGGATATCAATAAATACCAGTTTGAACGACGTCGATCCTTTTATTGCTCCTGATGAAAGCTATATTATATTTTGTAGAAGAAATGGCGGATTTGGAGGATATGACCTTTTTATCAGTTTCCGTGAAGATGACGGCTCCTGGACGAAAGCGATAAATATGGGAGAACAAATAAATTCAGCGGCAAGGGAAATATGTCCCAGCGTTTCACCCGATGGGAAGTATTTATTTTTTACGAGTGATAGAAGGACACATAAGCCTTTTTCAGAAGTGCCCATCACCTATGAGGAAAAAATTGAGATACTTAACAGCCCGGGAAATGGCAATGGTGATATTTACTGGGTGGATGCGAAAGTTATCAAAAATCTCAAAAGGGGATAGGAGCACATTTAGAGGTTGATCTTGACCAGATCGATGTTCTCTGAGGCGGCTGTCCCCAGACCCAACTCGGACGCACGTCTCAGCCATGGTAGGGCCTGCTGAATGACAACCGGATTCTCTTTCTTCTCGGCCCCATAGGCGTCGTTAGCGATTTGCGCTCCCACGCTGTCGAGGGCCACAGGGTCGAAACTCATCAGGGTCTTGTTTCCCCCGATAACATACCTTTCATAGGCAGAACGATACGATTTAGAGGTCAGAATATCACCTATGATGAGCCGGGTGCGGTCCTTGATATCCGGCAGGTTATTGAGCTCGGTCACGCCTCCCACAAACTTTTCGCCATGATAGTCCCGGGGCCTGTCAAAGGTGCCGAAATGATTTTTCAAAGCGAAACTGATTCCCGCCCCGAAAAAGGTGATCCCAGTCAAAATCGGTATGTTGATCAAGGCATCGCACTCCAACAGAATGTCGCTGAACCGGATGCGGCTGTCCACGAGCGGCCTCTCTTCGGTATACTTCGTGTACAAACAACGCACGCCGGGGCCTTTTGCATTCATCGGATATCCTGCCTCCTCCAATCCTGATCGGTCGAAAATGATGATGTTTTCGGCCGGAATCCCCGCTTCCCGGAGAGATTCCGTCACCTCTGCCACGAGTGAGGCGTGGGTGCTGTCCCTGGGGAAAAGTGTGTTGACTTTGATGGCAATCCTCTCGCTGGGTTTGAAAAGGGCTGCCCATGCCCCGGACGCTTTCTTCATGCCGGTCAGCTCGGTAATCGAGACGTCGAGCATCTGATGAAGCACATCCTTGTTCAGCGCTTGCGGATCACCCCGCCATACGCCGGCGTGATGAGCCTGCACCACTTTGCTTTTGCCGTCCGGGTGGAAGCGTAGGATATCCGGTTTGAAATGTTTCGTTTTTTGTCCTGCTTCGCAGGGTGTCCGACGGCCCTTGACCCAAGCGATATTGGAGGATCCGGCCATAAGGCCCGCAGTTCCGAGTGCGGCTCCTTTGAGGAAAGAGCGTCTCTTGATTGGGCCTCTGGCTGAGCCGGTCTTCTGGAATCTTTCTTTGTCGTTGTCGTAACTCATCTTGTGCCCCTCTCCCCATTGCAACAAGAATGTACTTTTTGTGCTTGTGGCAAATCTCTCATAATTATTGCCAACTGCCTTCAAAGGACACCTTAAAATGAAGGTATCACATCGAAACCGGCGTGGTCAATGTCCAATCTTATCGGCGGGAATGAGCTTCTTTGCTCCCATGGTTTCATCTTTTTTTTATGGGCATCAAATGGCCCGCTTATGATTTTTGTTCATCTGTAGCGCTGAGGAAACGAATGATTTCGTCCGCTATAGCCTGACTCGCGCCGGGAGCTCCCATACGCTCTTGTCCGGCCAGGCTCATTCGGCTCTGCTTCGCGGTGTCAGCCAACAGATCTTCAATAGCCTTGGCCACGGAAATGGGATCAGCGGGAACACGGAGTGCACTGGGACCGAAATATTTCATTTTCATTTTCACGTAGGCAGGACCCATCACACCTTCTGTGGGGAAGACAATCAGTGGTTTCCCTAATCCTACGGCCTGTTCGTTGGCCATTCCTGCTGTCCCGACAATCAAGGCCGATTTTCTGAGAACATCGGCAAACCTGTGCTTGATAAACCAGGCTTTGGTTCCATGACCATATGTCAAGTGCAATGCGATACCATTGTCTGCGTCTTCTTTACTGGGTTTCTCCGTTTTCCATTCCTGCATGCCCTGTTCAGGAGCAAACTTCAGGGCTGTGTGCTCGATGTTGAAATTGTCGTAGGCTGCAAATAAAAAAAACAAAGGAGAAGACAGTCTGTCAGGATTCAATTTTTCGGCGACCCGAAGAAGATGACGCGCATTTGCCTCCGCATCGAACCGGCTTCCGGGCAACACTCCGATCACAGTCGCTGATTCGGGAATCCCGAACTTTCGGCCTGTCCCCTCAAGGTCATCCATCATCGGATTTCCGACATAGGCGTTGGGAACATGCCATTTGTCCAATTCTTCGGCTGTAAGCGCATCCCTGGGAAAGGTCTTGCGGCAGTGTTTGCGCAATAAATATTTTTCAAGACGAGTATAGCCTGCCATGTGGGCGTAGTACGACGATTTGGCACAACCGACCAGAAAAAATGGACTGCCCGACAGGCAGGCAGCCCCGATGACGACAATGTCTCCGACGGCGATGATCAGGGAATAGGACTTCTTCAATGCGGCGGCGGCCTTGATCTGTCTGAGGTGAGTGGGGATCCATCCGGCGAAGAGATCCTTCACCATCCATCGCCAACTGAGCGTAGCAAACCCGCAGCTGGGCAACCGGTTAAAGGGGCCCATGACCGGGATTTCGTTTTTTGTGTAGGCCCCTCCCTCTCCCACCATCGGCCAGCCGTGAATGTCAACGTCAGGGACAGGCCCCGCGCGCAGGCAGCTGATTATTTTGTTTGCAATAGCATCCTCGCCGTGGCCATTACTGATGAACAAGATTTTTTTCATGAGATTTTAGAAGAATGCCTGGAGCGAATACAATTTGTGATACAGGCCTTTTTGCTGGATGAGGTCAAGATGTGTTCCCATTTCCACAATCAGACCATCATCCAGAACTACAATTTTATTGACATCCCGAATTGTCGACATGCGATGAGCGGCGATGAGTGTTGTCCGGTTTTTCATGAGATGTTTCAAAGAGACCTGAATCAGTTGCTCTGATTCCGAATCCAGAGCCGATATTGGCTCATCCAGCAATAAAATCTGAGGTTCTGCCAGCAAAGCCCGTGCAATAGCGATTCTTTGACGTTGTCCCACAGATAATTTGATCCCGAATTGGCCGATGTGTGTGTCATATCCCTTGGGTAGCTTCTTAGCAAACTCATCCATGTGAGCTGCGCGGGCCGCGCTCATTATCTCAGGCTCAGAAACCCCAGGCCGGGCAAAGGCAAGATTGTCCATCAATGTCCCGTAGAAAAGAACCGGTTCCTGAGCCACAAGGGCAATCTTTGCCCGAACGCTCTTCAATTGGAACCGGCTGATATCATGCCCATCAATTCGAATTGTGCCCGAGTCGGGCTCAATAAGCCGGGGGATAAGATTGATGAGAGTGCTTTTTCCAGAGCCACTCGGTCCGACAATGGCAACTGTTTCTCCAGCGGAAACACTGAAGTCTATGTTTTGGAGATGAAAATTCTCTCCGTAGGAAAAGCATACCTTTTCGAACACAAGATTTCCTTTTATCGCTGGAAGAGACGGATAGTCTTCCGACTCAATATTTTCTGAATCTGTCTTGAAAACGTCATCGAAACGGTCCATAACTGCTGAGATGCGGCTGATAAAACCAAAAGACCGAGTGATTTCCTGGATCGGGGAAAGGGATAGACCAAGACAAGTTAGAAAGGCAACAAAATTATCCAGAGACAGCTTCCCTTGATACATAATCCATAGGCAAAAAAAGATGAGCAGGGCAAGCATAATTATGGTTACGATAAGGACAGCTCCCGGATGAATAGCGCTTACTTTATCCTGCACAATCTGTGCTTTTAGAGCAGCCTCATTTTGTCGGTCGAACCGGTCCCGAATTTGCTTCTCTCTCCCGAAAATCTTAATTTCTCTCAGGCCTCTTATGGCTTCATTGATGAGGTTATTGATATAGGCCACTCGTTCTTGAGCAATTTTTGCTCTGCTTCGAATTCTCCCGATGAAAAAATGGACAGTCCAAGCCAGTAGCGGAATGGTAAGCAAAGTGACCAATGATAGATATGCGGAATATACAAACATCATCACGATCAAAACCAAAACAAAAATAACATTGGGAGGCAGCCGGAAAAGACCCCGGGAGAGTCCATTTTGAAAAACTGTCACATCGTTGGAAAGTCGTGAGATCAGATCTCCGGTTTGAAATTCAGGCTGAATGGCTAAAGGCATAGCTGCGATTTTTCCAAACAGCTGTTTGCGTAGGGATGCAGCAATCCGGTGACTGAGCTTCAGCCTGATGAAATCCTGTCCGAAGAGAAAAATTTGGATGATGGCTGTGAGACCGATTCCCAGAAGAAGATGTTTTGCCAATTCCTTCAGGTCCTTGGAGGGAAGGATATTCTGTATCAGCGCCTTCGACCACACAGGAACTAACATGAGAAGACCTGATACGATAAAGATGGAAACAGCTGCCAGGAACAGATCAAAGCGGTTTTCCCAAAGAAGATTCCCAAGTGCTTTGTAATGGCGGCCGGACTCACTCATCAGATCCATTTTCCTTTTCGAAAAAGAGCAGGAGCTCATTGGCGAGACGATCAGAGGCTCCTTCTGAGCCCATGAGATCTCGTAATTCTGCAGATAGAGGCTGGAGAGGCTGTTTGATGAAATCGAGGAATGCATCCGAGACCTGTTGTGCATTCAACCTCCCCACGATTTCGGGGACGAGCTCTCTCCCTGCCTTTTTATTAGGATGGGCCAGGTATTTTGAACGTCGCCAGTACAGCCAAACAAAAACAATTTTCAGGTATCTTCCAATAAATGGCAGTCGATCAAGATATCCAACAGGTCCAGGTATGGGTAACCTCTCAGGCCGTTGAGAGGGGGTCAGGACCATCATGGGAATTCCCATTGAAGCCAGCTCCGCTGTGTTTGATCCCGGCAGGCACAGGGCAGCGTCTGCCTGGGAAAAAACAGTTTTGGATGTGACGACTTCAAATCGAATATCCTTTTCAGAAAGGAGGAAGGAGGAGGAATTCATAAATTTCAGCTCAGCTCTGTCACCCTCGAGTATATTCTTGTCCATTCCAGCTGATATCATCTCCAGGTCTTCCATGTTCAAATAGTCAGATTTGGCAATCAGCCAACGTGCATCGGGTAGTCTTGCTGAAACCAGACTGGCCACCCGCATAAAGAACGGCAGCATATGTTCCACCTGGTAACGACGGCTTCCAGGAAAAAGACCCACAGTAAAGGAATCAGATTTTGATCTCTGGCTATGCTTGGTGTGAAGCCTGGACGCATCCACCATCAGGCTTCCCACTGGCATAATTTTATGGCATCTTTTTGGGGTGGATATCTGCTCATAGGAATCCAAAAATATTCTTTCAAAGAGAAAGCGAAACCGTGGAGGTTCTTCCCCATAAAAAAACAGAGGATACTTGAAACGCAAAGCCAGCAATCGCGATAGAATCGGCTCCCCGCCCAGGTGAAAGACACATCCCTTCAATTCTCGACAGAATCCGGGCGGCAGAATGCCTTGAAAAATCATCCGGCGGCTCTGTCCGATCGTCGAATAGGAATCAACATCAGACATGCGTTTCAAAACAGCAACTTCCGAGCCGGATTGGAATATACTGGGAAGTAACACAACACAAATGCGGATTTCCGGCAATTTGTCCTTTAGAGCTCTGGCCAAAGGATACAGCCAGGATGAAATCTCTCCAGGCCCAATGGCCGTGACTAGGATCTGTTGAAGCCCCTTCGGGGAATTACCGTGCATAAGTGATACCGCCCCAGAAGATTTTCTGTCTCAAGGCATGCATAATTGAGAGCAAAAGGTCTATTCCTGCGCCCAGAATTTCGAAGATGATTGCCATTGGGACAAGAGAAAAACGGCGAGATTTTATGATTACGTATACAAGCAAACCGGCACCTATTCCGAAACGCATAGCGAATGAGATTTTCATTCTATAAACGATACCTACGGCTAACATAGTGCACAAATTTTCGATAGGAAGCGATATTGGAAGCATAGATCCGATTCACCATCGGACGTTTGTCGCCAAGAACATCCTTATACATATCCGTGGGAATTTCTGCGAAAAATTCTTCCTGAATTCCTATGGAGTGAGACCTTGAAAAAAGCTTTGAAAAGATGCCTCCTTTTTCAGGTTCCTGAACTATTCCGTATAAGCCTGAGACTCCTCGGGCTTCTAATTCGTCCAGGAAAGGGATCAAGAGTCCAGAAAATCCGCAGCGGTGGGAAGCTTCACGCAACATGTTTGAATGATAATGAGCGGGGAAACGTTTTGCGGGTATCGGAGGAATCTCTCGCCAGCTTTTTAGCACCAACCAACGAAGATATCTGTATGTTTTTCGTCTTCTGTATCTCAATGTCAAAACACGCCAAAGACACTTGATCAGGAGACGAGGCAGTATCTTCTTCTTGAGCGTGTCGAGATAAGAAGAAGAGTTCGAACATCCCAGCAAATATCCCACGACTCGATTTCCTTTCTCTGCCACATAACAGAGGTCCGGTTCATATTTCAGGTAATATTCTGTCCAATAATCAGCAAAAAGTTCTCCATCTTCAAAAAAAGTGTCATAACCTTGATTTCGAAAAGCGGTCAACCGACAAATTTCTCGGATTGAGCCGCGGTCTTCTGGCTGAAAAGAGCGGAAGTTTAAAGGTCGATCGAGTTGTCTGTCATTCATGATCTTGTTTTTCGATTAGCTTTTAATCCGAATCAATTTTTTCGAATAAATGTTTGAAAACCGTAGGCTTGTACATCTTTGCCAGGCCACAGCCTTCCAAATCGAGTTGGAAGTCGGATATAAACTTAGGTTTCTTTGATTTGATGAGCCGGCAAGCATCATAATCGGCAAATTTTCCATCGGTGATTTTATTATATGTCTTGAGTCCCTGGTTTCCGATCGAGTACCAGAAAAAGTGCAGGTCTTTCCGGAATACATTGAACTGAATATCTCCGTCGTAGATATAATCGGAACAAACGGTGTTTTCCAGAACATAGTTAATCCTTCTTTTTTGACTCTGATTGGAGTTGAAAATCATAGCGGATATTATAACAACTGGAATGACTAAAATCGCCAATAAGATCGCTGTTTTCCTTTTTCTCTGTAACTTGTATCGGGAAAATAACCCATTTATGAGGTTTGCATTGGCTATGCTTATCAATGTGACCGGGAAAACATAATACTGCTCGTAGGGATGTTTCACAAGAAATGTAGTCAAGAAAAGCACGATCCCGATTATGGAGATGACGTCTAATTCATAGAACCCTCTTTTCTTGATCAGGATCGTCCAGCACGACAGAATAAAGAGAATCCAAAAGGCCGTGTTCATGAGTAATGAGCTGAGAAGAACATTCCCTGGGGAGAAAGAGCGCATGTGAAAGATATGCATCATCCAGTTCGTCAGTATGTAATCCTGTAATGAATTGGTCGAGACCAAATACCCTAAAAATGCCAAAATTGGCAGCAAAAGACTTCCTGTAAAGATGGCAAAGTGCTTCAGCGAAAACAACTTTTGACTAGCTTTGAGAAAAAAAATAAGAACAAAAGCGATGATGAGGAAAACCGTTTTTTGCAAAAACAAAAAGGAAAGGGAAGCAGAAAGACCAGAGAGCACCAGAAATGTAAAGGGCGTTTTTCTTTCAAGGAATCTGATCAGGTAATATACCGAGAGAAGCCCAAAGAAGACCTGGGGAATGTCCGGTCGAATTTCAATACCTTTTTTGACGAACATGACCATGGACAACAATAATATGACAGAATACAATCCGACTTCCCGTGATCGCGTGGTGAAAACGGCCAAACGATAGACCAGGACGGCAATTCCAAAAGAAAAAATAACAATGAATATTCTAAGAACAACGAGAGTGCCGATTGCATGGCCAAAGATCTTCAAGAAGGGGAGGAGAGCCACCCAGAGGAGCGGGTGATGATTTTGGAAAAAATCCCTGTAAGGGGCCTGGCCGTTTTCTATATACCAGGAGCTGTGCACATGCTCAAACTCATCGTGTCCATAGTACCGGTTTATGGAGTTCAGGAGAACAAGCATTGCCAGGAAGGCAATAATAATGTAGAGAGACCCAAAATATTTACGCTGAGCCAATTCGTTCATGGCAAATCAAATGTGCACTGAAATATTATTTATGTTCTCTGCGAACATAAAGGCCATCATACTTCGTAAGCCTGTAGGTGTTTGTCAATCCACACGCATCTAAATCGAGGAGAAAATTGGATATGAATTTGGGTTTTTTCTCTTTGATGAGATGACAGATGTCATAGTCAGAGTATTTCCCCCCAGTTAATTTATTGTATGTGTCCAAACCGTGATTTTTTTTCAAAGAGAACCAGAAATAATGGAGATCGGGCCGGAATAAATTAAAAAGGTTTTTCCCGTCATAGACAGAATCGGTTTCTGATGAATTGAGGAGCACATACTCCGCCCTTTCCACATCCTTCTTGTTTGTGTTGGAAGTGCGAAGGAGCAGAAAGTACACAGGAAGAGTCAATATGATAAGAAAAGATATCACTCGCAGCACTGCCTTCATTCTGAATTTTTCAATAAAGTACCGGAGAGAAAAGCCGGCAAAAAGAGAAAGCATGCAGAAGACGAACAAATAATTGTGTTTCCAGGGACGCTTTATGACGAACAATGAGCAAAAAATCAAAATACATATGAAAGCTGTTTCCCTGATGTTCACTCTGCTTTTGCCATGCCGGATCACATACCATAGGCCAAAGATGGAAAATAACCAGAAGAAAATGTCCTTCAAAATATACTCTTTCAGAGTCAGAAAAAAGAAAAACCTGTCTTCCTCAGCGTAATTCAAATTCACGAACCAGTTGGCGAGGAAATAGTCTCCAAGGGAGCCGTTCAATCCAAGTATGCCGAGATAGACTAACACCGGTGCCAGAAAAGAAGCCGAGAAATAGAGAACAGGCTTGAATTGAATGTTTTTTCGGATCAGCTTGAAACATAAGATGATGCCATAAGCCATCAACAAAAAGATGGTCTTCTGTAAAAACAGGAACGAAATGGAGGCAAAAAGGCCTGAGAGGCATACGTGTTTAGCTGAAAGAGTTTTAAGGAAGCTGATGAAATAATAGAGAGAAAGCAGCCCAAAAAAGATTTGAGGGACATCCGGTCTTATGGTGAAACAGCAGACGACATACATGACTGTGGAAAATAGCATCATGACGGAAATGAGACCTGTTTCTTTGCACTGAAAGAGTTTGAGTGAAATTCTGTAAATAAGAAATCCACTTCCGAAGGCGAACATCAGCATAATCACTCTGAACACAAACAGGATGTGTACAGAATGTCCCAAAATATTCAGGAATGGGAGCAGGACATACCATAAAAGAGGGTGGTGATGTTGGAAAAAATCAGTGTAGGGCCGAAAATTATTCTGGATATACCACGTGCTGTGAATATGCTCGAATTCATCTATGCTGAATTCAAAATTCAAAGAAATAATGAGTGCCAATACGCCAAGAAGGAAAATAAGACTAACTAAAAGTGCGAAGTATCTTTTTTCAATGAACTTACTTATTGCTTTTCCAGCTTTCCACATATCCACGCAGACACTCCTTGCTCAGAGATTTGACTTTTTTGTATTCCCTCTTGTTTTCCATCAGTTGAGGATATTTTAGATACCCCCACATTTTTTTCAAAGGATTGAAGGAGCTGACGAATTTTCTGGGATGCTCCAGATGGAACAAACTGCCTTCCACTCTGCCGATTTGATATCCCAACTTGGAAAATCTTTCTATCAGCTCATTGTCCTCATACCCCCATCCGTAGAACCTTTCGTTCTCCATACCCCCTTCCATGAAGGATTGCTTATTCCAGAATAGGGCTCCTCCGAGGGAATTGCGGTTCAGTAACCGGCAGTTCTTAGTGCTTATGTGTGACAGAGATAGTTTTGTTTCGATCATGGAGAAGTATTTTCTGGGAACATCATAAAATCTTCCGTCGTACGGGAAACAGGCATCCAGGGATCCGTCACGGATGCGTTGTGCGGCCTCAACGTATTGATTCAAAGGGAAGAGGACATCACAATCACAATTGCAGATTATAGGTGTGTTTCCTGCAAGAGTCATCAGGTTCAAACATTTTGTCCTGTAGAGGAAGGGCGATAGGGAAGGAATGAATATGTATTTGCATCCGTAATGGCGAAGGGAAGCGAGCTGTTTCTCATTTGATTCCTCACATATGATAATGTGCGTTTTGAAATGGCTATTGAGATATTTAACCACAATCTCGATATTTGTCTTTCGCGCTGTCGAATCTAATCTCACGGGAATGTTAAAAGTCACGTCGCTGAGATCAATCAAATTCTTTTCTCCGATTCAGAACGTTTTTGCTGTCATTTGTCCAATAAGGGTTGAATTCTACACCCTAGGGAAAGGCTTGGAGACAATCGGTTTGTTGAGATAGGGGCACAGCTTCTCCCAACCTTCACCTGAAGGAATATCGATGACCAGTAGTTTGTCCGGACGATTTTCAAAATAATGGATTACATTTTTATGATGCATATCAAAGACATAGGACATGCGCTCTCTGTTGAACACATGGCTGCCATAGACAACATTTCTAAGAAATCTTCTTGCCTTTTGGTTTGGCAGGACATCAGGGAATATTTTCGGCAAAGGATTATGCCTGAAATGTTTTTCAACCGATTTCATCCAGGAATCCTTGTCGCGTGTTGTCAGGATGAATTTGCTTTTTGGAAATTGTTTATCCAACTGAGCATAATAAGACGCGACTGTGATATCGGTTATTCCATCCTTGTCCTTCAAGAGAGTGAAATTCAATCTTCCCGATGTCAACTCGTTAATGGTTTTTCTATCATGCGGGAAATGGACAATTCGGTAACCTAGCATCTGCAGTGCCGCAGTCAGGCTTTTGGTCCCTGTCCTGCTCAGCCCTATCCCAAATATTTTCATGCTGTATTTCATCTGTTCACTAATTATTATTGTTTTTTCAGCAAATAACCGTCTTCTCTTATTTTGTCTTTCAAGCCCTGAAGGTAGAAATGATTGGCCGAAAATCTCATTTTGGATATAGCCCTGTTTTTTTTATTCCTTTTCCAGAGGGAAAGAACATCCTTGTATATTGAATCGGGATTGAAGTACAGGGGATTATAAAGGATTGTGTCCATCGCAAAGAAAAACCGGCCGGCCATTGTCATCAATTTAACTGAAACCTGGGGATGTTTTCTGTAAAAGGAAACAGCAGCCTTCCCTTCATCATAGCGTTTTCGAAAAAAACGGTGGATATCCTGTTCGCTATCGATGTTTCCTTCGTAGTGCCATACAAAGCCCTGTTTGTATAGCCGTTTGACCTTAAGGCCAGCTTTTCTCAGACGAATACCCAAATCGAGGTCCTCCCAGCCTTTGCGAAAATTCAGGTCATCAAATCCTCCCACTCTATCGACAAATTCCTTTCGCACAGAGACGTTTCCCGTAGCGAAAAATGGCCGCGAGTAGTGGGTGAAACTCATCGGAATCCGGTAGACGTCTTTCAGGTCTAGTATCCGTACTACTTGGCCCTGGATGATATGGCTTGTGAATTTCCGGTGAAACCTGGCATGTGTTTCGATCAGATCTGGCGGAGCAATGACATCGCTGTCAAGAAAATGAACAATTTCGCCGCTGGCAATCTTCAGGCCAGAATTGCGGGCTGACGCAGGACCGCGATTATCGTGTTTCACTCCTAAAATATCCGGATTCTGACGGATAATTTTGTAAGATTCATCGGTTGAGCCATCATCGACGAATATTAGTTCCATATTCGCATAGGATTGATCTCTCAAGCTATTGATGACTTGTTCGAGCATGAAAGCACGGTTAAAGACGGGAATGATGATGGATACTTTCATCGATTTATCAGGCATAATTATGTTTAATGCGCTCCCAGGTTTTGCGCATAATGATATCATTCAAGTGTTTATCAATACCGATAAAGTGCCAAATGAATCCTTTCTGGACAAAGGCAGAAATGTTGTACTTTTTCATAAGCCATGGATTGTTGTACCAGAAATTGAGAAAATGCATATAGTTATAATGTTCTGTTAGATATTTAATTTCTGTGTTCTGCTTCATCACCATGAAATTCAACGGGGATTGATCCGTTCCCTTGCGCAGAGTTCGTGTGATTTCGCGAATCCGGTTCTTGTTGGAGTGATAGAACTGGCGCATTGCCTGAAAAAGTCCGCGGTGATTTTCATTAAAAATCATGAATCCTGCGTTGAAATAATCCTGTGGATCGAGTTTTATCCCGGGATAGAAAGGCTGATAAGCTCGAATGCTCTTCCTCACCCAGAGCCTGCGCTTCTCATCGCGCACAACGCAGAATTTTCGTTCGGATATCTCAAAGAAATTAGGGCAGTCCCAGCGAATCATTGTATCGGCATCAACCAGGGCTATTTGGTCATATGGGAAGCCGTGTCTTTCCAATATGTCAAACACGTGGTAACGCATCCAGGTCGGTCTCATGTCATCAGGATTGGAATAATTTCGATTCAGGATGAAGAGGCGAACGTTATTATTCCTGCACCACCAGTTCCAGGCATAGAAACAGTATCTCGCGTAACTAATTTTTTGTGGATATCCGACAGCAGTGATGACGACCACATTTTTTTTCATTCTTATAAGATTCAGGATAAATAACCGGTCGTGGAACAGGTCTGCCACCCAACGGTTTCCAGAGATTCCGCTGGAAGTTTGTGTGGCACCAATTTCTTTGGCTTTGGATTTATAGCACAGTTGAAATTCCTGGTCAAATCAGCTTTCAGAGGGGGTATGTTTGTTTGTCTTTTCGTTGAAAATTCATTAGGATACTCAGGTGATTAATTTCTTTTGTACAATAGGAATTGATGCCAATATTACCAATTTGAATCTCATCCATCATTTTTTGAATTTTTATTCGCGGCAGGAAATCGATGAATTTCACATTATCCTACAGACACATCATGCTGATATGGAAAGAGTGGATGAGGCCCAGAAGATTTTGATGGAATATGGAATTGGGCCAAGATCTATCTGGAGCGGGGAGTACACGTCCTCCCTCTTGCAGAAATATGTGCATCGTGTCATGGATAGCCTGGGGAGAGATGATTGGATGATTCTCGCAGATCTGGATGAATTCCATAATTTCCCGATTCCGGCCGGACGGTTATTAAAACAATGTGATGAACAGGGAATCAATTGTGTCACAGGTCGATTGTTGGACAGAGTGGCCAAGGGTGGCAAACTGAAATTCATTGAGAAAGAAGCCCAAATTGATTCCCAATTTCCCCATACTTCCTGCTTGACCAATCATATTGGAGGTGGGAACACAACAAAAATTATTGCGCTCAAATCACCTCTTGTTCCCGGTTTGGGGCATCATTCCCTCAGCAAAAAAAGAAGAAAGGCAAAGAATTTGAAAACTCCCATAGATGTCTTCCATTTCAAGTGGGATTCGGTTGTCATTGAAAGGCTGGCAAAGAGATACGAAGATTATTCCAGAAAAAATATCAGATGGTCCAAGGAGTCTTTGCGGCTCTACGAATATTTGTCGGAGAACAAGAGGATTCTGGCAGCCGATTATTCCACAGACGAAGGCAAGCCCTTGATTTACCATGGCAAAATTTAAAGCTCTGTTCAGATCGAGAAGTCTTCATTGGTGCTGTCTGATAGCTCTGGTCTTGGTGGGCGTCTCTCTGCTGATTGTCGCCATTAATCTGAAACGTGCAAAGTGGGATGTGGTCAAAGCTGCCTCTTTGCTCATTCCCAGCAAGAAGGCCGAAAACTATCTGGATAGCACTTTATTCTTGAATGATATCTACCTGAATTATTCCGATTTCGTTTGTACCGAGGAGGTGCGTCACTCAATCCATAGAATCAAGTTTTCTTCAATCTCTGTGATCGAGGGGAACTCATTCAAAGATAGAAATCGAATCCAGGCGCAGGAAGGGAGAATTATTTTAGCCTTACGGGGTATCGGAAACGGACTCATTCGGAATCGGTTGGATGTTTTTTCTCTTGTCTTGAGTTCGGATCATGATGTACACCTCAGGGCATTGGAATTCCATAACAAAATTTCTCCCTTTAAAAGTATAAAGGCCGATGATCTGAAAAATATGAAAGCGGATACGGTAAATTATACTTTTTCGGCTCGTCTCCCCGGTGACGGGGATAAACACAAAATCGCGTTTGAGCTGTCAAATCATTCCGTGAAAAAGTGGCGCCCGATAGAGGAGATGCTTTTGATCATCGAGAGTGAAGAGGTGGAAGCATTTATAGTGCAGCTGGATGAAATTTCGTTTCAGGATCATTCCAGCCAACTGCGGGCGTATTACCCGGGTGTTAACATGTTCAAGCGGCATAAGCAGTGGATTAAATCTGTCTTTCTCCCGGGAAATAGCCGCATTGCCTATAATTTAAGGGCGGATAAGCCTTTTCATTTTGATGGGTACCTGGGAGCTCTCCCCGGAGAATCCCCACACTATTGCTTCAAGTCTAACGGCAAGATTCTGCTGTCCAAGCAGGTTGTCACAGAGTGTGAATATTTCCATACCACGATTGAACCGGAGGAGGGAAAAGTTTATCTGGAAATTTCTACGATGAACAGTTCTGGATTTACGGGTGTTTTGGGTAACTTTGCCTTTTATTACGAGTCTAATCCTAAAGAAAATATTATTTTCTACTTGGTAGACGCCTTGCGCGGTGACTTTGGTGGAGTTCAGGAGAATGTTTTTGAACACTATTTTAAAGATGGGATAATTTTCAAAAAAGCTTATTCCAATTCACCCTGGACAGGGGATTCGTTACCGGTTCTCTTTTCAGGGAAATACAAGTGCTCCCTGGTTGTGGATCAACTCAATCATCCAAATTTTCCGGAGGAGGAATTTCTACTCGCAGAATATTTGAAAAAAAGGGGGTATACAACCGCTGCTTTTATCACCAATTCTTTTCTGATAAAGAACAATGCTCAACAGGGATTTGACTTTGTGTATTTATGCTGGGATCTGCAAAAAACATCTCCATTCCCTTCTGAGACAGAATATCAGACCTTTAAATACGGGAACATGGAGCACAGTGTCCGCAATTTTGTTAAGAAGCATTCCGATAAAAAACTTTTTATTTTCATCCATACTCTGGAAACACACCAACCCTATGAGCTGCCGATGAGATGGAGAAAATACTCCCGGAATATAGATGAGGGATTGTTAAAAAGCGTGTTTGGAAATATCCATCATTTCTTATTCCAGCCGACCAAAGCCCAAGTCAAAACAGTGAAATCTCTCTATAAGGATTCTGTCGTCCAGGCCTTTCGGTTTTTCAAAGGGATGATGCGGATGCTCGAAGAAAAGCAAATATTGTACAAAAATTCACTCCTTGTTTTCACCTCGGATCATGGAGAGCGGTTGTTCGAGCATGGGCACTGGGGCCATGGCCGCCCCGATCTCTATAATGAAGTCCTTCAGATTCCCTTGATGATCAGAGGCAATGCAATCCGGCCGGGGGAGTATGCCCACAATGTTCAGCTGGCAGATTTATTCCCGACGATAATGGACTGGCTGGGAGATGAAAAGGCGCCATGGATGGTCGGAGATTCGTTGATAAAAGACCTCCATTATAAAACCAGCGTCAAAGATGAGAGAATTATCTATGTCGATGGGGCCCATCGTACCGATCAATTCTGCGTCATTAGGAAAAACATTAAGATAATCCTGACCGGAGACAAAATAGAGGTTTATGATCTGAAACAAGATCCCGAAGAAACAACGGACCTTGCAGAAAAGCCCAGGTATGGGGAATTGATACAGTCTGCCCTTCGATTCAGAAAAACACACGAAAAAAGCGGACGCCTAAAGGACCTGAAAATTTCAAGAGAAGAGTTGGAGAGGCTTAAATCTCTTGGATATATCCAATAGCGGCGGCTTATGAAGAGCGGTTGTTCGAGTATTGACACCGGGGCCATGGCCGTCCTGATCTCTATAATGAAGTCTTTCGGATTCTCTTTATAATCAGAGGTAAGGGAAGCCGGATCAATTATCCTGACTTATTCATAAAAAATGCCGATGTCTTACTTATTACAGCAAATTCAGAAAATTAGCCTGACATTTCAATTAGTGACAACAACACCTTATTGTAAGGGCGGGGCGGGTCGGCCATCGGCTTTTTTTACCCTAAAGGCGAACCGATCTGCTTTGT
>Ga0180433_10005233_pt1 | contig 17662 bp, 20 predicted proteins | sample SS_ome_8_FD_132980 | JGI IMG/M metagenome (GOLD analysis project Ga0180433, IMG submission 132980) | Hypersaline lake sediment archaeal communities from the Salton Sea, California, USA - SS_1_D_1 metaG | ecosystem: Environmental > Aquatic > Non-marine Saline and Alkaline > Hypersaline >... | reverse complement strand
CATATGGGGTGCGTTGGCCTGGGACCGTGCAATACCGAAGGTACAGGCTTTTTCGCCATCCAAAGACCACGCAGGAACGCCGGAAATTCGACAAGAAATATGGGAGGCACAAAAGGTGTCCCAGCCGACTCCCGAACGTATACGATGATATCCTAAGGCGTGACATCGAAGAGCGGTCGTGGAAAAGGCATAGGAAAACACAATACAGACCAATAGTCATGGGGTCGTAGTTCAACGGGAGAACGGTGACCTTATAAGTCATCAACGGTGGTTCGACTCCACCCGACCCTACCACCAGGGCCTGTAGCTCAACTGGTAAGAGCGGCTATACTAAGGCAGGCAGTGTAAACAAGGACCCGTAGCTCAGCGGTTAGTAGCAGCGGCCTCATAAGCCGAAGGTCCTCGGTTCGAATCCGAGCGGGTTCACAAGCCTCTAGGTCAAGCCCTCTCGGCATTGTCAGAAAATCAGACGGATATTTCGCCCCTGTAGTTCAATGGACAGAACGTTGGCTTCCGAAGCCAAAGACGATGGTTCGAATCCTTCCGGGGGTATCAGTGCTTGTCCGAGGAACAAAAGTGAGAAGGGCCACGGTCCCCGCGATGTTCCAAGGATAGCTGAGCCAATCGTCTGCACACTGGTTGTGGTAGCTCAGGCCACAACCACACTAGCCCTCGTAGTTCAACGGACAGAACAAGGCTTTCCTAAAGCTTAGATGTGGGTTCGATTCCTGCCGGGGGTACCAAACACCTAAACGCAACGCAAACCCAATTCCGAGGAAGATATGGATTATGAAGTTCACAAACCGACAAATTATTCTTTGGGACAAAAGGCTACGTTTGATAACACAAAAGCGGGGGTTTGGATCGTGTCCAAATCAGAAAATAGGCCGCTAGAAGTCATCAACAAGAAAGATAAACTACACTTTTGGGATTGGGAACCATGGAGAATGGTAAAAAGTTACCTGCTAACACCGGAGGAATTTAATGCAGGAGATTTTTACCACCTCGTGGCAGGGGGCAATGATGTCAGTTCTAGACAGAAAGACGTTGATTCTAAATAAGGGTTGGCAACCGGTGCATATCGCTACTGTCCGTGACGCAATCGTGCTGCTATTCAAGGGAGTTGCTAAGGCTGTTTGCGCGGAAACCTATCAGGTTTATGACTTCGACGGTTGGCTGGACGTGTCGCCGAATGGAAATGGGATCGTAAGATCGAGAAGCATCACGATGGCTGCCCCGCATGTGGTTGTACTTACATCATACAACAAGGTGCCCGTAATTAGCACTTTCTCTAAGAGGAATGTGTTCAAAAGAGACAAGTATACCTGTCAATATTGCGGCAAGCAAGAGCGCATGCTGACTATCGACCACGTTATCCCAAAGGCAAAGGGTGGCGAAAGTGTTTGGGAGAATGTTGTCGCTGCCTGCGAGCCATGCAATAAGAAGAAAGCCGACAAAACATTGGCGCAGGCCGGTATGAAGCTTCTAAACAAGCCGTACAAGCCAAATCTCAGTATCGCCAATTTGCTGAGAAAACAGACCAACGGCAACCCTGTGTGGAAAAAATTCATCCGGAGGTAAGCCACGGTAAAAGAAAGGGCCGGGAGCAATCCCGGCCCTTTCTGTATTTGAATTCTATACAGAAAGGGGGAGCCTAAGGCTCCCCCTTTCGGGTGATCTAGTTTCAGGAAGCTCTGTGGCTTACCTGAAGTTGGGGTCTGCTTCCAAGTCCCGGAGATCCTGGTGCAGATCATCCGCGACATTGGCGTCAGACTTCTCGAGGAACTTGTCGCCGTTGATGACCACCGGGAAGTTCAACCCAGCGATATTCTCAGCGGCAGTCTCGAACGGCACCACTGGCCTGAGGTATCTGACGATCGGGAGGCCCCTACGGTTGGAAGTGAGGTTTGTCTGCACGATATTCGCGTCTCCATCGTATGTGCTAAGGATCTGAGTCTCGCGACTCGGCACGGACATGATCAACGGCCTCATCCGGTTGACCATAGCCTTGACGTTGTTGTGCCGAATCATTTGGCGGTACGACCGCACCCTGCGGTGTACTCTGATGTCCGCATTTGCTGGCTGGCTGGCCATGTCTGATCTCCTTAATTCAAAAATAGGTCAAATCTTATACTTTAGGTTTGCATGAAAATGCGTTTTTGTAAAATATGCGGGCGATCAGAAGAAGAGATACAATTTTATAGGCATACCAGACAATGTAGAGAATGTGCTCTAAGCATTATGTCAGAGTACAATAAAAAAAGAAACACCGATCCAGAATACATAAAGAAGCGTCGTGAGAGATGGAACAAATGGCAGAAGCAAAATAAACGCAAAAGGAACCCGCTTATGGAACAAGAATCGAAGAAATCAAGTCCAAGGCGATTTATGACCGATATGGTCGCCCACCTTCGCAGATATAGTAGAAAGAAAAATATTGAGTTCGATATCGACTTAGATTATGTTGATAGATTGTGGGTCAAGCAAGGAGGTCGGTGCGCACTTACCAAACTCGCTATGACCCATATTGGTAAAAGCCTCTTCGACGTCAGAATCGATCTGAAAGATCATAACCAGGGTTATATTAAAGATAATATACAGCTAGTATGTGACGGCGTTAAAAGGATGAAAAGAGATATGAGCGACAGCGATGTTAGAGAGTTCATCCAAGAAATCAAATCTGTGATCATCATATAAGCAAATATATAGTATGGCTAAAATATCCATTTTATACGAAGACGCGACCGACGAAATCAAAAGGATTTTGGCCCAAGCCGATGAAGACGATTGGGTCGCTGATATTGTAGGCAAATCAAAGGAGCCTCCGAAAGAAAAATTGCCACGACGCCCAAAAGCTGAAAGAAAGCCTAAGAGAAAGAAAATTAAATATCCAACAGCAGCATCACTATTATCAAAAGGCAAAACCAAAGATACGGGCGATCAGGATTTTGAAAAATTTATACAATGGCGGTCAAAGAGCAGTCCATCGGCACGAATGATCGACCACCAGATCTCCCTTGCTCTAGCTCACGTAGATGCCAAAACAGACGAAATATTTGACGCTATTCAAGACGACACCGCAGACAATCCGCCAAGCGGATGTGAAGAAGAAGACGCATATAGACTAAGAGGCTTTTCTGAAGAAGAATTCAGATCTGAGCTTCGCAAACTGATTAAAAAATATGAGCCAGCAGAAGAAAGTCCGAAACCAACAGCGTGGCGCTAGCTGACGATAAACTTAGCATTTCTGTACTTGCTATCCATCGGATTCTTTATAATACCAGACTCTACGAACGACTTGACTTCCACAATACCATCTGACACGCGCTTTGACGATTGGAAGTCGTGATGCCTTTTAAGTTTGTCAAATGAAACGGTGATATCGCGCATATCGCCGCCAAACGACAAGTCTTTATATTTAACATCAACGTCAATTTGACGCCTGATCAAATTGACGACATCCTCTTTTGACAAATTAAATTCATCAAATCCAATATTCCAAACTTGCCTGTAATGCTCTTCTGGCCATTCAATACCATCTGCCACACATCGCACAGCATCATACACGTGGCAAAATGATCTGCGATAGTCCCTCTGATAGATGATTATTTGGCGCTTTGTGAGTGCTTCCAAAACGAACTGGTTGATGATTAAATCGAATCTAGTTCGTGGAGACACACCAAACAACGTAGAAAAGCGGAATATTAGCGGTTTGCAGTCAAGCTTCGATTCAAGCAAAAACTGTTCTGCTTCTATCTTGGTTTCAGCATAAAGCGATTGAGGGTTTAATGGTGATTCCTCAGTAACTGGATTTCCGTCTTCCGAAGTTCCATAATTGCTATACGTTGAGGCAAAAAAGAACTTCTGAACTCCAGCATGGTCTGCCAGATCGAACATTCTTTTTGTCGCTTCCACATTATACTGCTTGGCCACACGTTCTCCAACATGCTGGCAAGCAGGGAACCCGACAAGCGCCGCTAGATGCACGACAACATCAGCATCTTGAAAGTTAGTCACGTAGAATGTGTCGTCCTGTTCTAAGATATCGACTGGGAGTAAAGTGAAATTGTCTCTGCCCATGAAGCTAATCATGTGATCAGCACCAAATAACAGCTTATCCATTACAATCACTTCATATCCACGCTGAAGTAGCTCTCTGGTTAGAAGTGAGCCAATATAACCAGCACCACCAGTGATAACAGCTTTCATTATTCCCCCAGCACAACCATATCATCTGTTAGCGGACCAGTTCCGATATATTTAACGATGGCATTCGCTTTGTCAGCAGTCGGTCTTACATTCTCATTGAGCCAACGAATAAACTTCAGGGACACAAGAGAAGTGTCAGACGCATCGCCGGTAGCAACACCTTGTTTTCCTGTCATCTCATAGTCGACATAATTGGCAAAGTTGATAGACAGGAACGTGCGCCCAGTAGTTCTGTTATATCTGATTGCCTGCTCAAGATTCTTCTGGCTGAAAGTGAATACTCGCCTGGGCAATTTGGTGACAGATGTCATTTCGATGATTGGTTCTGGTGACCCACTGATCTCGGTCAATTCGTCCCACGTCATTTCAACCTGATCGTCATATCCGGGGCCTGAGTTGCCTTTATAGACTTCCAACTTCCCCTTGTTCTTATACTCTTCGATCTGGTCCCAGACCAGATGTGCGCCCGTATCGCGATCGCGATACTTGTTACTGTTGATCCTGATTGGATACGTGCGGCAATTCATGACAACATTACCAGCATACGCCACTGGCAGCATCATGTCATCAAAACCAGCCGCAACAGTAACGTTGCGCGATGTACAGTACGGATACATGTTAGGAAGCATTAGGCTAAGTTGGAATCCCTGTGCTATTTCTAGTAGCCCGGCTTGACCGCTTTCCAGCCTAGCAATAATTTCTTCAGTCGAATCGCAGATGAATTCTTTAAGTTCTGGAACATTTTTGGCCAGAAGCAGATCTGGCCTACGAAGAACTCTCCTGGCTCGGCAAGCACCAACACCATGGCAGGTGCTTCCTGTCTTCATCGTTCCGTCGTGCTTTGGTATAGCATTCCCATCGAAATCTACCTCACCCCTTTCGAAAGCTGCGTCCTTTTCCTGAATGATGGTAGCTAGGGGATGGATTCCGATTTTTGACAATGGGATATTACTTTCTTCGATTTCTCTAAACAGAGCCTCAAGTTCAATAGCTGAACCTGGCCCAACATACATTTTTTCATACTTGTCGCCCAAATAGGCGCAACTGTTAAACGTTTGATAGAAGTATTTTCTGTCTGAGTCTAATACGACCCAATGGCCAGCTTGTGCCGAGAAGGCGTTGCAGCAGAATTGCCAGTTATCTGCCTTTTCAGCAACATAAGAGCCAATTTTTCCCTTTCCACTGCTACCAGCACTAGCATCCATGCAAATTGTGAGCATTCCCGGCTCAAAGAGATCATTCGTAGACATCTGTACTCCTTTAGTCTTGCTTGGCCTCGACTTCATCTTCAGCATTATTGTTCGCTTCTAGCTGTTTTATGATAGACATTGCCTGTTTGATGGTGACGTCAAATTTGATTCTGTTGTCTATTTCTACTAGACGTTCAATAGTTTCAAGATCTACGTTCCCAGATACCTTGATCGGCTTCGGAGTATGTTCCTTAATCTTTTTGACCGCTTCTACATGATCGTCAACGTCTATGTTCGGCAATTCGAGGTGTTGATCAAGCCTGATCGAGTTTGGCGGATACGCCTCTGTAGCTTTGATCAGGTTTTCGACTTCTGGCCATTTTCTTGTGTAATAGCCGTAGACATATCGAATATCCAACGTCGGGTTGACACTACCCCTTAGAAACTCCCTGATTGCCTTGGCTTCGTTCCTAGACTCAATTTCGGTCTTGCCCCTAGTAAGAAGTAGGTCCATACCGTCAACTTCCAAACTCATCACATTCATGGTGTTGAATTTGGCAAGACAAAAATTCTTTCCGTCAGGAAAATCGATAGCTGCGATCACCTGGTACTGCCCATTCTTAGCGGACCTGTCGGTAAGAACCATCGGTGCGAATTCAGGGGCAATCACAACCGCTGGCACTCTGTGTTTGATTGCGAAAGTTGATACTGTCCTAAAATCTGTGTCGGGAGTTAGCACATTAATTTCGAATCGTCTAGTTACCTGAATGAGATCCATACATCACCTCCATTTTGGCGTTCCAAGCGGATTATTCCAGTCTTCCGACCTCCACGCCAAGAAAATCCATTTCACTGGATCAAGATTAATGCCACCACTATCTATCAACGCGACGTGACGTTTGAGCAAATCCCATCCGTCAAAGAAGCATTCTTTATAAGTATCAACAGTCGCAGCCGCCGCTAACAACCACGTCGATGGTATCCCATCAGGGCAACAGAATAGTACGGGTTTCCCGACTCGTATGGCCTCATACACTTCTTCAAACGTACCGGCAGTAAAGCCTAGTGGGAGGTAACATATAAGCCAATCAACAGCATGCACGATTCTAAGATCGGCCACACGCATCATGTGATTGGCTTCGATCACCTGCTCTGTGGTGATACTCGATTCCCCGCCCATTGCTTTCCTATATATAGACGGTTCTAGGTGGCATATCTCATCCAGCCATGGAGGTTTCTTCAATGGATCGTATACTTTGACACCAATCCCAGACAAGAACAAGGCCACATCATATCTCCACGATGTGGCCTTCTTATCATGTTCTACTGGTCCAGCGAGATAACAGCGCGTGTCTTTTAAAAGATTCATGCGAGATTAAATACAGTCCCGCATGTTCGGACGTCGAATTTATTTCGCGCCCCTTCTTCTGCCAATTGGCCCTTTGCCTTTGCCTATTCCTAGACCACGGCCTTTACCACCACTTCTGATCTTACGCCCAGGAGTAGTGCAATACTTCGCACTCTTCACGGCTGGTCCCTTTTTTGCTTCCACAACAAACCCCTTTCCGAATGCTACCTTAGGCGCGACAGAGGATGCTTCAGAGATGTTGTTCTTTGGCTTTGGCAAATTTGCTGCCGATTTACCAGCATTTATGCCTTTGCCTGTGATATTCTTAAAGCCAGGTCCAAGCGCCACTTGAGCAAATTTGACCCCACCACCATGCGCACCTTTAGCAGACGTCTTTGTCTGTTGGCCGATACGAGGCTTATTAGCTTTTGGTCCTGCGGATTTTTTCGCCATTTTGATTTATCCTTAATTGACTTGTTCTTCGTTATTTTTGATAGTCATTTCTTTTCTGGTCATCAATTCATCGGCCTTTGACAAAATCTCATCAACTGCCGATGTCTGGTCAAGAGTATCATAATGCCTAATAAAATCGTATTTATTATAGGTCGAGCAAAATACGAACTTAGCCTTCTCATAATCCTTTAGACTATTGGTACCCCAAGCAAAGTGCTCTGCTTCTTTGTCAAATCTTCTCGCTCTATTTTCGTTACTCACATCTGGGTTTTGGCCATAACGATGCATCTGGCCATCAACGGCACCCATATCGCAACCGAAAATATAAACCTTATTATATCCCATATATAATGATACTTGCATGGCAGAATAGGTGGTTGATCTACCAATATGTAAGCCTTTGGTCATATCACGAGAAAAGCCTTTACCCGCAATCGTCCTGATCAATGTCTGGTTCGGATGACTAGCCCTGACCGACGACGCATTTATGATCGTCCCCTTATAATCGTTCCAATATTCTTTGTTCCTGTTGTATTGTGATTGATCACAGAACATCCAGAAATGGGAAGGCCATACTCGCGGCTCGGGCTTATTGATACACATCACATCCACCTTAGGATGTACCAACTTTTCAACAGGAGCCTGATTAACAGAAGGACCACAAGCTAGAATCACAAGTATCCTATTTTGCCCAGATCCTCTTAATGATCTAATCCTATCAAGATGCTTCCCCATCAATTTATTGTGCGCTCTTTTAAGTTGGCTAGGACGCACTTGTGTCAACGACCTCTTCTTTACCGCTGGTCTCACCACAGCTTCCTGCTTTGGTTGTTTGACACCGCTCAACTTTCCACGCTTGATCGTAGAAATGCGCTGAACTTTAGGCGATGGAGGCCGCACAACCACGGGCGTCTTAGAATGTATGGTTGGAATTTTGACAGCCCTCTTTGGCTTTATAGTCATTGTGGCCGGAATAGTTGGAGTATGGACTTTGCGCACTGCTGGTTGTGGTGCCCGCTTGGCTCGAAGTTTAGGTTTCATGATTTTATATATCTTTGAATCATATATGGAAAAAACCAGATGTATTTAAGCGATAAAATATCGGATTTACTTTTGTTCAGGGGTTGACAGGGAACAGTAAATCTGATTTAATTGGATTGGCGAAAGTTGACGCTTGATCTTCGGGTTACACAAGGATTTCTCGGCATACTTCGCATAAGCGACTTTCCTGCGAGAATCACGATTCTTCAGACTATACAGATGGCGAAAGATAGTTGTCGTCAACAAATTGAATACCGGCGCTCTATCATCGAAAGTGAGTCTACCATCGCTTATCTTGGCAATAGTTAGCACAAATGCTTCGTGAGTTAATTCAGCGTGCTCTTCGTCATCCTTTGGGCGAAAATGTGTCGAGATCCCCTTGCACATCATATAAATCTGATCAAGTAACCTATCCCATGAGTCGCTATCACCTTCTTCTGCCCACTTATTCCAATCATACTCTAATTCTTCGGAAATCACATATTTCATGGTTCCTCCCAACAATTTATTGCTATAAAATACACTATTCAACCATCCCGAATATACTTTTACCTGAAGGAGGCCTCTCATAATGCAGATCGCGCAACTCTATATCCGAGGAAGAATGGTTATGTGGACGGCTCCGCATCTCAATGCCGCCCAACGCATGGATATTGAGGAAATATTTGGAAGGTTCGACAACGATCCTAGGATTACGCCAAGTAAATCAAAATTCAAAATCGCACTAGCCACAACAATTGGTGGTGAGTATAAAGATCCAGACTACGCAGAAAATGAATGGCGCATTGCTGCGTGGAGAGCAATCTTATCAGCAACATATTATATGCCACTTGAATACCGATCGTTCTCATCACAGACCAAAATATTGAGGCCAAAGGCTGACAAATCATACAATATTATCTATGATCAGCATGGTAATGCAACCTACAGACCCCGCAAAACCGGCTATCGTGGGGTGCTTTATGATGGTGATATCGTCAAATTAACCGACGAAATTTCCATTTATATAGGAGAAGAGTTGCCAGCACCAGCCAAGCATACCCTGTGGATTTGCTCTGGCAATGAGACTAAAGTTGCCACCACAAACCCTAGAGGACTGTCATCAAATCCGATGCCAGGTTCTGAATATATTGTTTTCCGAAACGGCAAACAAATTTTTGGTCCATCTCAATTTGGGCACGGCAGTAACAGAGGGACGATTAATGGCAATTTCGGCACGTTTTTCCGCCCATTCATTAAGTCTGGCGACATAGTCAAAATAATCAGTGGCCTCGATCAAGGTTCCGAAGCTGTTGTCAGCGAAGCAACATCAAACAGCCTAACCTTGCAAAAGCCTCGACCTGTCATAGTTGGCTCTGATCTCAAAAAGATGAAAATAGCATATAAGCAAATTATGAATGATGCATATTCTTCTGCACAAGATAAACCTCAATATTTGGTTTATCCGGGGTTGGAACCCGTCCATTTAATCTTGCGATCCAGGATGACTGCCCCATCTGCTGTCTTTGATGACAAGCAAATGGTCAAACTGGTCAAGAATTATGGATGGGAATATATTGCTCAGATTCTGAAGGAGAATAAAAGAACAATGATCAAAACAACAATCGACATAAAAGATAGCGCCGAGCGAGTAGCCTTAAGGTTGCTAGAGTCGGTGTTTTCCAATAGTAAAGAAGCACTCAAATTTTCCGTCTGCGACGATAGTGCAACAATCAAAACCGAAACCGGCCTGATGCCAAAACCAATTGTCGAGAAAATCGCAGACTTGAAGCGCGAATTCTTGAATTACAACGTAGACATACAGGTAGTCGATGAAGGAATCGCCATCAAGCCTACCGGAGAAACACCCACTATTGCAAAGAGGATCACCGAGTTTCGATACAACAACATGAGATCGTTTGATGATAAAATCAACGATGACGACAAGCCAATTCGATATACGTTAGAGTCGCAGCTTGCGGATAAGAGCAAGTTGATCTCACATTTCGAGACCCTTTTCGCCAGAGATGCCGTGGAAGCACTGCTAGATGGCTTGCCGGACAATGCCGCCAGATTCATGGCAATCATGACCAGCCCTCCTCCCGATTTCTTTGAGCAATATGGCAAAAACTTTCGGGAAAGAGATGTGGCCACATATATGGGGGTTCATTCCTCGCAGATTAAGAAATACAAAGAAACCATTCGCCTCCAGATGCTTGCCTTGGGAATGGGACCAGAAGATTCCCTCAGAACTCAAACGTAGGGGAAAATAAGGAGGTCTCATGGGACTAGCTATAATCCTTCCCGACGAATATGGTCCAAAAGTACAAGCCGGTGAAATCACAGTAACATTCCAACTACGAGACAGTATCGAAGAGGGCCAGACTATTACTATTATTGCTGGTGAAACGCGGAAAGAAGCCAGAATAACAGGGAAAGTGTGGATACCTGAAACCGAAATGCAGAGTGGTGTTCGATCTAAGATCCTCGAAATAGCTCCTCCGCGCCAAGAAGGGTTCTCCGGTGCTTTTAAGATAGGCCTAGATTATTCCGGCACCAATGAACCATCGAATGCGCAGGAAAGGCCCAAGGAGAGCTTCGGAGGGGACGTCGACGAAATAGCGAAAAGCCTAGACTAGGGCTTGCGTCAGCGCGTCTTTGACGGCTTCCATCTTCTTTTCTAACCCCAATAATCCTTCTATCGTTGGGGTTTCGCTTATCTTAGTTTCTAGTTTTTCCATAATGTTAATAGAATAGTTTAATAATTCGTCTAGCGTTTGTTGCATAGCTTTCTGCAGCCTCCTTGCAGCAGGATTTGCAGAAACAGCCTTAGGATGTGGCGCAAATTCGTCCTTCGGTCTTGTCTTTGCGCCAGTCAGAGAAAACTTGTCGACGCATTGATCACAATACGTTTGTAAATTCGATACTTCTGCGCCACACATTTTACACCGACCTTCGCCAAATCTAGACACATTCGACGACGATGGGTCAAAAGTCACTTTGCTGGTCCATCTGGTGCCTTCTCCAGCCTCATGCAACATCGACAATTTCATCAAGGCATCCTAGAATACCGGTTTATTCTTTTCGTAAAAACTTCCAGACATCGTTGGGCCAATCTTAGCGCGATCGGGCGACATCATCTGAGAGAACAGTGGTATGCTGGATCCTGGTGGCATCTCAAGCAGAGCACCCTTGTTTCTACTTAGAATATTCATAATAAATTCGGTAATCTGTGCTGCTGTTTTCTTTCGTTCGCTAGGCATATTTGTAGTTTGTGTAGGCCCAGAAATACTACGCCTGAATTCCATTAGATTGGTATGTGTCGACGTACCAAGATACATTCTGTTGGTACCAAGCACAAATAAATTCCACCCTATGGTGACCACATTAGTCATCTGATCCATATGTTCAACAAACGGGACAACTTCAACAGCGCTCAACAATTCTGGTACCCTGTATGGCAAATCAAAAACGGTTGGTGGATAGATCGGAGATTCGTCTATTGACTTGTCTTTAAAATATTTAATAAGGGTTCTTTTTACAAGCTCTTCCTGAAGAGCTTTTTTGAGTTGGTTCTTGGTCTTGACATTTACGTTCGCCATATTTTATATTTGCTAACCATTGATCTTATGCTGGCAACAAAGCTCTGTCGTCGCTCAAGTCGCCCTCGAAAAGTCCTTTGAGTTTTTTAGCAAGAATATCCAATGAATCCGGCTCATGCAAACGAATTTTGGTAGATGCAAGTTCAAGTGAAGCCTCAGGGATAGAATCTGGCTGCATTTTAAGATTTTGTAGTTTCACATAAAAAATCGCCAGATGCCCATCTTTTATGGCGATAGTACAGCCCCTCTCGGATATGCCACCATTCACTTGAATTGAAGGCATCCTTGTGATATCAATGGTGATTTCTGTTTTGTATCCTTGGTCTTTTATGAACTGGCAAATAGCTTCATGGCCAGCATCTCCAGTATATTCTTGCATCACCCTCTCCTCTCTTAGACTATAGATTCAATAAACGAAAATCCTTCCCGCTTTTTTACCATTATTTTGGTCGGAAAAGCATCTAACATTTCTGGCCTATGACTAATAACCAAAATCGTTCCAGGCCGTGGCTTGGTGTCAGAGTTATCGTGGAAGTCATTATAGATAATGTCTATAAAAGACTCAATCCCCTCTGCGTCCAAACGACCGTCGACTTCATCAAGGACCATCAAACTGCATTGCTGGCCATACATGTGGATGTACAAATCATACAAGCCAAACATCATGGCCATGTCGATTCGCTTGCGTTCACCGCCAGAGCATAGCGAGTAATCCCATTTAGACGGCAGAACAGATAAAGACGGAGTAAACTCCATAGCAAAGTCGCAATTGAATGCTTCTAAATAGTATTGAATCCGCCTGTTTAGAATTGGAATAAGATTAAGTAGAATAAAGCTTTTGATCTTATTCCTGTCTTTATAGGCGGATTTGATGTAGGATAAATGCGAATACAAAGCATACAATTTGATTTTGGCTTTCTCGGTCTCTGTGAGTAGTGCTTCAACGCGTTTGATCTGTGACTCGATCAAGTCTAAAGATTTCTGGTGTGGATTGGCCTCATCTTTTTGCTTCGAAAGATTAGCATTCAGATTGGAGATTTCTTGCTCTACGAGTGTTCTTTTAGATTCTAAGGCGAGTGCTTCATCTAAGGTGGTATCTGGAATTGCCGATTTCATCTGTTCTTGAACACGATCGACTAAGCGTTCTATAGACTTGATTTCTTTTTCTATTTCCTTAATCTCAGATGTGCAATTGCCTTGTGCATCGTTCAGCTTGTTGATCTCGTTGCGTATACTTTCGGTTGCCGCATTTATGTTCTTAGCATCCTCGATAGACACCACGCTAATTATTTCTGGAAGTTCATCGATGGATTTTTCTAATTCTTCGATATGCCCACTAATCCCAACAATGGAATTCTCTAATTCAGCAATTTTAGATCTGATGGGTTCGCATTGATTCGCAACGTGCTCTGTTGTAATTTCCTGCTCGCAATTATAGCATATTTTACCTGATTCCTTTTCCCATTTTTCGATTCTACTGAGATGATGTTCAAGCTCCACTTGTTTTTCAGACAATTCCCGTTTTAGCTTATTGAAATCCGATTCGAGTTCAGATTTGCGATGTCTGGTTTCATCATTCCTTTTGTGCGTTGTCTCAAGTTCTATAAGATCATAGCTCTTCGCTTGTTTTAATTGTGACTCCATCACAAGTCTACTTGATTCGTTAGTATCCTCCATACCACGCAAATTTTCTATGCTAGATTGCAGTCTACGTTTTTTGTCCTCATATTGAGCAAGCCGATCTATAATCTTTTTAATTGCTTCCCACCTAGATTTTAATTTGTCTATATCTGGGATAACAATTGCGTCCAATTCTGCCTGCTTCTCGGCTATTGAGTCTTCTCCACGTTTTATCGCAAACGCCTTTTCAGCATCGAACTCCTTGATTAGGTGTTCGATATCGGCTTTTTGTCCTCTTAGACGACCCAATTCATCGTTTTGAGACGTTATTTTCCCAGCACATTTAGACAATTGTATGTCTATTTTATCGGTCTTCTCTTTGGCAACAGATGCCCAAACATTGAGTTTATCAAGGTTCAACAAACGTTCTAGAGCAGCACGACGCTTGGCATCGCTCATCTCTAAAAATGGCTTAGAAAATTGCCCAAAGAAAACACTAGATGTAAAGATATCAAAATCAAGGCCGAAATGATCATTTAAAAATCGCTGAGTGTTGGTTGGCGTCGACAGTGTTCTATCTTCACCATCTTTCTCTATTGACAGCTCATTCCGACCTTCCATCTTACGAGTTCTGGTTATTTCCCACCCATCTGCAGTTCTAATGGTTACACAACAGTTCTTACCAACAGACCAGTTGACGACTTTATCGCCAGGTTTCCCGAGAGAGAATGTCCTGCCAAAAAGCGCCCATAAGATTGCCGCAGTGATAGAAGATTTTCCGGCGCCGTTGCTCTTCCCTAAATCCTTCGGCCCATCAGATCTGTCGCCAACAATCAGAGTAGGACCCAAGCCATCGAGCTTGATTTTGGTGATATAATCACCATAACTCAAGAAATTTCTAAATTCAACTTCTGTTATAGATAGTTTATTCATCTACTTCTGTGCTTACGCTAAATGCCTCGTCGATGACTTTCTTGTTCAACGAAATCAGCAGATCGCGACTAAGTCCATCTGGTTTATCATGATCAATAAATTTTTCAAATAAAGTATCCGGCTCCATTGCCGCTGACTCTTTTGGTACCGCAACTTCTTGCTCTTTAGCCTTCATCCATGAGATCTTGACGGCACCATTGGATTCCAAGTGGTGTCGCAAGTCATCTAGTTCATCGCGTGATTTTGTGTTGTCTAAGATCACCCTCACGTTGGCGTTAGTTGGATCCAAATCATTAATATCTGCTTCACTGACGGTGATATAATCAGGCGGCGCTTGCACGCCATCGCGCCATTTTATGTCTACAAATTCAACATTATCTGTTTCTACATCTAACACATAGAATCCGTGCGGCACCATCCCTTCGTCGAATCTAAAAGGTATTGGACTACCAGGGATATAAATATTGCCAAACTGTTGACCACAGTGGAAATGCCCAGCGAATACCTTAGAGAATTTTGTATTGTTGAAATTGACCAAACCCCAATGCTGCATCAAAAAACACGAATTGTGCATAGCATTGCTAATTCCGATATGCGTTAGTAAGATATCAGAGCCCTCTGTCTCATTTTCTATGTGATCAATGACTTTCATGTAAATTTCTTCGTGCTGGATGAATGGGATAATTCTAAATCGCCTCCCATAAATCTTAACCAACCCATAGTCATCTATAAGTGTGATCAACCTCTTTATTGGTTTAAGAGAGTTGACATCCCATGTATGACGCATGAACATGTCGTGGTTGCCTGGGAAGATCAACCAGTCTTGATCATATTTGTATCTGGCATCGTCCAGGAATGCCGCGACCTCTGATATCACTTTGATGTTCAGATTCACTCTATCGTGGAACAAATCTCCGAGTACAGCGACGACGCCGATGTCATTTTCGGCTGCGTATTGCCTCATTGAGCTAAGCGCCCAAAGGCAATCATCTAATTTATTGCCTACGCCACAATGAACATCTGCTGTTATCAATATACGTGTCATGGTCTTATTTACGTTGAAATACGACACAGATGCGGCTTGAATAAAATGTTATAGCGGTATATAATTGCCGTCTACAACAATTACATCTGTTTGGCCAGTTTGCTGAGTATCAGCATCATCTCCAGCATAAGCCGCACCAATTCTGATTTCATAACCCCTGCAGCACTTTGATTGCGTATCGTTGACCATCACGTTCAGCACAACATCAATATTATCACCAGATAGCGGAGTAATAGTAAATGAGGCGTTACTCGGTACAGCCGACAATTCAGATAGCCCTCCGCCACTTATTTCAGCATTGCTATTATTATCTTCAAAAACAATAGTTGTGTGAACTTCACAATTTTCGCGATATTCACAATTCTCTATTTCAACATCAGCACCGCCGCAAACGACAGGCTCCCAAGCTAATTCCACGACCACCTCTATCGGACCTGGAGCCTTGAAATTGACCTTATAAGCTTCAACTCTTCCATCAATCACACTAGCGTCACCATTCGAATAACTCTGCTGGCTAGTTGATGGTCCAAGATTGACAATTCCATATGACAGACCACCGTTTTGAAGTTCAAAAGCTATCGGACTTTCACAATCACAATCACAATCTGGTGCTCTAGGTGTCGGTGGTTTAAGGATTGGCTCTTTGGCCGAACCATCACAGCTTAACCCTTGGGCGTCTGCAACACCGCTTGGCAAACTTTCCAACCCGCCACAACGCCAATGGTTGACGCCACAAGGGTTATCACCCACATTCGGACACCAGAAGAACGGCTCCTGACAACACTGCTCATTTGGTTTGGGAGGCACAAAGATTCGGAACGGATATTTGGGATCGGTTAGGTCCCACCACTCAAACTTGTATGCACTAAACCTAGCGGCGGTCAAACAATCGCCGGTTGGTTCCCACGCTGGCAGTTCAAGCGGTGGTGCTGTATAATCTGGCTTAGTGTATTCGTAGAATCCAATATCCTTGCAACGGCGAGTCGTCAACTTCGCTGCCGCGTACTTTGCCTCTAAGATATCACCAACTGGCAAAGTGCCAGCGCTAAGAGCAAGACTACTAACGCATACGTCATCGGGCAGCGTGTCAGATAAGTAAGTTAATTGGTTCGTAAGATTGGACTTCCGCAAGCTAACCACAGCTTCTGAAGACTTGATCTGCGGATCATCCAAAACCTGCGACGATATTTCAACAAATGGTGACCCATCTTTCCCGTCACTGCCTTTAGGGCCGCGTTGGCGAGCTTTATACTTCCATTCCGCAATATCGCCATCGCCGCTGGTGAATGCAAGCGTACCCCAGAGTCTATCCGTGCTTCTATCAAAGTTAAGTTCAGTGCCGGTCAAATCAACATCTATTTGGTCGTCATATACAATAATTTGTAAAGGGCTTTGCTCTTCTGGCCATATACCATCGAATTCTAAATTATCTATTATGCTCTGAGTCCTATCGACATCGACAACAAGCTCTATTATTTCTTCGAGTTTCGCAATTGCACCATCTATGTCTCCTTCTTCTGCAAGACCCCTAGCTTCTGATTCTAATTCTGCGGCTTGTTTTTGTTCATCCGTTAGATTAATATTGCCAGCGCCATTTACACTAACTGTATCGGATCCGCTAGAGATGTCTAGTAGATATTCAACAAGCAGTGTTTCTTCGTTTCTATACAACCTGACCGAAATAGCAGTCTCTATAGGCGTAGCAACTGTCGTATCAATCTCAAATTCACCAGACGTAACTGCATTTGGCAGGCGGAATTTCTCATTGTCAGCTGGTACGCCAGCACGCCCAGTTGCCCCAGTAGCTCCAGTTAACCCCTTTGGCCCAACACAGCAACTACGCAACAACTTTTGATATAATCTATTTCTGTCGAATTCGATTCTAAGTCTACTACCAGTCTCTGGGTAAAATCTAATCAGATCATCAGATGAGTAAAAGAAGTAATAATATGGGGTGTCTCCTGGGGTATCGAGTTTAAACAGACCGAAATCAATACCGCGATCCATCAACTCTTGGATCAATAGCATTTTCTTGTAAACAGCCGGGTAGACAAGCCCGTCTTGGTCAAGTGTGACAATGTCTGGGACTTCTATTTGCCCGCGATATATCCAGGCATCCTGCTCGGCATCATATTCAAAGATGTTGCCATTTCCGTCAACCACCTGTTCGCCATCTGCCATTCCAAAGGTTGGTAATTTCGGTGGCGATGGTATTGTTTGGACTTCATCGGTCATTGTGGTT
>Ga0180433_10005231_pt1 | contig 17665 bp, 14 predicted proteins | sample SS_ome_8_FD_132980 | JGI IMG/M metagenome (GOLD analysis project Ga0180433, IMG submission 132980) | Hypersaline lake sediment archaeal communities from the Salton Sea, California, USA - SS_1_D_1 metaG | ecosystem: Environmental > Aquatic > Non-marine Saline and Alkaline > Hypersaline >... | reverse complement strand
TGCTTTCCATTTTCCGCGATCTTTTCCATTACAGTGCCGTCCACCTGCCCGCAATAGCCCACTGTGCCCGGGATGTGGACTTTGCTCTTCGCTGGGGATATGGTTGGTCTCTGGGCCCCTTTGAGATCTGGCAGGCGGCAGGGTGGCAGGAGACCGCCAAAATGCTTCAGGATGATATCGCGGCAGGCAAGACCATGGCTGATACGCCACTCCCAGAGTGGGTGCTGGAGGAAGCGCGGACAGGTGTGCACAGGCCCGAGGGATCGTGGTCGCCCTCGACCAAAACGTACGTTCCACGCTCAGATCATCCGGTCTATCAGAGACAGATCTTTCCTGAACGTGTTTTGGGTGAGAAACCGAAGCCGACAGAATCCGTGTTCGAGACGAAAAATGCCCGCATGTGGCATACGGGTGATGATATCGGCATATTGAGTTTCAACACGAAGATGAACATCATTTCGGATGGCATTCTCGAAGCCATGTCTCAGGCTGTCGAGAGGGCGGAAAAGGATTTCAAGGCTCTGGTAATTTGGCAGCCGGAAGGTCCATTCTGCGCCGGAGCCGATCTTAGCTGGGTTCTACAAAACTCAAAGGCCGGACAATTCGACAGCATAGCAGACATGGTTACCCGGTTTCAACAGGTAAATTTGGCATTCAGGTATTCTGCCGTGCCTGTGGTGGCTGCACCCCGAGGTCTTGCCATCGGCGGAGGGTGCGAAATCTTGATGCACTGTGACCGCGTTGTCGCGGCCTTGGAGTCCTACATCGGCCTTGTTGAAATGGGAGTGGGGCTAATCCCTGCCGGTGGAGGAACAAAAGAGATGGTGCTCCGTGCCGCTCATGATGCGAAGGGCGGCGATATCTTTCCGCACCTGGCACGCTATTTTGAGCAGGTGGCCATGGCCAAAGTGTCTGCGAGCGGATTGGATGCCAAAGAGATGGGCTTTTTGCAGCCCTCCGATGTTGTCGTCAACAATAAGGATGAAGTCCTCTATGTGGCGAAGAAAGAAGCAGAGGCTCTGTATGAATCCGGATACCGACCGCCTCTGCCGGAAAAAAATGTCCCTGTCCTGGGGATGAGCGGCCGGGCTACACTTCAAGCGCGGCTCGTAAACTTTCTCAAAGGACACTTCATCTCGGAACATGACCATGTCGTGGCCACAAAACTGGCCGGGGTATTCACCGGGGGGGGTGTGGATGAGGGAAGTCTCGTCGATGAGCATTGGCTGCTTCGTTTGGAAGAGAGGGCTTTTGTGGATGTGTGTCAGACCGAAAAAACTCAGGCACGCATGGGCCATATGCTGGAAACGGGGAAACCCTTACGCAATTGAGATGACCAATGAGGATAGGAAGCTTTTTAACAGCGATAGAAGTCTCTGTTTATTCCGGAGAAAAGATCATTTTTTCCGGATACACGAAAGGATAAGCTATGAGCAAACGACTCAACGATGCCTATATCGTCTCGGCTGTGCGCACTCCTGTGGGGAGGGCGCCGCGCGGGATGTTTAAGAATGTCCGTCCGGATGATTTGTTGACCCATTGTCTGAAGGGATTGCTGGAAATAAATCCTCAATTAGACCCTCATGATATCGACGATGTCATTGCCGGGTGTGCAGTGCCGGAGGGAGAACAGGGAGCGGATATTGCCAGAGTTGCTGTCCTTCTGGCTGGGTACCCGGAATCGGTTCCCGGCGCCACGGTGAATCGTTTCTGCTCATCAGGCCTTCAATCCATTGCCCAGGCCGCAGACCGCATCAAGGTCGGGGAGGCCGATATCGTCATCGGTGCTGGTGTGGAGAGCATGTCTGTGGTTCCGATGTACGGGATAAAACCCTCCTTCAATCCGGACGTCTATAACGACGAGGCCTCAGCCGGCATGGCTGTCAGCATGGGTATAGGTGCCGAGATTATTGCCAAGGAGTACAATATCACCCGGGAAGAACAAGATCAGTTTGCCCTGCGCAGCCACCGGAATGCACTGGCTGCAATCGCCAAGGGGGAGTTTAAAGATGAAATTCTTCCCTATGAGATGTCATTGTCCGTCCCGGATACTGAAACTGGAGAGGTGCGGGTAATACAGCGAACAGTCGATACAGATGAGGGCCCTAGGGCCGATACTTCGCTTGAAGTCTTGGCGAAATTGAGACCGGCTTTTGACGCCAAAGGCACTGTCACGGCCGGAAACAGCTCGCAGATGAGCGACGGGGCAGCAGCTGTTCTCCTGTGCAGCGAGAGGGCAATGAAGAAGTATGGTTTTGAACCCATGGCTCGCTTTGTCAGCTACAGCGTCGCTGCCGTAAAACCCGAGCTTTTCAGCATTGCTCCGGTAAAGGCCGTTCCAAAAGTCTTGAATAAAACAGGCCTGAGGCTTGATGATTTTGGCTGGATCGAGCTGAACGAGGCCTTTGCTGCCCAGGCTCTTGCGTGCATCCGGGAGCTGGGCCTGGATTTGGACAAAGTGAACCGGTTGGGAGGGGCTATTGCGCTCGGGCATCCGCTCGGCGCGACCGGGTCCAAGCTTACGGCTACCACGGTCCATGCCATGCGACGGCACAACATCAAATACGGTATGGTCACCATGTGCGTCGGGTTTGGCATGGGTGCTGCCGGTGTGTTTGAGCTGACCTAGTAATGAGTTCTGTGATAGTCGATCGAAGCGGATTTATCAAAGATGGGATTGAATAATCTGAGCCCGATCATCGAGCAGTGCGTATAAACTATACAGACCGTTCCTCGACCGGGCTGCAGGAAAGGATGGGTCAATGGAAATCCCAAAATTCGACACCTACTGGCAGTACGTGGAGTACTGGAGCGGGGTGGATCCCCATTTCCCCTCCATGAGAGATGATCACAGAACTATAACTGCTCTTGAATTTCAACAGAAGACAGACCAATTGGCTGAGGCGTTTCTCCATTTGGGAGTGGGCAAGGGTGATCGTGTGGCTACCCTGCTGCCTCAGGGAATCGACTATATCCTGGCGATGATCGCAGCCAATAAACTCAACGCTATTCTCGTCCCTCTCGATGTCAAATTCAGGGCGGCGGACATCAAAAGATTTCTTTCGCATGCCATGCCAAAAGTCATCGTGTCTCTTCCCCATGTCCAAGACTTCGACGTCGTGAAGACTCTCGGGTCCTTCGGGTCAGAGTTTGACCGGATGATTAAAATCTGGGTGGGCACATCCGAACACGGAACATCCTTGGATGAATTGCTGGCAATGCCTCTCGCGTTGAACAAAGAGCTGGAAGGGGCCAAAGCCGATCTGCACGTGGATGATCCGATGCTGATCATTTTTACGGGCGGAACAACGGGAATTCCCAAAGCCGCGCTGTTATCCCACAAAAACACCACGCACATGACCTATGCGGAGATGCAGCACATTCTCGTGGCCAATGGCATATCGGGCCGGTCGACGTATCCTGTTTTTTTGCCTCCAAGCCATATCGGCGGAACGGTCGAAGTCATCGGCATGGGCATTGTGGGGGGGTATGAGATGGTTATGATGGAGTCCTGGAGCCCTGCAGGCCATCTCGAGCTTATCCAGAGGGAGAAGATAGAATGGATCGGCGGCGTGCCCACCATGATCGCCATTATCCTCTCCTTGCCGAATTTGGACAGCTATGATTTATCCGCGCTCAAGGTGTGCTTCCTTTCGGGAGAAAAAGTGTCGTTTGAGCTCTGGGAAGCGGCGAAAAAGAGACTTTGCAGCACGATCATTACTGGCTATGGAAGCACTGAAGCCGGAGCGGAAACGAACATGACGACCAGAGACGATGACATCTCGGAGATCGCCCTGGGTTATGTGGGCAATCCCACGTCCGGTGTCCGAATCAAGATTTGCGATGATAACGAAAATGAGCTTCCGGCCGGTGAGATAGGGGAGGTCGTCATAACCGGGCCCTTTTCCATCAGGTCCTACTTCCGAATGCCCGAGGAGGACAAAGCCGGCTTCACATCCGACGGGTGGGTCAAGACCGGAGACCTGGGATATCTGACCGAAGACGGACGGCTTTATATCCAAGGACGGAAAAAGCATATCATCCGGGTCGGCAGCTACACGGTTTTACCGACGGAGATTGAGGAGGTGGTTCTCCAACTGCCTGAGGTGGCGATTGCGGCCGTTATCGGCGTGCCCCACAAGATCTACGGCGAAGAAATCTGGCTCTATGTTGTTCCTGAGGCCGGCTGCGTGGTAGAAGAAGCAAAAATTATCCAACTCTGTCAAAGGGAGCTGGCAAAATTCAAGGTTCCGAAAAAAGTGTTTGTCGCAGAAAGCATCCCGTTGACCAGGATTGGGAAGGCCGACAGGCAAACCCTCAGAGCGGAGGTGCTGAAATCATTGACTTAAGCTCTTAAAGAAGCTGAGCCATCTTGGCTAAGGAGGGATTTAAAATGATCATTGATTTTCGATTGTTTCCGCCGGTCGCCGAATACATGGACCCGGAAGAGGCCAGACAGTTCTTTCCCACCAGTTATATGCGCCGGTATCTTGATAAGTACGGCAATGTTGAGGCCATAATCGCAACTTCGATCGAAGACATGATTGCTGGCATGAAGACCAGCGGCGTGGACAAGGCCGTCATGCAGGGAGAGTGGGCCTTCGGGGATTACCGCAAGCAGAACAATGCGGTCCACCGCATTGTTCAAGCTTATCCAGATGCCTTTGCCGCGGGTTTTCTCTGTTTGAATCCTCTCGAAGACGATGACATGGCACGGGTTGTGGAGCAGGGCGTCAAGGAACAAGGTTTCAAAGGGGTCAACCTTCAACCCTTTGCTTACCGGCTTAAGTGCAATGATAAGCGGTTTTATCCGGTTTACGAAAAGTGCTGTGAGCTGAATATTCCGGTTACGGTGCATTCCTCCGTCAATTTCTCCGTCAACCGCAGTATCGAATACGGACGGCCTCTCTACATCGATGAAGTGGCCTGTGACTTTCCCGGGCTGAAGATCGTGGCCAATCACGGAGGTTGGCCCTGGGTGACTGAAATGGTGGCCGTTGCCTGGAAGCATCCGAATGTGTACATCGAAATCGGCGCCGTCTCCCCCAAATACATCGGCACTCCGGGAACCGGATGGGAGCCCCTCCTGGTCTATGGAAACTCTCTTCTTCAGAACCAGGTGCTGTTTGCCACAGATTTTGTCTTGCCGCATGAGCGGTGTGTCAAGGAGCTCAAGGATCTGCCTCTGAAGGATTCGGTGAAGAACAAATGGTTGGGCGAAAATGCGGCCGCACTTTTAAGGCTTTAGGTCATGATGAACGAACAAGCATTAAAAAAATCCGTGGGATTGGCAGGAGCCGTGTTCCTCATCGTGGGCTATGTGGTCGGGGCAACTATTTTTATTCTCCCCGGGCCTCTTGCGGCTGAGGCGGGTCCAGGCATTTTCGTGGCTTATATCATCGCCGCATGTCTGGCTGTTTTTGCTTGTGTCGTCGCGGGCCAGGTTGGTTCTGCATTCCCCGTGAGCGGCGCAAACATGGTCATGGTCCACAGAGTGCTGCCCCGTTATTGGGGGTTTTTTGAAGCGTTCATACTTCCGATCGCCATCGTCTTTACTTTACCCCTGATTGCCTATGGCTTTGCCGAATACCTTTCGTTCTTTTTTTCGAACATCAACTTCATGCTGACGGCCGTCCTGCTCATTCTTTTTTTTCTGGTTGTCAACCTCCTGGGAATTCAAGTGGCTGCCTGGGTTCAGGCTGTGATGACTATCGAATTTGTTGTCGCACTTCTCATATTCGGTGCGGGCGGAATTCTAAAAGGTGACACCCAACTTCTCATCCCTCTCTTTCCAGGAGGATTCAGACCGCTCCTGGTCGCCGCAGTTCCAGCTTATGCGTCTTTTTTCGGATTCTTGTTCATTGCGGAAATTGCCGAAGAGGTCAAGAACCCCACCAAACACATTCCGCGCGCTCTCATTATTGGCTTTGTTATCGTCGCCGTCATTTATGTCTCTGTCCCCCTGGCTGTCACCAGACTTCTCTCTTGGAATACTCTCGGGGAAACGCAGGCGGCCGTGGCGGTCGCCTCGGAAGTCTTTTTGCCGGCATGGATGGCTAAAATTATAGCCTTGAGTGCGTTGATGGCCATTGCGACATGCATCAACGGTGTCTTTATGGCCAACACAAGAGATTTCCTGGCCTACGGAAGGAATGGGATCTATCCTGCCGTTTTTGCCAGAATTAGCGAAAAAAACAGGTCACCTTATGTGGGACTGTATCTCATAACTTTGCTGAGCATTTTGGGGATTCTGCTCAAGCTGTCCATCACTTATTACGCCACAGTGGCCGTGATGTGTTTTTTGACGTTCCAGATTTTGAGCGGAATAGCCGTCTTTCTGCTGCCAACGCGGCTTCCGGATACATTTGCCGCATCCCCGATCAAGCTCAAACCATTCGCCCGAGTTTTTTTCAGTCTGGGATTAGTCATCATTTCCGGAATATTTTTCATTCTTGCCGTCATGGATAAACCTTCCACTGCCCCTGTCTTCTTCGGGGCCTTCCTCATGAGTGCCATCTATTACTGGCTGCGGAGCAACTGGCTGAACAGCAGAGCCATAAACGTCGATGAGCTGCTGAAACGCTGAATCGAAGAGCCGGGGGATAATGCGCTGATAAAAGTGTTCATGACCCTGCTGTGCGGTCAGATATTCCCCCGGTGATCAGGTGTCTCCGTATCAGCATCCGGATTCCTTGAAGCTTCTGACTCTACTCTGTGTATTCGAATACGTCTTCGATGTTCAGGCTGAACACCCGGGCTATCTGGAAAGCCAAGGCCAGCGAGGGGACGTATTTGCCCTGCTCCAAGGCCAGGATAGTCTGCCGGGTGCACTGAGCCCGGTCGGCCAGCTCCTGTTGGGTCATTTCACCATGTTCAAAGCGCAGACGTCTCAGGTTGTTTTTGATCTCAGCTTTCGCCATGGCCGCTCATCCTTTTGTAGAGGATTAGGGTTGAAAGGGCACGACTTAGGATGGCGATAAAACCACTGGAGTAGGCGAGGAACCACATCCAGCCTACAGGCATAACTCCAGTCGTATTGTAGGCTTCGTAAAGCCCGATACACAGGATAAACACATAGATCCCGAATACGGTGAATGCCGTACCCAAGGCCTGACGGATAATGCGCTCATCCCGTTCGTCCATAAGAACGGTCTTGTCTTTGGATTTAATCCGAACGAGAAAAAGAACGAGGAATAAAAGAAGATAACCGAGGCCCAATAATACGGCCACAAGAATTTTTCTCTCCGTGTCCTGGGCATAGGTTCCTGCTCCGCCCCGGGAGAAAAAGACCACCGTCAGTCCAATCAAAAATATAGCACTGATGACGAGATCGTAGAATGACCTCTTTTGCAACTGTGTCATTTTTATTCTCCTTAAACTGAGTCCGTCCAGAAGCTGCCAGCTTTGTGCTGGGTGGCAATTTGTGTGTTAGAATTACGTTACAAAATGTAATAAATATCATACATTTTGTCAAGCAATTATTACATAAAAAAGAGAGAGGTATGGGTCTTAATTTCTAATGGCGGGCTTCCGGATAGTCAAATGAGTCTAAAGATCCAGTGCATTCTATTCGATCTTGATTTTTTTCTTCGGTTTTGTGGTGCGTTTCTTTTCGAATTTCTCCATGACCTCGATGCGGGCGTCGATAAGGGAACGGAGGGAAAGGAGCACTTCCTTCCGGGCATTCATCAGATGGGATGCTGTCTTTTCAGGTATGAAGAGGGAAAACAAATCCTCAGGAATGGAGATGCGGATTTCTCTGGTTTTCTCCTCGGCCATTGGTCCACCTCCTTTGCAATAGTAATAAAACCTATTCTTCAAAAACTATTTTCCAAGCTTCTTCAAGCTCTTTCCTTACGAAACTGAATTCTCAGGCTGTCCTTCTCGAATTTGGCATCTCCGATGGAATGATTGAGCAGCGTGTGCGGGACCAGGATGGTTCTCTTGTAATTGCCGGCTCGCACATACAACTCATCACCATTCTGGAGGAGGTCGAGATCTTCTTTATTGACAAAGGGCAGCTTTAAAAGCATATCAAAGCCACCCTTGACCTTTGCGATGCGGACCGGCTTTTCGGAAAAGAAAAGCTTGGCCGGGTCTTCTTTGCCGTAGACACGTGCGGCGATTTTGCCGAGCAGGGTCTTCCCTACGATTTCCTGGTCGAAGAGCTCGAGATGGTGTATGGGGAGTGGAGAAAATCCTTCGTGAATCATCTGTATGTACGATTCCTGGATGTCTTTCCAATTTTTGAAGTAGTCGTCTTTGATTTCTTTGGGAAGCACGCGGTTGATCACGACCATGTCCACCGTGTAGCCGAAGAGGCTGAAGAAGGTGAAGGCCCTTTGGGATTCCTTAATGACCATTTTTTCAGGATTGAGCACAAGACGTATGGATGTCCTCTGGCTGTCGGCGAGGATTTCCTTCATCTCCGCCAATTGCGTGCTCAGGGTTTTCATGGCTCCGAAAACCTCATCTTCTGGAAAAGGAATGGGAAGAACTCTTTTGGCCACCGGCCTTACGGCTTTGGCTGCGGTCCGCTGGATAGGGAAAATGTGTTTGAGGTACCAGTTCGTAATCTCCGGGGCGCTGAGAAGCCTCAGCGTATCGGCTGTGGGCGCACAATCCACGATAACCACATCATACTCATTGGTTTTGTTGTAGTTGCGGATCTTCATCAGGCTGAACAACTCCTCCATTCCCGGAAAAAGACTCATCTCCTCGGCCTCGATGGTGTCCAGTCCCTGGGATGAGAAGAGGGCCGCCATATAGCCCCTGATTTCTCCCCACTTTTCCTCTATTTCCTCCTGGGCGTTGACCTCCTGGCCGTAGAGATTGGCAGCGATTCGTTTCGGCTGATTCGAAAGCGGCGTTTCGAAGGAATCCGATAGGCTGTGGGCCGCGTCCGTGGAGATGACCAGTGTCTTGTAACCCTTCTGGGCTGAGAGGATGGCCGTAGCTGCAGAGAGGGTTGTCTTTCCGGTTCCGCCTTTCCCTGTAAAAAGCACGATGCGCATGGACGTTTCCTCCAAACATCATTGTAACACAGATAAATTTGTGATAGCGAAATTATAGGGGATTGTCTTTGTGTTAAACGAGGTCAAAAGCCTCTCTACCAATCAAAAAAACATTTTTTGAAATTTTCTCTTGACAAATACAGAACTTCTATATATGATGAAACAAATATATGTTAAAACCAATAAAAGACATAACAAATATGAGGGTATCATGTCTTTAGACAAGGCCATTCTTGGATTTCTCAGCTACAAGCCTTTTACCGGCTATGATTTGAAAAAAGTGTTCGATTCCTCGGTGCACCATTTCTGGCCGGCAGATCAGAGCCAGATTTACAGAACTATGTCTCGGCTGGAAGATCAAGGTTATTTGACAAGCGAACGAATACCTCAGGAGGACCGGCCTCCGCAAAAGCTTTATCACCTGACAAAGGCAGGGAAAGAAGCCTTGTATACCTGGCTGAAAGGACCTCCTCCGATGGAGAAAATCCGCTATCCGTTTCTCATCCAGGTCTTTTTTGCCGGCCTGCTCGAGGATGATGACATACTCGCCGTATTCGAAAAAAAGGCGGAAGGGCTCAGAGGCCTTTTGGAGTCACTTCAGGTGCTCGAACAGGAGGTTCGGGAGCACACACTGGAATTCCCGAAAAAGGATAGGTATTTTTGGCTGCTCACGCTTGAGCACGGAAAATGGATCGAAAGGGCCGAGCTCGAATGGATCGAGAAGGTCATTGGCCGGCTTAAAAACAATGAGCACAAATAAAAGTAATCTCACATTCAATAAGGAGTCAAACCAATGAAGATTATCGCTGTTAACGGCAGCCCTCGTGGGGCCAAAGGAAACACGGACGTCATCCTGCAGGCGTTTTGCGAAGGCCTGCGGGAAGCGGGTGAGGATCCCGAAATCATTTACCTCAAGGATAAGACCATCAAACACTGCATTGGCTGTTTTTCATGCTGGAGCAAGACGCCAGGAATCTGTGTCCACAAGGATGACATGGCTGGGATACTGGATAAGCTCAAGGACGCGAATCTCATCATTGGAGCCATGCCCCTTTATATTTACTCCGTGCCGGGTTTGTTCAAGGACTTCATGGACCGGATGATTCCTCTGATTCAGCCTCAGATTGAGAAGCGCGGCGATCACTTCATACACCCGCCTCGATACGGCAAACCCATGCGGTTTGTTCTGATCTCGAATGCGGGCTTTCCGGAAGGGCACCACTTCGATGCCCTGAAGCAGACTTTTCGTCTCTTGACCGACGGACCGGACAGTGAACTCCTGGGAACGATTTGCTGTGCTGGAGGTCCGATCTTGACCATCCCTGCCATGAAAGATAAGGTCCAGTGGTATCTCGATGCGGCCAAAAAGGCCGGTTCTGAAATCGTGTCCGAAGGACGGATTTCCCAGGAAACACAGGCGGCCCTGGCTCGCCCTCTTCCCCCCGATCCGGGCGCCTACGCGGATATGGTCAACCTCTATTGGGAGAGCCTGGGCGTAGAAAGAATTGCGTTTGACGAGCCAATCGCCGAAACAAAGGCCGTGACGGAAGGTGTCGCTCTCCCCCCGCCGGCAAGCACAGAGACAATCCGCGATTTGATTGCCGGAATGCCCCTGGCCTTCAATGCAAAGGCTGCCGGCGATCTCGAAGCCGTGGCTCAGTTCGACATCACCGATGAGGAACCCGGAGACTACTACATCACCGTAGCCGATGGCGTATGCCATGCCTTCGAAGGGAAGCACGCCGATCCCACGGTGACGATCAGGACGCCGGCCGATGTCTGGCTCAAGATCAGCCGGGGCGAGATGAACGGCGCCGCGGCCTTCATGAAGGGCAAATACAAAGTATCGGGAAAACTCGACCTGCTGATGAAGATGGCGAAGCTTTTCTCCGGTCCTCCGAAGGGCTGACAACGGTTTGTGTTTGATACCCGCTCAGTGATGATCGCGGGGGATGGTTTCTTTCCAGGTCCTTTCCCTGATGTGTTTTCCATCTTCCAAAATCCGCCGGGTATATGTGTAATAGAAATTTGTGTCATCACTGGTAATGGTTAAATCAGTCTCTATGATCAGTGTGCGGCCATCCAATTCGAGCTTATGACGGGAATGGCCGGTAACACCGGCCTTTGAGGGATCACTGTCTTGTGCTTCGTGGGTTAACTCTTCCCAATACGTCATTCTGGCCCAAGGATAAACTGATCCGCTGGTGCCCGAGGCGACAATACGAGTCCGTGCCTTAAGCGGAAGGCGTTCAATGCGTTTGGTTTCGGCATAGCCTGAGTCGGTTTCATCGCCGACTTGGAGATAGCGGTAACCCGGCAGTTCCGGATCTGTGGCCGGCGGTAGAAATTCAGGCCCTGTCCGCTCAGACTCAGGCATGACCGGCAGCACAACGCAGGATGCATTCGTAGCGTTGATGTCCAGCGTCGTCGTCATCGCATAGGGGGTTGGCCAGATCATGGGCCAGAGGGCATTGTTGACGGCCATACGGATCCGGTGTCCCTTGGGAAAGACCCAAGAAGTAAAGTGAAGATCATACTCGAGCTTGTAAACCCTGCCGGGCACCAGTGCTTCCGGTTGTTCCGAAGATTCCCGCTGCGCGCCGCTGAGGCCGGCTCCTGCCACCTGGGTGACAGTCCCATCGGGGGCGACATCGGAAAGGCGCACAATCCAATTGGCCAAAGGCGCATCTGCCGAGACATGCAATACAGCTCTTGGAAAACCCAGGATCTCCAGGTCTTGCTCCAAAGGAGCTGAATCGTAGACCAGGCTGTAGGCATCGGTACCGCGCTGATCCCAGGGAAAATCCCCCCACCAATTGACGTTGCCTGAGGCCTCCACACCAACCGTGGGCACATACCGCAGCCTATGGGTATGTTCGTCGGGTTCCGCTGGCTTCACTCCCGAGAGGGTGTGATCAGGCTGAGCGTAGAGCGCCATGGCTTTGGTGCGTTCGATTGGCCATCCCTCTTCCCAACGCCAGTAGCCAGGCACCTTCTCCACAGCACCTGGCGGGTGCCACTTCCGAATATAGACTGCAAACCGGGGTTCGTCCATGATGCCTGTGTCTTTGTCCTTCAACCAGTGGTCGAACCAGCGAACAGCCTCATGGCGCCATTCCATCCCAGGCTCCGGATAGGGCCAGTTGGGCCAGGTGTGGGCCCAGGGGCCCATCATGCCTTTGACCGGGGCATCGCATTTTTCGAGCATTCGCGGCACGCTGTCGCGGTAGCCATCGTACCATCCGCCGATGACAAATGCCGGAATGCGGATGCTGGAATAATCGGTATTGAGGGACGCCCGGTTCCAGAACGGGCCATCGCGTTGATGGCGTTTGTAGATGAGCAACCAGGGCTCTGTGTCGAAGCGGTCGCGAAAATAGGACTCATCAAGGATATAATCCGGCGGGGCGGGCAGTATATTGTAGGCATCCTGGCCGAATTCGTAGGAGTCGATGTGCATCAGACCGTCGATAAAGTGACAGTCGTCGCGAAACAAATCGTCAGTGCCCTGGACGGCGACGATGGCCTTGAGTGCCGGCGGATTGCGCATCGCCGTCTGAATTGAGTTAAAGGCTCCCCAGGAGATGCCGAACATGCCTATATACCCTGTGGACCAGGCCTGTTTCGACAGCCAGTCGATGACCGCTTCGCAATCGTCCAGTTCCTGATCCGTGTATTCGTACGCAATCAGCCTTCCTTCACTGGCGCCGGTACCGCGGATATCCACCCGCGCAACAATGTAATCCCGTGCGACAAAATAGGAAACCAGCCCGAATTGACTATTGCGGCTTTCGTCTTTACGGTAGGGAAGGTATTCGAGCAGAATCGGGAATGTGGCGGATTCTTGGCGATCAGCCGGCATGAACAGACTGGCTGCCAGCCGCACACCATCGGGCATCGGTATCCAAACCTCCTTGATTTCTATCCCCTCATGCACGACGTCGGAGAGTCTCGACTGGGTGAACGCTGCGGATGGGAGAGCAAGAAGTCCCATCGCCAGTGTGATGAAAAAGCCCTTTCTCATCATCCGCAACATGTGAGTTCCCTTCTTTGTTTTCACGATGTCCCTCCTTCGTGCACATTTTTTTCCCTCTTCATGGTATTTAAAATAGTACAGCAAAGGAAATGATTCCGTCAAAAGGAAAATCTCGAAAGCACTCAAGGATGTTCAGGCTATTCGGCGGGAATTGTCATGGGTTTGTCGGCGCGCACGAAGAGCCACAACCCGACTCCCAGTATCGCGAATACAGATCCGGTCGCCAGGGCAGGTACCCAGCCGAAGGCTTCCGCGGTGATCGGAACAAGAAGGGCACCGATTCCACCCACGACGTTTCCACCCGTGTTCATGACGCCCGTGGCGGCCGAGGCATGCCTGCCGGAGACGAAGATTGCCGCCGCCCAGTAGGCACCCTCCGTCAGTTGAGTGGCTGCAAAACTTGATGTCAGGAATAACACGGCCAGATAGGGATTTTGGGTTGTGGCCCCGAGAAAAAGAAGCCCGGCCACAAGGGTGAGACCGGCGATTCCGGGAATTCGGCATCCCCAGCGGGGACCGATGCGCCGGCAGAGCCGGTCACACCAGAGACCTCCGACGCTGGCCGCGATGGCTCCGGCCATCCAGGGAGCGGCCGCAAAGTAATCGCCTTCCAGGATTTCGAAGCCGCGGACATCGACGAGGTAGATAAAAAACCAGTTGAAAAAAATATAGAACACATAATTCATGCAAAAATAGCTCAGTGTGAGCAGCAGGATGTCGCGGTTTTGAAGCACATGCCTCCAAGCCCTCTTGTTTGCGCCAGCCTGTGCTGAGGGTGGCCGGTTGGCGTTGATCAAGTCCAGCTCTTTCCGGTTGACCCGGGGGTGATCGGCCGGATTGTCTCTCCCATACCACCACCAAATTCCCCCGATCAGGAAGGCCAAAGGTGCAGTCAAAACAAATGATTCCCGCCACCCCAAGGCCTCCATCAGCCAAGCGATGAGGGGGGCTGTTGCGGCCGCCCCCAGAGTCAATCCGGTGCTTGTCAACCCGTTGGGAAAGGCCCAGCCAGAGACGGGAAACCAGTTTCCTATCGTCCGCCCGCCGACCACAGGAAACAGGGGAGCCTGGACAACGCCCATGAGGAAACGCAGTCCGATGAGTGTGACCAGGATGACACTCGTCGTTGCCACCGGTTTTCCGGGTATCACGCCCGTGGCCAGGGTCAAAATCCCCCACAGGACGGCAATGAGAGTCAAGGCCCGGCGGGAGCCGACCCGGTCGCCGAGAATACCACCGGGAAACTGGAAAATGGCATATCCCCAGGCAAAAGCGGAGAGGACCATGCCCAACTGAATTTTGGACAATCCGAGATCAGCCATCATCTTTTCGCCGGCGATGGACATGTTCGTCCGCAGAGCGTAGGCCACAAAACTGGCCGCAAATATAAGGCCCAGTATGGCCCACCGCACATTGGTGCAGCGGTGATCTGATTGCGAATTTTTCGTGGGTTTCATCTATGAACTGCTGCGACTCCCTCAAATACTGGAACGACCTTATCACACTCCAAACATCCTGGTCAACGGGGTAAAATACTGATGGACACGCCGCACTAGAGGTTTAGCTATTCACACGTTTTTCTACTCATTCAATCCCGGCCCCCATCTTTCGGCTTTTAAGTCTTGTCTTATCGAGTTCAGTCGATTACCATGATATTCGCCACGAGGCGGATATGCTGTGGATATAGGATTTATGATGTGGGGAGACACACATGACAACTCATGAAAAGAGGGATGATAAGGATTTCTCCGTTCTTCTGAACCGGTGTTCACCGAAAAAATGCCAGAGAATACATGATGCTAGCCTGGAAATTCTGGAACGTATCGGGGTGGCTCTGCATTTGGATGAAGCTGTCCGGTTGCTGAAGCAAGCTGGCGCCCGTGTTCATGATAACAATGTCGTGAAAATTTCCCCGAATCTTGTGGAAAACGCCCTGAAAACTGTGCCGAGAGAAATTGTCTTGTTTGATCGGCGTGCAAAGCCAGCTCTGCATCTTGGGAAATGCAATCGTTATTACGGCCCTGGCTCGGACTGCCTGCACATCATCGATCACCGGACTGGGAAGCGAAGAGAACCCGCGGTCAAGGATGTTGTTGATGGCGTCATAGTCTGTGATTCACTGTCCAACATCGACTTTGTGATGTCCATGGTGCTCCCCTCTGATGTCAGTCAGACGGCTGCGGACCGATTCCAAATGGAGGCCATGCTCAGCCACTCGACAAAACCGGTTATTTTCGTAACCTATGATTTTGGCGGCTGCCTCGATTGTGTGGCCATGGCTGAGGCCGTGGTGGGTGGGGAAGAAGCCTTGCAAAAGAATCCCCTCGTGGCCTGCTACATAAATGTGCCGACCGGACTCCTCCATAACCAAGAATCCCTCCAGAAGCTTCTTTTTTTGGCTGAAAAGAACATTCCCTCGCTGTATATACCATCTTCGACAGAAGGCGTGTCCAGTCCTGTAACGACGGCGGGAGCTGTGGCCCTCGACTATGCGGGTGTTTTGGTCGGAGTGGTGCTGTCGTAGCTGAAACGTGAAGGAAGTCCTATTGTCATACCCGGTATGTCGCCCGGTCCTCTGGATATGCGCACGGCTGTCACCCCCTACTGTGATCCGGAACAGGGCATCATGCAGTCCATGGCCAAGTTTTACGGTCTTCCCATGTTTTCTCTCGGAGGAGCCTCGGATTCAAAAATTGTCGACCAGCAGGCCGCGGCCGATGCCGCATTGAGCTTGTTCTTTGAAACACTTATCGGGAGTGACCTCATCCACGATCTCGGCTATCTGGAATCCGGCCTGACGTATTCATTGGCGCAGTTGGCCATCTGCGATGAGATAGTCGATTGGATTAAAGCTTTCCGGAAAGACGTCGCCGTAAATGAGGAGACTTTGGCCCTGGATGTCATTGCTGAGGTTGGGCCAAAAGGAAATTATTTAGACACAGATCATACCCATAGGCATTACAGAGAACGCTGGTATCCTGATCTTTTCGAGCGGAGCAGCTATGACTCCTGGATTGCAGGAGGGGGCAAAACGCTGGCTGAGAGGGCTGCGGAAAAAGTTGATCGGATTCTTTTCGAGCACAAGCCCGAGCCGCTCCCCGGCAAAACCAGGGAGAAGCTTAAGGACATCGCAGAGAATGCCAACATACGTTGATATTCAGAGTCTCTAAAAAACGGCTTCTTCTATCACCCGGCGGCCGGTGAAGATGCGGTCAGCAGACAGGGGGCTGAGGTCGATCGTCTCATAGCGGCCTGTCCGGATGAGCTCGGATAGGCCTTTGCCAACTGCCGGCGACTGCATCAGGCCGTGTCCGCTGAAGCCGACGGCCACATAGAGCCCCTCGATGCCAGGGTAGGCCCCGAGCAGGGCGTTGCGGTCCAAGCGGTTGACGGCATAGAGACCGCCCCAGCCGCCCACCAATTTCAGGCGTTCGAAGGATGGGACAAGGCGGGCAAGCTCCGGCCACACGGTCTCTTCAAAGTATTTCCGTTCCCAATCAAACCGGAATCCGGGTTCGACCTCGCTGTCCTTTCCGGATATGAATTGATGCCCTGTCTCAGGCCGGCACCAGTGCCCGTGCGGGCTGAAAAAAAAGGGCGGGGTGTAATCGAATTTCACGGCCGGATCAAAGTGAAAAACCATTTTAGGTGAAGGCTCGACCGGTAGCTCTGCACCGGCCATGGCCCCCACTTCGGCCGCCCAGGGGCCGGACACGATCACCACAGCCTTGCCTTCCATCCTATCCCCTTTGGCCGTCTTAATTCCGCAGATGCGATCCCCCCGTCTCAGGATCTCGGTCACCTCGTCATAGAGGTAATGAGCCCCCAGGGATTTGGCCTTTCGCAGGTAGCCCTGAAGTATTCCGTAGGGATCCGTGTACCCGGCCCGGGAGCCGAAGGAACCGCCGAGCACATTTGCGACGTTCATATCAGGAAAGAGTTCTTTGATATCTTCAGGCGATAGAAGATTCACAGCGACCCCCAGACTTTTCTGGAGCTCATGTTGCGTTTTCAGGGACTCCCAGTTGTTTTCCGCGCCCAAAAAGAGATACCCCACCTTGCAAAGCTCGGCGTTGGCTTTTTCCCCTTTTACGGCCATCTCTTCATCGAACCGCTCGATGGCATCAATGCCGTAAAGGCCGATGTCGATGTTGACTTTGGTGCTGAACTGCTGACGCACGCCTCCTGCACTGAGAGCGGACGAAGCGTATTCATAAGTCGGATCCTTTTCCAGAACAGCCACCGTGCCATCGAATCCATCGCTGCAGAGGTGATAGGCGATGCTGCTGCCCATCACTCCGCCGCCGATGATGATGATGTCGAAGAAGGAAACGCTCATGACTTTTCTTTAGATTTCACTTTTAAGGGAAGCTCCGATGGATGAGTAGGCGGAGCTATTTGTTTTCGCCGCATAAAAAACAGGCGAATCCGATGGGGGAAAGGATCCTCCCTTATGCGGGACGCTTGCATTATTTGTTCCCCATTTTCTGCGCGCTATTTTTCGAAGCATAGGAGCCGATGATTCCGGCGGCCGTGGCCAGGACAAAGGAGACGAAGCGGACCGAAATCGTCTCATCCAGAGCAGGAATGGAAACCCAGATAATAGTGGACATGG
>Ga0180433_10005229_pt1 | contig 17673 bp, 14 predicted proteins | sample SS_ome_8_FD_132980 | JGI IMG/M metagenome (GOLD analysis project Ga0180433, IMG submission 132980) | Hypersaline lake sediment archaeal communities from the Salton Sea, California, USA - SS_1_D_1 metaG | ecosystem: Environmental > Aquatic > Non-marine Saline and Alkaline > Hypersaline >... | reverse complement strand
CGCCTGCAGGCGGGACACCCGGCCCTGGTGGGCATTATGTCTGCGATGATGGCCCAGAAAGGATTCAATGGCCCCCCGGCAATCTTCGAAGGAGAAGACGGCTTCCTGCAAGCCTACTCCTACAATCGGGAGTATGATACGAACTGGATTACCGATGGGCTGGGAGAGACGTGGGCCTTCGTGAAGACGAGTATCAAGGTCTATCCGTGCTGTCGCTACTCGGCAGGGCATCTGGACGCGTGCCTGGAGGTCGCAAATCAACATCGGCCCGACCCAGACAAGATCGATCGCATCCTCATCCGCTCGTCGGACTACACCATCAGGCTGCTGGCGCGACCGCGCAAGATGGACCCCCAGAACGTGGTAGACACCCAGTTCAGTATGCCGTGGCAAGCCGCAATCGCGCTGATCGACCGCAAGATTGACGTCGACACGTTTGTGGAGGAGAACATACACCGACCGGACGTAAGGCAGCTTATGGGAAAGGTGGCCTGGGAGGTAGACGACGAGTTTGAGCGGCGATACCCCGAGCATTACTCATGCGCGGTGACGGTGACGATGGGAGATGGCACAGCGTACACCTCCGTGGTCGATGATCCGAAGGGGGATTGGCGCAATCCGGTCACGCAAGAAGAACTCGAAGAGAAGTTCATCAATCTGGCAATGCGTGAGATCAAGGACGAAGAAAGGGTTGGGCGTATCGTCGACTTCGTGACGGGTATCCACGAGGTGGCAGACATCGGTGAGCTATTTGCGCTGCTCAGCTAGCAACCATGCAAACAGGGAAGGGGTCTGCACAGATGCCTCGCTCTGACGTTGGCCGTGCGTCCGTGGAGAGTGTGCTGTTATGGGTATGACGATGACGGAGAAGATCCTGGCCCGAGCATCGGAGCAGGCAGAGGTGAGACCGGGAGAGATTGTCCAGGTGTCAGCGGACCTCGTCTTTGGACAGGACACAACCATGCCTTTGGCCGTCATTGAATTCAGACGCATGGGTGCTGAGCGCGTGTTCGATCCCGACAGAGTAGCCATCGTCTGCGATCACTTCGTGCCGAATGCTACCGTGCTGGCGGCTGAACGGACAAAGTCCTTGCGGGAATTTGCCGGCGAACAGGGCATTGCGCATTACTTCGAGGCTGGACGGGGCAAGAACTACGGGGTAGAGCATGCGCTTCTTCCTGAAGAAGGGATGATATGGCCAGGTATGGTCGTCGTAGGTGCTGACTCGCATACGACATCGTACGGCGCACTGGGGGCCTTCGCGTCTGGCTTCGGCAGCACGGATGTCGCAGCGGCCATGGCGTTGGGCGAGGTGTGGCTCCGCGTTCCAGAGACGATGCGCTTTGTCTATGAAGGTGAACTGGGGTCCTGGGTGGGAGCAAAGGACCTGATCTTGTACACGATAGGACAGATCGGCGTGACAGGCGCGCTGTACCGTGCGATGGAGTTGGTCGGTTCTGCCATTGAGTCACTGACGGTCGATCAACGACTGACTATGTGCAACATGGGTGTCGAAGCAGGCGCGAAGAACGCCATCGTTCCCGTGGACCCAGAGACAGAGCGATACCTGAGAGCCGTGGGGATTCGAGAGGTGTCTGTCTACAACTCTGATCCAGATGCCCGGTACCATTCTGTGACTGAGATCGAAGTGAGCGAGATTGAGCCTCAAGTGGCATGCCCTTCCTCTCCTGACAACGTGAAGCCATTGAGCGAAGTGACAGGAACGAGGTTGGACGCGGCCTTCATCGGCTCTTGTACGAACGGACGGATCGACGATCTGCGCAGGGCGGCACGCGTTCTTGAGGGTAAGCGCGTTTCTCGCGATCTGCGCCTGATCGTCATTCCTGCCACGCAAGATGTCTATCTTCAGGCGCTCCGTGAAGGGCTGTTGGAGGTCTTCGCAGAGGCGGGTGCTGCGGTCAGTACTCCTACCTGCGGACCGTGTTTCGGTGGTCATATGGGTCTGCTAGCGGCCGGTGAGCGTGTCATAGCGACGACGAATCGGAACTTTGTGGGGAGGATGGGACACCCCGAAAGCGAGGTTTTCCTTTCGTCTCCGGTGGTAGCGGCAGCCTCTGCCGTGATGGGTCGAATCACGCACCCCGATGAAGTTGTGAGGTGATGAAATGGTCGTGCAAGGACGTGCCTGGAAGCTAGGTGACAACGTGGATACGGATCAGTTGGTGCCGGGGCGATACCTGAGCTTGACGGATCCCCAGGAGTTGGCTTCCCATTGCCTCGAAGACATGATCCCTCGGTTTCACGAACTTGCCCGGCAGGGCGACATCGTGGTCGCCGGAGAGAACTTCGGATGTGGGAGCTCGCGCGAGCATGCCGCCACTGCCTTGAAGGCTCTCGGCATATCTTGTCTACTGGCAAGCTCATATGCCCGGATCTTCTTCCGGAATTGCATCAACCTTGGCCTGCCCGCACTCACCTCATCAGAGGCCATCTCGGGTATCCAAGACGGAGACGAAGTTCGTATTGACGTGGCAGCCGGAGCGATCGAGAATCTGACACGAGCGTTCCGATGCTCGGCTCCGCCTTTGTCTTCGTTCCTGATCGAGCTCATCGAAGCGGGTGGATTGACGGCTTACGTGCGAGACCGGCTGGAGGCCAGGGTGCCCGCGCTGAGAGAAAAACGGGAATAACCCATGAAACCTTACGAGGAACAGAAACGAATACGCTGTGCCGTTATGCGCGGGGGTACAAGCCGAGCCTTGTTCGTTATGCGTGGGGAGCTGCCCGCCGAGCCAGCGCTGCGGGATAGGGTCATTCTTCGCATGTACGGTAGTCCTGACGTACGTCAGATTGATGGCATGGGAGGAGCCGATCCGCTGACGAGCAAACTGGCCATTATTGGCCCTTCCACCCACGAGGACGCTGACGTAGACTACACATTTGCTCAGGCCAGCATCGAGGAACCGTTCGTCGATTACGCGGGCAACTGTGGAAACATCTCGTCCGCAGTAGGTCCCTTTGCCATCGACGAGGGATTGGTTGATCCCGTAGAACCCAAGACGACCGTGCGCATCCATCAGACGAACACGGCGTGTATCCTAGTGGCTGAGGTGCCTGTAGTCAACGGGAAAGCAGCAGTCGAGGGCAACTACCACATCGACGGAGTTCCTGGAACAGGAGCAAGAATCGAGCTGGATTTCTCCGGTACTGCTGGAGCTGTGACCGGGCATATCTTGCCGACCGGCAATCCCTTGGATCGGCTGGACGTGGAGGGTGTCGGCCCGGTTGATGTGTCGGTCGTGGATGCGGGGAACCCGTGTGTCTTTGTCCGGGCAAAGGACCTGGATATAGAAGGGACAGAAACGCCAGATCAGATCGACTCCAATCAGGAGTTGAATGAGCGCATCGAACAGATACGCGGCATGGTCGCCGCAGAGATCGGTCTGGTTGAGGACTGGCGGGATGCAGCCCAGGCGAGCCCCTACATTCCTTTCTTCGTCCTGATCAGTCCTCCGGGTGATTACGTTGACTTTACAACCGGACGGACGGTCGGCGCCGAGGAAGTTGACTTCGTTGCGCGTCTCCTTTTCATGCTTAGGACACACAAAGCATATGCTGTGACAGGAACGGTGTGCACGGGTGCTGCGGCCAAGATCCCGGGCACAATCGTCTACGAGGCCACCAGGATTGAGTCGCGTGGACGGGCGCTGACACGGATTGGGCATCCAGCCGGTGTGATCGACGTTGAAGCAGCGGTGCAGTCGGATAATGGCATGCATCTAGTACGTGCTTCTGTGGGCCGGACGGCGCGTCGCATCATGGAAGGCTACGTATTCGTTCCGTGGAGCACGCTGGACTAACAGCTTTCGTCAAGCCGACCGCGGGCGGTTGGGCTGCCCTTTAGATTGCAAGCGCACCGCTGCAGCGCTGAGGTGGAGTCGAGTGTTGGAACAGATGGGTGAGGCGGTCACAGGGGAGACCAGTTGGATGGATGGCAGGCCCTTGACGTGGGAGAAGGCCCTGCCCACAGAGGTGGAGATCATTGAGGTGGGACCGCGGGATGGGTTTCAGATCTTGCCAGGTTTTCTCGAGACCGCGCATAAGGTTCAGGTGATCGAACTGCTCTTCCAGGCGGGCATTCAGCGAATGGAGACGACCTCGTTTGTGCACCCGAAGGCTGTGCCGCAGATGCGCGATGCCAGTGAGGTCATGCGAACGGTGAAACGCACCGGCTGTCAGTGTTTCGCCATGGTGCCCAACCTGATCGGTGCTGAACGAGCGCTTGAGGCAGGAGCGGACATGCTGAACCTGGTGGTGTCCGCCAGCGAATCGCACAACCGGAGCAACGTCCGCCGGAGTATCGATGAATCGTTGCGTGGTTTCGAGGCAGTCTTGGATGCGGCCGAGGGGCAAGGGATCCCGGTGAGAGCCAGCATCGCCACGGTGTTCGGATGCCCTTTCGAAGGAGACGTGCCCATTGAGAACGTGCTATGCGTTGGCCGCAAGCTGGTGGAGATGGGCTGCGTCGAGCTGAACCTGTGCGATACGACAGGCATGGCAAATCCCCGGCAAGTCGCTCGCGTCGCTCGATGCGTGCTGGAGGAATTCGGTGATACCGGGATCGCGATGCATTTCCACAACACCCGTGGGGCGGGCATGGCCAATCTGCTGGCTGCCATGCAGAACGGCGTTACGTCGTTTGAGACCTCTCTCGGCGGTCTCGGAGGATGCCCATTCGCGCCAGGCGCCGCGGGCAATGTGTGCACTGAAGACGTAGTGCATATGTTACACGAGATGGGAATTGCGACCCATATTGACCTACCGCGCCTACTCAATGCGGTCCGACGGGCTGAGCGTATGTTGGATATGAAATTCCCCGGTCAAGTCATCAAGGCAGGCCGCAGTTGCGACCTGCATCCGCTACCCAATGCCCAGTAGACGAATCACGATCGGTTTCACCGTTGGGAGGTTCAAGGAAAAATGCAAGTAGCATCTGCAAGCAGAGCGGCGGAACCGCCGCTGGAGGGATTGACCGTAATCGATGCTGGGACGACGATCGCTGGGCCGATGGCTGCGTCGTTCCTGAGCGATTTCGGGGCCGAGGTGATCAAGATTGAACTGCCGGAGCAGGGTGATCCGACACGGCAGTGGGCACCGAAGAAAGACGGCGTGTCTCTGTGGTGGAAGGTCAGTGGCCGAAACAAGAAGTTGATCACGCTCAACTTGAGCAAGCCCAAGGGACAGGAGCTCCTGAAAAAGCTGGTCCTGGACGCAGATATCATCATAGAGAACTTTCGCCCCGGTACGATGGAGCGATGGAACGTTGGGTATCAGGATCTGGCGGGGGTCAATCCGGGAATCGTCATGGTCCGGATCAGCGGATTCGGCCAGGATGGTCCGTACAGCCATCGCCCCGGATACGGAACGATAGCGGAAGCGATGAGCGGTATTCCCTCTTTCACCGGCTTTCCAGACAAACCGCCGGCCCTGTCGGCATTCCCGTTGGCTGACGCAGTCGCTGGCTTGTTCGGTGCCATGGGGGCGATGTTCGCCATCTATCACCGCGACGTCAAGGGAACCGGTGAGGGTCAGTACGTGGATGTGAGCCTGTACGAACCCTTGTTTCGCCTGGTGGAGTCCTTTGTCATCGCCTTTGACCAACTTGGATTTGTGAAGCAGCGCCGGGGGAACAGAATGGAGGAGAGCTCTCCGCGCAACGCCTATGAAACCAGCGATGAGGCGTGGGTTGCTGTCTCAGCGAGCTCTCAGCGAACCTTCGAGCGGCTGGCCCACGCAATCGGACGTCCCGAATTGGCGAATGATCCGAGGTTCGCGAACAATCCAAGTCGGGTAGACAACGCAGCCGAGCTTGACGCCATCATAGCCAGATGGTTTCGCCAGTTCTGTCTGGGCGATTGTATGGAGATTCTCAAACAACACGACGTGGTGGCGGGGCCGATCTACGATATCCAAAGAATCTTTCAGGATCCGCACTACGAAGCCAGAGATGACATCATTGAGGTTGAAGATGCAGAGCTAGGAACCGTTCGTATGCAGAACGTCATCCCGAAAATGTCCAAGACGCCAGGGGAAGTGAAGTTCGCCGGCCTGGCGCTCGGAGAGCACAACCACGAGATCTATGTGGAACGACTGGGCTTGAGCAGGGAGGAGATCGAGCGCCTCGAAGCAGAAGGGATCATCTGAGATTGAGGATTCTATTCTACATAAGAGAAGCGAAGCGACTCCTACTGGAAGATGTGACTTGGGCCATGCGTACGTCCGATTCGCCAACCCAGGAGATGGGGCAGCCGCTGCGCTTCCGTCTATACCGAAAGGAGCCGCTGCGCTTCCGTCTATACCGAAAGGAGCCGCTGCGCTTCCGTCTATACCGAAAGGAGCCGCTGCGCTTCCGTCTATACCGAAAGGAGAACAAAGAATGATAGACTTCCTGGATGTCTGCGAGCGAGCTGAGACAGGTCCGCTCATGACCGAAAAGGATTTCGAACTGAAGGTCCTGATCCCAAAACTCAAGGAAGTGGTGAAGGAGTACGGGATCCGCTATGACAGTGAAACCCCCGTTCCCGCCGACGATGAAGCCGCAGACGCGGTATACCATGCGGCGGTCGATTTTCTGGCGCGGGTTGGTGTGTATTGCCAGGATACCAACCGGGTGATCCAGTTTGCGGAGGAGGAGATCCGGGATGCCGTAGGGAGCGCGCCTGGCGAGTGCCTGACGGGAGAAGGGAAAGACGCCAGCGTTTTTCGCGTTCGACAGCCTGATGACGAGCGGATGGCCAGATGCCACGTCAATTGGGGGACTATTCACTCGTCGCAGGAGATGGCGATTGATATCATGGCAACCAACGTGGCGCATCCTGAGGCGAAGGCAATCAGCATCTCCTCCGTCACCAACACCGTTCGAGGGATGCGAGTCCAGGCGGGGTCGCCGCTGGAGATGTATGCAGGCATTCGAGCGATAAGAGTCGCGCGCGACGCGTGCAGACGGGCGGGGAGGCCTGGATTGCCCTTGATGAACCTGGTTCCGGCCGCTGCCGCCAGCGTGACCACGATTGGGGCAAGTGGGCCGCAGTTTGGGGCGCGTCCCACGGATGGATGGATTATCGGGATCATCTCCGAAAACAAGATCGACTACGGGGCGATGAACAAAGTGGCATACCTGCTGAACTGGGGCGCCAACATTGGGGCTCAGGGTGCTCCATCTCTGGGCGGGTATTGCGGTGGACCCACTGGGACAGCGGTGGTGAACACAGCCTACTTCCTGCTGGGCCTGGTGGCCTTCAAATCCAACTACCATCTATGCTTCCCGATTCACTTCCGGCACGGCTGTTGTTCTACCAGGGATGTTCTCTGGCTCGTGTCAACAAGTAGTCAGGCCGGGAGCAGAAATGTCCCAATCCCGGTGATATGGCTCGGGTACATGGCTGCCGGCGTGAACACAAAGATGTACTTCTATGAATCTGCTGCCTATCTTCTGGCTGCGACGACCTCTGGAGCCGACGCCGTCAAGATGCCCACCCCGGCGAAGGGTGTCAAGATTGATGCGTCTACTCCGATGGAGACGAGATTCGGAATTGAGATGGTCAAGGCCGCTTCCCAACTCAACCGGCAGCAGGCCAACAACCTGGTGATCAAACTGCTTGAGAAATACGAATCTCGCATTCCGAATGCCCCTGAAGGCGACCGTTACCAAGATTGCTTCGACGTGGAGACCGGGAAGCCGGGGGAAAGCTATGTGCGTCTGTATGAAGAAGTGAAAGAGGAATTATGCGCCATCGGAATACCCTTTGAGTAGAATCAGGGTTACCAGCCTACACAGGAGGGCCTAGATCAATGCAGAAGAAAGAAATCCTCGAGAATCTGAAAAGCGCCGTCATTGAGGGCGACGAAGATAAAGCAAGAGAAAGCGCAATGGAAGCTCTCCAGGCCAACATAGACCCGCTCGAAGCTATGCAAATGGGTCTTGCAAAAGGGACGGACACTGTTGGAGAGCGGTTTGAGCGGGGCGATGCATATCTCCCAGAACTCATGATGGCTGGAGAAGCATTCAAAGCGGCCATGGAGATATTGAATCCCGAGATCAAGCGGCAGCAAAAGGATGTGGCAGATGTAGGTACTGTGGTCGTTTCAACTGTCAAGGGCGATCTGCACAGTATCGGCAAGAACATCGTAGCCACTGTGCTCGAGACCAATGGGTTCCACGTCGTGAACCTTGGCGTCGACAAGGGGGCTTTGGAGATCATCAAAGAGGCCGAAAAGGCGAACGCGGACGCCATTGGCCTTTCGGCACTCATGGCTACGACGATGCCCAGCCAGAAAGAAGTCATCGATGCCCTGATAGAGCTAAACCTGAGGGACAAGTATCGTGTGGTGGTGGGGGGAGGGCCGGTTACCCAAGATTGGGCCAATGAAATCGGGGCCGATGGCTACGGGAAGGACGCCGTTGCGGCTGTGGGGTTGCTCACAACGCTGCTGAAATCGTAACGCTCAATCGAAAGCAACAGAGAAGGAAGGAGTGACTATGAAGAGCCATACTCGCGTCGTCGTTGTGGGCGGTGGTGTGACGGGATGCAGCGTGCTCTACCACCTGACCAAAAAGGGTTGGTCGGACGTTGTACTCTGCGAGCGGGCCGAGATTGCTTCCGGAGCGGCATCCCATGCGATCGGCCACGTCATCCTCTACACGCTGAGTGATTGCGTCTCGCGCCTGAACCAGTACAGCGTCGAGCTTTACAGACGGCTGGAGGAAGAGACGGGCCAGGATCCCGGGTTTCACGTCTGCGGGAATCTGCGGCTGGCCACTCATCCCGATCGCCTAGATGAATTCAAACGGTATCTCAGCGTAGCGGAATCGGCCGGGGTCAGGGCCGAGCTGCTTTCTCCGGAGGAAGTGAAGTCACTGTGGCCGCTGATCGAGACAGAGGGGGTGCTGGCTGGCGTCTATAACCCGGACGACGGACACATCGGAGGATCAGATCTGGCCCAGGCCCTGGCCGCGGGTGCAAGACAGGGCGGGGCCGAGATCTACCGCAACACCGAGGTGGTGGGATTTGAGCAGCAGCGGAACGGCGAATGGCTTGTTCAGACCGACAGGGGCGACATCACGTGCGAACACGTCGTCAGTTGCACCGGCAACTACGCCTGGCAAACCCTGGGCCTGGTCGAACTCAAGGCACAGTCGGTGCCTGTCAAGCACGAGTACCTTATGACCGAGCCACTCCCTGAGCTGGTCGGGCGCAGGGACGCGGGCCTGCCGGAGCTGGCGGTCATGCGTGACCCTGAGCAGTCCTACTACGTTCGCCAGGAGGGCCTGGGTCTTGCCTTCGGATGCTATGAGGGACGCGGCGAGACGGTCTTCGTCGATGGCGTCCCGCCGACGTATGGGCCGGAAGGCTTGCCCCCCGATCTGGACAAGTTGATGCCGTTTATGGAGAAAGCGGTCGAGCGGGTGCCACTTCTCGGAACTGCCGGCATTATGGCCGTGTCCCACGCCCCGATGCCCTACACGCCGGACGATATGCCAACCACAGGACCGGCATTCGGACTGCGCAACTTCTGGCTTGGCGAGGGCAATCCATTTGGCATCACGCTGGCGGGCGGAATCGGCTGGCAGCTTGCTGAATGGATCGTCGAAGGCGAACCGTCGATCGATATGTGGCCCTGCGATTCGCGGCGCTTCGGCGTTTTCGCCACGCGGCGCTACTCGGCGCGAAAGACAGAAGAAGCCTACGAGCACACCTACCGCCTGCCCAAACCGGAGGAGGAACTGCCGGCGGCACGCCCATTGAAGACCACGCCGATTCACGATCTCCTGGCCGAGCGGGGCGCGGTGTTCGGCGCCATGTACGGATGGGAGCGGCCCACCTGGTATGCACCGGAGGGCGTCGAGCCGGTGGACATCCCTTCGTTCTACCGTCCCAACTATTTCGACCACGTCGGCGACGAATGTCGCAGCGCCCGGGAAGGCGTAGGGGTCGCAGACGTGAGCCACGCCACTCGCTTCGCGGTGACAGGCGCCGGCGCGGAAGCGATGCTTGACGGGATACTCTGCACGCGCCTGCCGGAACCGGGAGGTGTAGCCACGGGCTACGCGCTTTCCACGCTGGGCACGGTACGTTCTGAGTTCACGGTCGTGCGCGAGGCTGAGGACCGCTTTCTACTCACGTCCGCTCCGGGGGCGGAGCGCTACGATCTCGACCTACTGCAGAAGGCACAGGGCGGGAATGGCAGCGTTTCCACTTCCAAGTCAGCTCACATCGAGAACCTCACCGGGCGTGAGGGAGGGCTGGCCGTCTTCGGGCCGCGCGCTGCTGAGCTCATCGCGCAGGTGGCGGAGATCCCCGAGTCAACGCTTGCTGAGATCAAGGTAACACCGGCGATTCTGGGTTTCGCGCCAGCGCGGATCGTGCGGTCGGGCGTCGGAGGCGAGGACGGGTGGCAGATACAGGTTCTGGCCGAGTTCCTGCGGCACGTCTTCCTGGCGCTTATGGAAGCGGGCGCCGGATTGGGCATGCGCCTCGTCGGCACACGCGCGCTGAGCTCGATGCGATTGGAAGCGGGAACGCCTGCCTGGGGCACAGATCTCACGCGCGCGTTCACTGCGCTGGAGTCGGGTCTGGGGCCTGTGATTGATTTCGACAAGGGCGACTTCCGTGGGCGCGAAGCGCTGCTCAGGCAGCAGGAGGCCGGCCTCCAGAGAGGCCTCGTGCGCCTGGAGGTATCGGGTAACGAGAGCTTCGACGCAATGGGCCAGGAGCCGGTGCGGAAGCAGGGAGGCGAAGTCGTCGGTAGGACGACATCGGGCGGGTTCGGCCACTGTCTTGGCAAGAGCCTGGCCATGGCCTACGTGTCCTCCGCTGCGCTGGATGCTGGGGACGAGCTGGAGGTCAAGCTGATGAACGAGTGGTTCCCCGCCCGCATCCGGCCGGATGCGCAATAAGCGCAGGCATAGGTCGTAAGACGAGATTCACGTTTCTACGCAGTCCAGGGAATCAGCAGATGATCTACACCGTCAAACCCGGCCAGATCACCTTTGGGCAGGCGATCGGCATCATCATGATGGACACATTCATGCCGTTTCCCCCCGGCACGCCGGGAAACGCCACGACGTTCTCCTATCCGGTGCGCTACGAGACCGTGCGTGGCTGCGACATGGAGCATCTGGTATACGAAGGCGACCAGGCCCTGCTCGAGCCGATGCTCGAGGCCGGACGGCGGCTGGTCAAGGCCGGGGTGAGGGCAGTGACCGGGAACTGCGGGTTCATGATCCTGTTCCAGGAGGCGCTGGCCAGGGAGCTGCCGGTGCCAGTGTTCATGTCCAGCCTGCTGCAGCTCCCGTTCGTATCCCGACTGCTCAAGCCCGATGAGCAGGTTGGTATCATCTCCGCCTCAGAGCGGAGCCTCACGCCAGAGCACCTGCGGATTGCTCTGGGCGGTATGGAGGCGAACTACGTGGTCGCCGGGATGGAGGAGCAGCCTGCCTTTCACGCTGCCATCCACGCAGAAGTGGGCGAGCTCGACTTTGAGCGCATTGAGGGCGAGGTGGTGGCGGTCGCCCAATCACTGATCGAAGAAAACCCAAGCGTCAGAGCACTGCTGTTGGAGTGCACCGACCTGCCACCGTACGCTGCCAGCGTGCAGGAGGCGACGGGTTTACCCGTCTTCGACTACTCGACGCTGATCGACTACGTGTTTTCAGCAGTTGTGCGGAAGCGGTTCGAGGGGTATATGTGAAGGAAGCAAGAGGCAAGAGGCAAGAGGCAGGAGGCAAGAGGCAGGAGGCAGGAGGCAGGAGGCAGGAGGCGGGATAGCTCCGATCTCCGTTAATACAAGAGGGAAGCGAAGGGGCACTTTCGAAGCACGAGGATGGTATGTAGCAGCGTCTGGTATTTATAGGAGGATACGGTGAGGGTTCAAGAGATCCTTTCACAGGAAGACATCGAGAGAATCCATGAGACCAGTATGAAAGTCCTGACGAACGTGGGGGTGGAGTTCCCCTCCGAAGACGCCCTATCCGTGTTCAGGCGCCACGGCGTGCAGACCGACGGCCCGCGCGTCTACCTCACAGAAGACCAGCTCTGGAAGGCTTTGGAGACAGCTCCCGCCCAATTCACCCTCCACGCCCGCAACCCCGAGCGCAGCGTGACGATCGGCAAAGATGGACCTGCCTTCGCACCGGGGTATGGAGCGCCGTTCCTGGTAGACGCAGAGGGCCACAAGCGGGCGCCTACGGCGGACGACTGCCACGCGCTGGCGAAGTTAGCACACGCCTTGCCCAATCAGGATGTGAGCGGACATCTCTTGGTGGAGCCGGGCGACGTGTCCGCAGAGACTGCACACCTACATATGCTGTACCCGCATATGATCCACTCCGACAAGCCCTTCATCGGCAGCGTCGACAGCGAGCTAGGCGTGCGTCATACCATGGAAATGATGCACATTTTATTCGGCGACGATCTGCGCGACCGAGCGGTGACGATGGGTGTGATCAGCAGTCTCACGCCGCTGAGCTACAGCCCGCCTATGGTGAACGCAATAATGCGCTACGCCCAAGAGCATCAGGTCCTGCTTATGGCCAACCTGGCGATGGCCGGCTCTACAGCGCCGATCACGCTGGCCGGTCTGCTGGCAACGCAGAACGCCGAGTTGCTGGCCGGGATCGTCCTAGTCCAGTTGGTCAGTCCGGGCACGCCGGTGATCTACGGAACTACGTCAACGAACATTGACATGCGAAACGGCGCGCTGGCGATCGGGAGCCCTGAGCTGGCGCAGGTAACTGCTGCGCACATGCAACTGGTGCGCTTCTACGGCCTGCCATCACGCGGCAGCGGTGCCCTGACGGACGCCAACTATCCCAATGCCCAGGCAGGACTCGAGTCAATGATGGGTATGCTGACGGCCGTCAACAGCGGGGCGGATTTCGTGCTACACGCGGCTGGCATCCTGAGCTCGTATCTGGCGTTCTCGTACGAGAAGTTTGTGCTGGACGACGAAATCTGCGGCCGGGTGCGGCGGTTCCATCGGCCGCTGATCGTCGATGACGACACCCTGGCCTATGATACGATCGCCCGGGTGGGGCCAGGAGGCAACTTCCTGGTGGAGGATCAGACGATAGAACGGTGTCGAACTGAGTTCTGGAGGCCGGCCGTCAGCGATCGAACGGGGCTTGACGAGTGGGAACAAGCCGGGCGGCCGGACGTCGTGGCGCGGGCCACCGAGCGCTGGCAGGACCTGGTCGCAGCGCACGAGGATCCGCCACTGGACAGGATCACAGCGCGCCAACTGAAGGCATTCGTGGAGATGGAGGCACGCTAGGGGAACGTTTCCTGGGATGATTCGCCACCCGGTGCTCTCTACCAGCTTGTAGGCAAGGTGCGGCTGTGAGCCAGACCTTGCCCATCCGTAGCTGCCCGTGGAGGCCAGGCACACGTCTTTCGCTCGAGGCGGCCCCTCAAGGAGAGAAGACGGCGCACCTCGGCCTCCACGGGCCATAGCGCACCCTCAGCATCAACTGAGGGCCAGCGGCATTATACAAGGAGGTAACTATAGAGTCAACAGGGCTCCCAGTTTTTCGGCACCGCGTTCACGACCGAGGAAGTTTGATTAGCTCAATAGGGAGAAACAGAGATGAAAACGCTTCACAGACTGATTAAGACGCTAGTACCCATCATGCTGATCGTAGGACTGGCTCTTGCGCTGACCGGCTGCGCACAGCCCACACCTGAACCAACAGAGCCTCCTGCTGAAGAGACAGAGCCGACCGAGGCTCCCGCTGAAGAGGAAGAACCCGCCGAGGCTCCCGCTGAAGAGGAAGCAGAGCAAGAACAAGAGGTCTTCAAGCTGGGCATCGTGGGTCCGTTCAGCGGGCCGAGCGCTCGCATCGGCGATGAGTTCAGGGGCGCGGCCAACATGGCGTTTGGTGCCATTGACTGGCAGATCGGCCACTACAAGATCGAGCCGGTGTGGATCGACTCGCAGTCGGACCCGGCCAAGGCCTCGCAGGCGTATGAGCAAGCGATCGTCCAGGAGGGTATCCAGGCCGGGATAAATAACTGGCATAGCTCAGTGGCAGTTTCCTGCATGGAGGTGACAGCCAAACACAAATTCCCGCACCTAGGTGGGTTCGGAGCGACCAACACTGTCAACGAGACGTTCGAGTCCGACCCCGACAAGTACGGCTACTGGATGTACAAGATGTGGCCGATGCCGGCGAAGCTAACAAGCGGCTACGTATATGCGTTGGAGGATGCGATCGCATCCGGTATCTATGCCCCGGAGTCCAAGACCGTGGCCTTGTTCGCCGAGGACACCGACTGGGGGCGGAGTGTTCTCGAGGGTCTCAGGGGGCAGTTCGAGGACGCAGGGTGGGAGATTGTGGCGGAGGAGTTGTTCTCCCTCGATGCGAGCGAGTTCTATCCGCTGCTCACCAAGTTCAAGGAGCTGAACCCGGCCGTGGTGGCAGGGACAGGCACAGGGCTGCCTGCCGTGTCCGGCTTCATCAAGCAGGCGGACGAGGTGGGGTTGAAGAGCCTGATTATTCTGGACGGCCTGGGCTGGTTTGGCGAGTGGTACGAGGTGACCGGTGACGCGTCGGACTACGTGATCGACCAGATCCCCGGCTGGGCCAAGGCAGAGGGGCAGCAATTCGCCGCGGACTTCGAGGCGGAGAACGGCTTCTCGCCCAGTCCCTCGTCCGGTGGCATAAGCTACGACTACTACAACATGTTCATCGCGATAGCGCAGGATGTCTACGATGGGTACGGCGAGCTGACCAGCGAGACGCTGTACGAGTTCGTGCGGGAGAACGTCTGGACCGGCAAGTGGACCTTCACCGACGGCATCGTGATGGAGGAGTACGAGTACACGCCGGAGACGATCCCCGATCCCGTCGTCGGCCCGAGCAAGTACATCTTTCCTGTGCTGCAATACTTCGACGGTGAGGGCACGGTCGTCTACCCGCCCGAGTGGGCCGAGCAGGAACTGCAAGCCAAGCCATAGTCGCTTTGCTTCCTTCTACATTGGGTAGCGGCGGCTCCGTGGCCCAGGGAGTAAAACAGGGGGTGGGGTTTCCCCCCATCCCCTGTACCAGAGCATCAGGACAGAAGTTGCGCATTAGTGCGCGCCATTTGAATGGCGCGCTTGAAGGAAGAGTGAGATCTACAGATTGATCGGGCCGAACGGCGCTGAGAAAACGACTGCGATGAGGACCATCGCCGGACTGTTGACCCCTATGGGCGGTGAGGTGCACCAATGCGCCAGAGGGAGAAGGAAACTATGCAACCTAGGACTTCACTCATAAATTCACTTCGGAAGACTATTTCCACGAGGCTGCCGGCCACGATCGTGCTGCTGGGCACCCTGGCGCTGTCCATTGTGGTTGGCGCAGTGGGTGGGACGGCGCAGATCATCAACAGCATCGTCACCGGCGGCATGTGGGCGCTGATGGCCGTCGGCCTGGCCCTGGTTTTTGGCGTGATGAACATTCCCCAGTTTGCCCACGGCGAGTCGTTCATGGTCGGGGCCTACGTATCCTATTTCGTGTTCAGCCCCATACACAAGGGCCTTCAGGACAACCCGAACGCATTCCTGGCGTTCGTCGCCCCCCTCATCGCGATCATCACAGCCGGCGTGGCCGGGTTCGCCCTGGGCCTTTTCCTTGAGAAAACTCTCTTTTATCCCCTGCGGCTGATGAGTAAGGCTGGGGAGTGGGTGATGAACGCCTTCCTGCTGACAGTGGGCATCTCGTTCATGCTGACCAATGGCACCACGTTGGTCCTAGGAGCCAACTTCCGGGGTATCCCGCGCTACTGGGACGCGGAGCCCCTGACAATCCTGGGGGCGCCGATCTCCATGGACCGTGTCATGGCCTTTTTGATCGCCACCGTGTCCATCGGCGCTCTGTGGTTCTTCCTGCGCCAGACACGCACCGGTCGAGCGATCCGCGCGGTCGCGCAAGATGAGACTGGGGCACAGATGATGGGCATCAACCTCAACTTCATCTACCCCCTGACCTTTGGTCTGGCGACCGCTCTGGCGGCCATTGCAGGGGCGAGCTTGTTGTTCCTGTTCCAGGCGTATCCGACGGTGGGGCTTAACCCGCTCTACCTGGCCTGGTACGTGGTGATGATGGCGGGGCTAGGAAACGTGGCCGGGGCTATCGTGGGCGGGTTCGTGGTGGGGATTCTGCAGACGGCGACGCAGCAGTTCGCGGGGGTCGTCTGGGCGGATGTGATTCCCACCGTGATGATGATCGCGGTGTTGCTTATCGTTCCCTCGGGCATCTTTGGCTCCGAGGTCAAGGGCATCTCGGAGCGGTAGTCGAGGGCAATGGAAAAGGGCCGCTACGCTTCCGTTCATCCCTCACCCCAGCCCTCTCCCAAGGGGAGAGGGAGAAGAGAGAACGCTACGCTTCCGTTCATATTGATTAGGAGTGTAATTATGACGTCACTAGATATGGGACAGAAGAAAGGCACGGACCTGTGGGGAACGATCGTCTCCGGGGTGAACGCCATCGGCTTCTCCCCATTGGGTGCGGCGCTGGTGATCATCGCGGCTATCCTGCCCTTGGTCCCACCATTCAATCAAGAGCACATGGTGCGCTGGCTCATCATGGGGGCATTCCTCGCCGCGCAGGCAGTTGCCTTCGACTTCACGTCCGGCTACATCAACGTGGTGAACTTTGGCTTCGCTGCGTTCCTGGGCGTCGGCGCATACACGTCCGCTATTCTGGCCAACGAGATGCCCTTCTTGATCGTCCAGCCAGGGATCTCCCCCTGGATCGGCATATGGGCGGGGGCACTCCTGGCCGGCCTGTTGGGGCTTGGGCTGGGATGGTTGACACTGAGATTGCGCGGCATCTTCGCCGCCGTGATGGCCTGGTTCGTGGGGATTGCGCTGATGGGGTTGATGCGCAACCTGACGCCCCTGACCCGCGGCTCGATGGGGCTGCACCCGCCCACGTTCCTGGAGACGACGGATAATCTACCTTACTACTACATCATTCTAGTGATGATGGTGGTGGTCTACGTCGTCCTGCGGCAGGTGACTCGCTCCCATTTTGGGCTGGCCTTCAAGGCCATCGGACAGAACATCGATGCCGCGCGGGCCTCGGGGATCAACCCAACTTATTATCGCGTGTTTAACTTCGCGCTGTCCTGCTTCTTCGCCGGTTGGCTTGGTGGCTTCTACGCACACTACTATGCGTCTCTGACGCCACGGTCGGTTATGCACACCGCGAAGACGACCGAGGTGCTGGCTATCGCCTACATCGGTGGGCGCGGCAGTATGTGGGGCGGGATGGTCATCGCCTTCCCATTCGTTTTCTTCATCGAGTATCTTCGGTCGAACCTGACAGAGCTGCCAGGTCTTCACATGGTGATCTACGGCGCGCTGATGATCCTGTTGATGATTTTCTACCCCGCCGGGCTGGCAGGGCTGTATGACTCGATCGCCGGGAAGGTGAAGGAAATGGCGGCTAATCCTCTCCGCAGCCACTCCCGGTCCTCTGGCGATTGAATCCGCGCCACCGCCCTGTACGCGTACCCCAACAAAGCACTCAGCGTGCCATCGGAATGGCCCTCTAGAGGATGATGGCGTGCCATCGGAATGGCCCTCTAGAGGATGATGGCGTGCCATCGGAATGGCCCTCTAAAGGATGATGGCGTGCCATCGGAATGGCCCTCTAAAGGATGATGG
>Ga0180433_10005228_pt1 | contig 17676 bp, 26 predicted proteins | sample SS_ome_8_FD_132980 | JGI IMG/M metagenome (GOLD analysis project Ga0180433, IMG submission 132980) | Hypersaline lake sediment archaeal communities from the Salton Sea, California, USA - SS_1_D_1 metaG | ecosystem: Environmental > Aquatic > Non-marine Saline and Alkaline > Hypersaline >... | reverse complement strand
TGGATTTCATCGGCGCTGTCACGACTGTGGGCGATTCCTGCAGAGGGAGTTGTGGGTGCCGAAAAATCACACATGGAAACAACACGCTCTGTGCAGAGAGTGCTTGTCAAACTACGACGATCCACATGCATACTGAAATGAAATCCAACGCTAAATAGTCCCACGTGTGGAAAACGTGGTATTGATAAAAAAAGCGAGAAATCATGTACGAAGTATACGAAAACGGATTCCTGATCTTGACGATCAATGAACAGAACGGGCAGAAATTCGCCAATGACATCGTGAATGCATTTCACATGTTTGGCCGCCCGAAGGTAAGCCTCTGGCACAATGGCCAATGCCTGGTGCATGAAGGCATGCCTTTCAAACAGGACATGTTTCCCAACAAGCATGTTGAATGCGACGAAGTAACCGCAAAAGCTGTAGGGTACTAATTATGACACTCGATACGTTTGTCTTCTTCGGATTGATGATCTGTCTGCTTGCCTTGATCGTGCTGCTAGAAATGACCTTTCGAGCAATCAAGCGATATCGTAGTCCTGTACGTTGTCCATACTGTAATACGATATTGCGGCTCGATGGACAGTTCAAAACCTGGCACTGCTACCAGTGCGGATTCAGGACAACAAAGCCATGAGCCTTGCAGCACGATTGCTACGAGAAGAATGGCGCCGGCGTGGTCGTGAAGACCTGCTCAACGCCAACTACGAGGTACAAACGCGTGAAACAACTACAGACAACCATGCGGAGAATTGTCCCTCAAAACGTCTGAAACAAAAACCACAGAAAAGGTTGAAACTATGAACAACGAAAAAGATTCTGAAGAGAAATCATATACCGATCGGGAAACAATTCCGTCGGCTTACAACATCGGAAACCGCTGGTACTGTTCATGGTGCAAACAAGAGTATGAAACACGGTTCAAAGCGTTACAATGCCGGTGGACTCATCCGCGCGGAGAATTAGGGCCTCAAGTTCGATCTCTTTATGAACTGATGAATATTGCCCGAGAGAAAGGATCCGTTGTTGTCCCGAAAGACTACTGCTGGAAGAATCCAAAGCCGGCAGCGTTTGTCATAAACCTGCAAGGCCCAAGAATTCTGGCCATGTTCAATGCAGGATTGTATCGGTACATTCCTGTCAAGAAGAACAAATCCTCGTTCAAGGAAATCATCAGAAAGGAATGCTCGATTCCGAAGGCGATGGATCATCGTCTTCAGAAACAGGCTGCACGTCGATCGAATCCCTGCGATCAACTGGCTCAGACGATATATCGCAAGGCCCGGGAACGACACGAGTCGGCTTCAGATCCGTGTTGATCAGAAGATTCACGTTCACGCCCTGGGTAGGCGCGAATGCATCGCGACGGTCAAGGCCTACAGCCCGGGCAGATACGTTCGTTCCGGTCTGTAAGGCTTTGCCGAGCCGTTCAAGATCTTCAGCTGTAGTCGGAACGCCACGCTTGACGTTTTGATCGAGTCGGCGTTTGACTTCAGCCTCGAATGATTGGCCGAGACTCAGGTGATCCTTCATGACCTTGAGAAGATTCTTCTTCACGAAACGTGTTCGCTGAAGTGAGATTTCTTCTTGAAGATCCTTCTCAAGCTGCTTGCGTTGATCTCCCCATCGTTCAACAACAATCCACTGTTTCAAAGAAAGGAAATTAATTCCGACTTCGTCTGCAATCTCACGTTGAGTCTTGTTGGAGAAAAGATAAAGCTCAAGGGCACGAGCTTTTGTAACGGGCGATATGGTTGCGCGCTTGCGAACCGTAGGATCGATAGTCTTTTCTTTTGACATCGTGATCAGGATAATGCATTAACCATTCAGAAGCAAGGAGAATCAGATATGAACATAGGCAGCATATTCGCGAACCTGTTCGGCAAGAAACACAGCAGCAAGAAAGAACGGTTTGAAACTGAGCCGACCGTTCGCAAGGCCAGGAACCGTGTAGGGATTCTCGATTCTCTCTTCCGAAGAGATCCGCCGGCCAAACGATTCAGCCGGTACACGAAAGCAAAACGGATCCCCAGGAAGGTCAAAGCCGCCCGGAAGAACCAGCGCCGCATGCACAAAATTGCGGCGTGTCGGCCTGCTTAACCAGTACAGTATATACTACATAGTGATACTGTACGCGTGCGCGGTATGTGTGCGTAAGCGCGCGTACCGCGTACTCTCTTCTTCTTTTTTTTATTGCTCTACCTTGCAGGCGTTGATGCAACTCTCTTGAATTCAAATACTTAACATGATGTTCATTAAGCGAGTAAATGGCCAAAAGGAGATAGCTATGAATGGTGTCGTAGAAGGAATCTGTTGTGATCTATGTAAAAAATTCTCAACAAAGAGATGCCCAGTGTTAACAGCAGATCCTTGGAGTCGTTTTCAAGGATTCTGCCATGAATATGAGCCGAACGGAGATCCCGAAGCGAAGAAGCCACCGTGGCTCGAAAGTCCGGTCAGCTCACTCAGTGCCGCCGACGATTGGGAACGTCTGTATCTCGAATGCAAAGCCGAACTGGATGATGTCGAAACATGGATGCAGAAATTCCGTGCTGCATTCGAAGTCGGAACGAATGAAGAAGCCTGGACTGAATTCTGCCAGCTTCAAGCTGATTATGACAGCATGATGAAAGCAAACAGCAAGCTTGCACTTGACAATTCCACGCTTCTTCGTGATCGCGGAGAGAATGAATGTCGACGTGACACAATCCAACAACTCACCGGGTTGAACACTCGCATGTCGCAAGACCTGACTAAGTTACGAAGTGAAAACATGGATCTAAAGTCACGATTGAAAAAGATCCTGAATTATGCGGAGGAATTAGCTGCATCGAAATCGGAGTGATGCTCCAGCAACCTGAATCGTAAACCAAAGCAAGGAGAACCACGTGAGCAAAATCGATATCGCATTGAACAAAATCGAGCTGTCCGGCGAGAACGCCAGAAAATCAGCTCACAAGAAAAACGGATCGCTGGACGACCTCACCAAGTCGGTGAAAGAGTTCGGCGTCATCGTTCCGATCATCGTTCGACCGCACCCGAAGAAGAAAGATCATTACGAGCTTCGGGCCGGCGAACGTCGTTTCTTCGCATCGAAAGCTGCCAAGCTGGAGACCATTCCGGCAGTCGTGCTCGATGTGGATGATAAACGCGCCAACGAGATCACGTACCTGGAGAACGAAAAGCGGCTCGATCTGGATCTGGAAGAATCGATCGGAGCCGTTCAACAGCTGATCAAAACCTATGGCAAAGACGCCAAGGCGATCGGCGACCGGCTCGGCCTGACAGAGCATCAGGTAAAACTGCGAATGAACGCGCTCAACCTGTCCAAAGGCTGGAAGAAAGTCCTGGCTCGGAACGAAATGTCTGTCACAGCCGAACATCTGGATATCATCGCCAGAATGCCGCATGAGATTCAGGATGATGCGATCAGAATGGTCCGAAGCCATCTGTATTACGGCGAACAGCTGACAGTCAAACAGCTGGAAAAACTGCTTGCCGATAATTACACGCACGCGCTGAAAGGCGCCGCGTGGGATTTGGACCTGAAGATCGGAAAGCTTAAAGCGTGTAACGATTGCACAATGCGATCAGATTGCAAAGGCCAAACGGACTTCTGGAAAGAAAAGCCGACATCCAAGACCGTTGCCATCTGCCTGAATCCGTTCTGCTGGAACCAGAAGCTGATCGAGCACATCGTCCAGGAACATAAGTCCGTAGCAGCCGCAACGAAACTGACGTATGTTCTGCCGGAAAAATTCAACTCGCAGACGATACGCAAAATCGCTGAACGGCTAGACCTTGAACCAAGATCCATTGACAAGAAATCGGATTACAAGAGCTGCAAGCAGTCTACGAAAGACGCTGTTTGTCTCTTCGATCTGACAACCGGGAAAGCCAGTTACGGCGTCCTGAAAACGAAAGCTCAGGCTGTGGCCATGCAGGGCAAGAAGAATCCTGTCACCGGCAACACCGTTGGCAAAGTAAAGTCACTTGCCGAACGCAAGCAGGATCACAAGGGTCTTCGCATGAAACTCATGCTGGCCAAGATTCACGCAGCTGTTGAAGCCTGTGCGGAACCTGTGGACAAGTCGCTCAAGTATGCAGCGGCTCTGTGTGCAGTCCTGGATATCAGTTCATCGAGAACCGTGCCTGGTCGAGAGAAGTCGGATCTCCAGAAAGTCAAAGAGATCAAAGACGCGAAGACATTCACGTTCGGAAGCGACTGGCGACATGAAGATCGATGGGAAGTGGATCTTGCCGGAGCCTTGTGGCTCAAAGCGAGAGAGACACTCGCAAGTCGAATGAAGTTTGACGGCCCGGGCACGAAGGCTCTGAAGCATGAAGCCGAAGCAAAAGAAATCTGCGAAGTTATCGGCTTCGATTGGAATAAAGGCTGGAAAGAAGTCTGCGAAGAGAAACCGGATCCGAAGATCTGGCAGACACTGAAGGCCGACGGTACAAAGAAATAATTCACAGCCCGAAAGGAAATGACTGCGACCAAGAGGCTCTGTCGTCTGTGCACAGGCGGCAGGGCCTTCGTCTTTCTGGAGGAACTATGTTCAAGGAAATCCAAATAACGCCTCTGAAGAGGCAAGCTCGCGGACGTAACGGGTTCTTCACGCCTGTACGTATAGATGTGAACTACTTCGGTAACGCGTGTATATACATACAGGTGTATTCCCGAAGAAAGGGGCAACTTGCTCCGATTATACTTCCCGTAGGATTGTTCGACGCACTTGAGCTTGGCGGAGCGCTCGTTGAAGTAGCCAAGCATTCACGGTATCTGGAGGAACAGAATGTCAAAACTTCTGAAACAGTTCAAGGCTGCGCGTAGAGCCGGCACGCCAATCGTGAGCATCACGACCGCGGATCCGGGAAACCTGATCAAACAGATCACAGAAAACATGAACGGAAAACTCGAATCTATTCCGGTCATGCAATGGGATTCATCGAGAGCCATGCTTCCGATCACCGAGCCTGGCCGGGAGTGGATCTCAGCAACCTGTGGCCAACGTGGGGCAGCGCAAGTCTTTGCACGCAGTACAGACGTACTTACTGCATTGTATCAAACAGACGAGCTGCAGGATGCTATCGTCTTCATGTTCCAGAGTCACGAATTGTTCAAGAACCCGATCTTTGAGCAAGGCGTGTGGAATCTGAGGGACCAGTTCAAACCCAAAGGCAACATGCTTGTGCTCATGGCGCCGCATGGCTGGAAACTTCCAAGTAGTATTCAGAACGATATCACGCCGCTTGATGATCCACTTCCAGACAAGACAACGTTGAAAACGATCGTGAACGATCTGTGTGAAGCTGCAAAGAATGCAAATGCAGAATTCCCAATACCGGAAACAGAGATGCTGGATATGATCACGGATTCGGTTTGCGGTATCAGTGCATATGCAGCCGAACAGGCCGTATCCATGTCGATCACGAAGAAAGGTGTGGACATGGACGAAGTTTGGGATCGTAAGCGCATGACGATCGAGCAAACCCGAGGTTTAAGCGTCTGGAAACAAGTTCAAAGTTTCGACGATATTGGTGGATACAGAACGATCAAGGATTATATCGCTGCGATCGCATCAGGCATGGATGCTCCACGGGTTGTTTTGTTCATTGATGAAATCGAAAAAGGCATGGCCGGTGCTCAAGGCGACATGTCCGGCATCAGTCAGGATTTTCATGGCACGTTCCTGTCATGGACTCAAGACGTTGAAGCTGCCGGCATGATATTCCTGGGCCCGCCGGGATCCGGCAAATCTGTCATGGCAAAGTCGATAGGGAACATTGCCCAATGCCCGACAATCTCGTTTGACATCAACTCCATGAAGCAAGGCATTGTCGGAACCTCTGGCGAGAATATCCGTCGCGCCTTGGATGTTGTTCAGTCCGTAGGGCAATCGAAGGTGCTCATGGTTGCGACATGCAATGGAATGGATGCTCTCTCTACAGAGCTACGAAGAAGATTCACGCTCGGAACATTCTTCTTCGATCTGCCTACACAGGAAGAACAGAAAGCCATCTGGAATATCTGGATGGACAAGTACAAGCTTCTGGAACAGAAGTTACCGCCTCACAAGGGGTGGACCGGCGCTGAGATTAAACAGTGCTGCAACATCGCGTATCGATTGCGATGTACGCTGGTCAAAGCAGCGAAGTACATCATTCCGATAGCGAAATCGTCTGCAGAGCGCATTCAGAATCTGCAACGAGAAGCGTCAGGAACATTCCTGAGTGCAAGTTATGACGGTGAGTATCAAATGAACAAACAGGCACTTCAGGGAAGCACGAAGGGCCGCAAGCTGGAGTTAGAATGAGTCATATCACAAAGATCAAAGTCGAGATCAACGACCTGGACGCACTTGAACGCGCCACCGCGGAACTTGGTTGTACATTCATGCACAACCAAACAAAGTACAAGTGGTTTGGAGAATGGATGGGAGATTCCCCGATGCCTGAAGGGTTGACCCAAAAGGACCTTGGCAAGTGTTCGCACGCGATCAAGGTTCCGGGCATCGATTACGAGATCGGTGTCGTCGAACGTAAAGACAAGCCCGGTGTTTTCATGCTCGTCTACGATTCGTGGGACAACGTTAAAGCAAAACACACAAATCTGATATCGCAGAAGTTCGGGACAAGTCTTGAACGATTCGGCCAGGAATATGCGATTCAGAAAATCAGCATCGAAGCTGAAAGTCGAGGACTTGTTCTCGATCGTGTACCGCTGGAAGATGGCCGCGTGAAACTCGTCATGGGAGGTACGCTTTGAACGAACAATCGATCGAAGTCATCGTCGGAAAGGCCGGAGAAGTCGATATCGAAGCCATCGGCTTCACCGGTCCTGCATGTGAAGCAGCAACAAAGTTTCTCGAAGAAGCTCTCGGCCAGGTTACAGCTAAAAATCTGACCGGAGATTTCTTTCAAGTCGAGAACGAACAGCAAAGGGAGTCGATATGAGCAAAGCAACTCTGTTTGTTGACAGCAACGGACATGTCACAGGTCTGCACACCGACATGATCCCGCTGGAAAAGCTCGGGAAGCTCGATATTAAAAGAGCCAGCAACATCGAATTCAACAACCGAAAAGGAGTATGGGAAGTAGAAATCGCCGGATGGGATGGCGCCTTGTTTTCCTCTACCTCGCGAGAACAATGCCTGAAATGGGAACGTAGATACATCAACAACATATTGGAGATGCAACGTTATGACCAACAGCGTAAAACAAGATAGCGTGCTGCTTCGCCTAAGCTTCAGCCGTATGGGAAGCGAACGAAAAGCCAGCATGAACACCGTCGATACAGACGCCGACAAAGACAGACTGAAGATGACCAAGAAACTTTTCAAAAGCGCGGAGTATCGTGCCATTGGAACGTTCGACGGTCATACGAAGAATTGGATCAACAGCCGAGCCATCTGCGCCAAAATCGGCTACAAGGGAATATCCCTTCTGCCCTTGGCATTGCTACCGGAAGTTGAACGATATCTCGAAGAACGCATGGTTGAACGCAAGACCATGATCGATCGCTTCCTTGAAGTCTACAATGAAGAACGCGAGATCGCGCGCGGAGCAATGAAAGAATTCTTCAGAGAAACAGACTACCCGGACATACCGGAAGTCGAGAAAGCCTTCGGGATGGAATGGTGGTATGTCGTCTTTGAGGTTCCGAAGAATCTGCCACCGGAGTTGGAAGCCCGGGAACGTGAAAAGCTTGAAGCGCGGTTCAACGATATGGAGAACCAAGTGCAGGAAGCTTTGCGAGAGAGTTTCCTGAAACTCGTCAACACGCTCACAGAATCGCTGAAACCCGGGCCAAACGGCAAGAAGAAGAAATTCCATTCTTCAGGCGTTACAAATCTGCTGGACTTTCTTGAACTGTTCAACGTGCGTAACGTAACAAACGACACCGAGCTGGAAGAGATTACGAAGCGTGCTCGCCAGATCGTTATCGACGTGGATCCTGACGTGGTACGCAAAGACAATGACGTTCGAAACGAACTAGCAAAGGCCATGACGGAAGTTACGCAGGCTACCGTTGCCCTGGTCGGCACGGATCATATCAGGAAATTCAACTTCGATGAGGAAGACGAAGACAATGATACAAGTAAGATACCGCCCGCAGGTTTGCCGTTCTAAACATGCACGAACGTTTCTGTATCCTTGTACGCGTTGCGGATACTGTTGTGTAGATAAAATCTGCCTACTTGCATGGATATGTGGACATCCGTTAAATGTTACGCCTTGTAGGTTTCTGGATATAGGAGCCGAACAGGCGACATGTACAGTGCTCAAAGTCATGCCACAGATCAAAGATCTTGTCGGGATGTGGGACAAAGGATGCTGTATGAAAGGCCGTGTCCTTGATCGCAAAACCGGCAAAGAAATACCTTGGGGACCATTGCCGGCCGACACAAAACGAGCCTTTGCTGTGCAGGGCTATGTTCGAAGAGAGCTGGAAAATAAGTTGGGGGCCACCCTGAAAGGGCAGCCCCCACGGCAAGGAGTGGATTCGGGGATCGAATCCGAGGAAGATAATTCACGATAGCACTTGACCAGAAAGAGTGTCAAGTGTAGGTTTGCTAACGGCAAGGAAAGGAGTATACCAATGCAGCTTACCAACAAGCTTGGTCTGTCCGATTGTTGGGTGAACGCTGTCAAAGCATTCATCGAAGCTTATGACAAAATCGGATGGAAATCAGCCACCGACCTGAACGCGCCCGTACAACAAGTACAACTACGTCTTCGCCATGATGATGAGATCGTGGAAGATGTATCCGATCATCTGTGGGCGTTGCTTGGATCGGCATGTCACGTTGTTCTCGAAGCAGGAGCCGATGAGAACGCGCTTACGGAAATGCGGTTTCGCATTCCGATCTTGGGGAAAGAAATATCGATGAAGCCTGACAGGATCGAACCTATTCCGAATACGGATCCCCAGGAATATCACTTGAAGGATTTCAAGATCACAACCGTATGGACTTGGATCTTCGATGATAAACTCGAATGGGTTTCGAAGACAAACATGTACGCGTTCGGTCTACGCTCGATCGGAATCAACGTCACGAAGGCCAGTCATGAAATGCTTTTCAAAGACTGGTCCGGTCGCGATCTGATCGAAGCAAAGCAACGCGAGAGACGATACCCGCCAGAAAAGGTAGCCGTTATGCCGGTTGAATTGTGGACAGTAGAAGCGGCTAAAGCCACGCTTGAAAAACGCGTGTCCGAACATCTGGCAGGAGAAAAACCAGAAGACCACGAATTGCCTGAATGCTCGGAAGAGGAACGCTGGCATCGTGGAGACACATTCAAAGTCATCAAGAAAGGAGCAAAGCAAGCCTATCGAAATTTCAGCACACGGCTTGAAGCAGAGGAATTCCGTAGCACAATCTCAAAGCCCGACTTATATGATATTAAGTTCTTCATGGGCAAGAGCATGCGATGTGAGGATTACTGTCCTGCAAAGCCGTTCTGCCATCAGTACAACACGAAAATTCGTCCTGCAACGAAAGGCAAGTAATGGGCATTGATCAACGGTTCGTGGACATAATCGAGCAATGCGAAGCACGGCTCGACGAGCTGAACGATTGGGAACGCAAGTTCATATTGGGCGACGAAAAGAAAGGCGGTGGCCCGTTAAAAAACAGAGGATACCTGTCTTATAAGCAACAGGAAATCCTTGAGCGTATCGAATGCGAGAAACTGCTCGGCAAGAAATGGAGTCGCCGCGGCGTACAACTTCAGTATGGCGCGATAAACGCTTCGCAGAGTAATGCCGGCTGGATAGTCACAGTGGCCAACTATCCGGTCGGAGAAGGAGTAACAAAGAAGGAGGCTGGAATTATCACACATTGGCTTCACAGGGCCTTGGCCGGGATCCTGTCGGTGCCACCATCGGATCTGTCTGACTATCAAGACGGAACTCCGGCAGAAATACCGGAACGCGAAGAAGTCCCGACAGAAGACAACATGAAAGACGACGACAACATTCCATTCTGAGGAACGCACTTATGACTGACGAAACTACTGCTCTGACTGTTAAAGACGAATACTCGATCACGGATATAGAAAAGATCGGAACGGCGATTGCAAAGTCCGGTTTGTTCGGTATGCGTACACCCGATCAGGCTATTGCGCTTTGTCTGATCGCGCATGCAGAAGGCCAGCATCCGGCGTTGGCCGCGCTGGAGTATGACATCATCCAGAATCGGCCAAGTCTGAAAGCAAAGGCTATGCTGGCGCGATTCCAGAACTCCGGCGGCAAGGTCGTTTGGAAAGAACGATCCGACGATGTCGCGGAAGCTGTCTTCTCGCATCCGGTCGGTGGAGAAATCACAGTCCGATGGGATATGGATCGTGCAAAGCAAGCAGGTCTGGACACAAAAGACAACTGGAAGAAATATCCACGTGCGATGCTGAGTGCTCGCGTGATCTCGGAAGGTGTATCAACGGTGTACCCAGGTGCGGCACGGTTCTATACGCCTGAAGAAATTCGCGACTTCGACAACGACTGGAATAACCAGCCGAAGCCCGTTCAAGGCACAAGCAAGGTTATCACGCAGGATGAAGACAAAGCCGGAAACGTTCCCCAGGAACAGTCTAAGCCTGAAAAGAACGATGCAGTCGAAGACGCTCGCAAGAAGATCGAAGCGGCCAATGCAGAGGCCGACGCCAAGGCGAAGCCAGACAAAGAAAAGCCGAAGTCCAAAGGCAAGCGAATGTCCAAAGGCAAAAGCAAAACGACGAAAAAGAAAGAATCGCAGAAAGATAGTCCTGCTGACATCCTTGCGAAAATCGATCCAACCGAAGCTGACATCAACGGTGACGAACTGGACGAAGCTACTGTACAGAAAATCTGCGGCGGCTTTGAACCGTTCGGCTTTGAATTGGACAATCTTCAGGATTGGGCAAAGATGGATTCAGACGATTGGACAATCGGCACGAAAGACAACTTCGGAAAGCTTTACCTGCTTCTGGCCGACAAAAGAGTAACGACAGACGATGTGCTTGCGTTTATCAAAGCACGCACTGACGACTGATTCCCGGGCCACGACTGGATAGCAAAGCAGGGTGGCCCGAATGGGCTGCCCTGCTTTTGTTTGGAGAAGAATCATGGGGAAGAAACATTCACAGGTGGCCCTCGATCATGTGCCGAGGATCCCGCCATATTCCGAAGAGTCTGAGCGGGGAGTTCTTGGCACAATTCTGTTGAATGATAAATTCGTCAGAAAGTGTATACGTAAGAATCTCTGTGCAGAATCGTTCTTCGTTCCACGACACAGAATAATCTATGAATCTATTCTCTCCGTACAGGCGAAGAAGTATGCAATAGACCTTACAACCGTTACGACCGAGTTGAAATCGCAAAGCGCATTGGAACAGATCGGCGGTGTTCGAGAGCTAGAACTGTTGATTGACAAAACTCCTACTGCCACGAATGGAGAATATTATCTCGATATCGTGTTGCAAAAAGCGAAAGCCAGAGAACTTCTTCTGGTCTGTTCGCAAACGATGGACACTGTCTATGAAAACGGTCAGCACATCGAAGACCTAATTTCGCAAGCCAAGTTTTCATTTCACAAGATCGGATATCTTCGTGAACGTCTGCATGACAAATCCGAGATCGTTGCAGGGCTTATTGCCGGATATCGGCAAGCAGAGAAAACAGGAAGTATTGGTGTCACGTCACGCTGGCATGATTACCAGAAACGAATCATCGGCTACATGAAAGGCAAGCCATCGATCGTTGCTGCCGGCCCGGGACAGGGTAAATCTACTGTCGGCATGAACGAAGCGTTACATAAAGCTCTCAATGGCATTCCGGCATTGATCATATCGATCGAAATGGAAGAATGGGAAATCATTGAACGCATGATCGGCGACCTGTTGGGGTTCAACATGGCATTGCCAAAGCGAGGCTTGGCTACGAGCGAACAGATTCATCAGATCCATTTGATGGGCCAATTCCTGAATCAACTTCCGCTCTATGTCGAAGACAAGATTGCGACTGCCGAACAGATTGCAGCAACAATACGCGAATACGTCGAAGAAAAAGGTGTACAGTTTGTAGTCATAGACTACGTACAGCTGATACTTCCGTCGCCTGGTCAGAAGTTTGCCAACAGGAACCTTGAGCTTACGCATGCAAGTCAACTTCTGGTTCACGTTGCGAAAGAAACCGGTGTTCACATTCTGGAACTGAGTCAGTTATCACGCGGATACAAGAACGACAAAAGTTTCGAGCCGGATCTGCATCATCTGCGTGATTCCGGTTCATTGGAACAAGACGCGTACATGGTAACGTTTGTTTACAGGGATCCCGATTGCGATGAAGATTGGGACGATGATCAACCCACCATCTTCAAAGTGGGAAAACATCGCGGTGGTCCTGTAAGCAAGACATACATGACGTTCCAGAAAACGAAGCAACGATTCGTAGGCAAAGATAACTTTGTTCTGAATCCGGCAACATGGAAACCGAAGGAGCCTGAACATGAAGTCAACGACAGCGAGGACGAAGTCCCTTTTTGAAAGCCAAGGTTACATTGTTGCCCTGGCCGAGAAGTGGAGTGAAAAAATGAAGCGTCGTTTTGATCTGTTCGGATTTGCTGATCTGATTGCGTTTCATCCGGACAAGCCTGAAGTCATCTTGCTTCAGTCAACAAGTGGCGATCACCACGCGGAACGCAAAGCGAAGATCGTCGGGATTCCGGCGGCTCGCGAATGGATCCAGTTCACATGCCGTGCGATTGCCGTTGTTTCATTTCGCAAGAAGGTATGGCGAAAGAAAGACGGCAAGAAAGCCAAGGAGAAACGTTGGGAACCACGCATTGAATTCATAACCAAACAGGACTTCCCGAAGGAGATACCGTTTTGAGACATCGATTACCTGACACGCGACTGTCTACAACACACAAGTTCTCCGTAGGAGGATGCGAGTGTTACATCATCGTCGGGTTGTACGAAACCAGAAAACCGGGAGAGATATTCTTCCGGGCCGGCAACAGTCTGCATGACAAGTTTCCCGGCATGGAAGCAGCCCTCGAAATGTGGTGCATCGCAATCTCGATGCTCATGCAGGAAGGCCATTGGCCTACATTGTATCGAAAATTTGCTCACCAGCGTTTCGAACCTTCAGGATTTGTTTCAGATCCAGAAGTCAAGAACGCCAAGAGCATCGTTGATTATATCATCCGTTGGATAGACAAGGAGTTTTTTCATGAGATGGAACAGGAGAGGATTCAACAGCCGGGGCCGGAGTCACGGACAGAGAAAGAAACCGAACGGAAAAAGGAACAAGAAAGTCGGGATGCTTCGCCCGAAGAAACGCAGGAGACATAGCTTATGATTCGCGGCAAGAAAAAATATCAGGTTGTCGAATATCCTGTCACTTGCCCCGATTGCGATATCCTTATGCGACTGAAACAAAGCCGCTTCGGTTTGTTCTACTCCTGCCCGAACTATCCAAAATGCGAGAACACGCATGGCGCACATCAAGCTACAGGGAAGCCGTTAGGGAAACCAGCCAACAAAGAAACACGAACAGCCAGAATAAAGGCGCATTTGTATTTCGATAGACTTTGGATGCACACGCGCATGAGTCGTGCATCTGCTTATCGGTGGATGGCAAAAGCTCTCGGCATATCTCGGCCCAAGTGTCATATCGGACGAATGAATCTGGAACAGTGTAATCGTGTAATCATGCTGGCCCAGGAGAAGTTTCGCAAATTGGAAAAGATCGGAGAACAGTATGATCAAGATTGAGGGAAACATCGTTGAATATCTGTGGGCCGAATTCGCTGAGAGACAACTGTCTTCATACAGTAATGATCCAACAGTTCAGCAGGTTATGAAAATCGTATTCGTCAACGGTATCGAATCTATGTTCAAGTTCATGAACTCGCTTCCGAACGAAGCTCTAACTCAACAGGACATCAATCAAATCAGCTTGCAGGTTCGGCAAGAGATCCGAGAAATTCTTATCGAGCATGATTTGACTAACTTGACGAAGGTAGATGCAGACCATGACTAAAACCCGAACCACTGGTACATCACACATTCACACAGTACGCACGCGTGACGGCAAGACGAAAACGCTTCGATTGACTCGGCACCAGGCTATCAACGCATACTGCACAGAATGTCTCGGATGGGAGGTTCACCCATTCGAATGCACAGACAAATTGTGTCCTCTGTATCCCTTCAGAAATCAGACGACAGCCACCCAAAAAGGCAAAATGGAGTCCAAACAAGACAAGCTGCCATTCTAGGAGGTCATTTGAGGCCGGAAAACCCCCTGTCAAACGAGTCAAATCCTTGCGATCTCCCCCAAAGGCATACTTGGTATAGGGTTTTGAAAGAAAATCGATTCTAGGAGCAGAAAATAGCACATAAGCATAAATGCGAAGTAACGACAGAAGGAGATCAATCGTGAGCAAGAACATTTACGAGGTTCCAGAATGGTGTCCAACTTGCGGAAGCCGACATTGCGAGAACAGATTGAACTGTCCAACCTGCTACAACATTCATCGCACGCTGGAGGCATATCGGGAATCCTCACACCCTGCGACAGAAGGCAACAAATGACAGACGTTGAAAAGATCATTTCGAGCGATCCGGTTGACAGGACGGCTGCTCTCGTCACACAGCAGAGCAAGCGACATTTATCGGAGGGTGAGCGGAGGGAGAATCTGGTAAATCGAACGCTCAGCAGGAGTCAAGCATGAGGACTAGACGATCAGTACGAAATCAGAACCGTTTGTTCCGAGAACTGTTCGAGCCGAAAGACCGACCGGAGCCAATGCGTCACGCATCGTGCTTCAACTGTGTCTGCTATCCAAAACACGGCAGACACCGAGGGCGCTGTAGCTATCACGGCGAGATTGTAAGAGGGTCCACGGTTGGACGTAAGTGCTTCAAGGACCGTCTAAGGAGGTAATTACAAAAGACACAGCTCTCAGGGCGGCCCCAGTGCTACGGGGTCGCCCTTTTTTTTGGAAGGGTAAACCGCGAAACTAGGCGAGAAGATAATCTCGCAACCCGAAGTCAGCAATCATCGTAAGCTTGCCAAGTTTCCAAAGCCGTTCAAAATGAATCGGACTCGGAAACGGTTGCTTGCCGATAGCCTTGAGCAAACTGATGCATGATGCCTTGTACTGAAGGACAACGCCTTCCGTGCAATACACGCGATGCTCTTTGTTCTTCAGATTTATTTTTTTTCGGAACCAGTTCATCATGATGTGCTGAAGCAGGATTCGATCAAGAGCCTGCCAGTCATAGCCAGGCCCGATGTATGCCGTCGTAAGAATCGAAGCATTGCATCTGTGTTGAAACGCATCGTACCACTCGCCATGTGTATCCTTCATGAACGGGGTGTATCGGAACACGGCGCACACGCGAATCTTCTGGCCGTATTCAGCAAGACGATCCTCGAACGAAGTCAGTTCATAATGCGGAGAATGTGCGTTCCCAACATACAGACCACGTGACGTACGAATCATGTTCTCGTCATGATTGTGCTTCGCACCGGTCGTAGCCAGTATGCCCCTCACCAAGAGTCTGTCTTTCCACGACATGTCTTTCCATACGTAACGCGACATGACGATGTCGCCTGTATTGAACTTATCAGGGGGCAGATTCAAGTTGGTCAAGTAATTGCTCATGGTCAATCCTTTCCGTAGGCGCGTAGCACAGGGACACAGGCTTCGCCTTGACGAGCAAGAAGGTACATCATGTCTTTACGCGATATGAAACAGTCACCGTTAATGCCCCATCGTAGGCCCCACGAATTATGCAAGCGGTACAGCCCTTTGCGAATGCTAATCCCATTGCAAAGGATGGCATGGCCCCCACGCACTTTTCCACTCACCTTGATGATGCCCTCTTTGTTTGGCGTGCCCATTCCATCGAACCAGTCGATCCCGAGAATGGCTGGACCTTTGTACCCCACGGCAAGAGCCAGATCTTCTTCGCTGAAGGCCCAACGATATTCAAGATACCAGCCACGTTCTTTACCGGCCTTGACAGCTCCAAGCACAGAGGATCCCTCGTAATTTTCTCCGGGCCATTCGTCAAGTTGTTGTGCCCGTTTGTATACAGCACGCGCTACAGCGTTTGTTACACGCTTGACCATCACTGGCCTGGCCGCGGCTTCATGTGCTGTAGCAAATCCCGTACAGGCTCCTTCACGGCCCTGATCAAGATTGACCGGACAACGCCAAGTGTAAGAGCGTGGCTTCTTTGCATCAGCAATCAAAGAACGAATGGGAAACTGGCGGCTTCGAGGATCAAACTTCACGCGGCGATCGAATGTTCTATTCATGTTCGTTTCCTCCGCTTCAACCATGCTCGATATTGTGAATCCAGCAAGGTTTGTCTTTCTGCTCCTGTATTTCGCATACCCGAACCATCACCACGACCACCACCAGGTCCAAGACCACGACCATGCGGCCCTGTGCCATCAGGAACACCATAGGGTTTCTTCTTTTTCATGCTTACTCCTTCACCGATCGGAATGCTTCCTTGGTCATGCGGGCAAGTTGTTCATTGAACTCGCGTCCTTCATACGTTTCATACCGCCTGAGCAAAGACCTTTCCACGTCTCGAACACTGCGATCCATCTTCACGATTTTAGCAGACACGTCTTCAAGCGTACCCATGTCCTGATCGTTCAGAGCATCAAAGAATTCCCGATACAGTCTCCCAAGTACCCGCGCCTTGGCATTCTTTATCGCTTTCGCCGGATCGATACCATTCCGGTGAGCTGCATCAATCAGCTCTGCGAGCACTTGCTCTGTAGGCAATGACCGTATCGATTTCGGAAGCGCAGTTTCGTCAACGTAGGATTCCAGGGCCTTAGACATACTGTAGGTGACGCCGCCTAGACTGACGCCTTTCGACATCGGCGCAATGAAAGCGGCCGGCTTGCCTTGCATAGCTGACGATACGGAGATCGGCAGAAACTTGTTGAGCTGTTCCGCAGCCCAGGAATCCTGAAACTTTCCGTTCGCAACGATGATACCCATGAGTCCTTCATCCTTGAACGGAAGATCCCATCCGGTAACGCTGGTCCCAGTAGCCAGTTCAAACGCTGCACGCACGATCGAGGAAGACTTACGAAGAAGCATATTGCGATCGGAAAGCCATCCTTCAAAGATTTCGTAAGCCTGCTTGCCCCACCGAAGGTATGATCGACGCTTGCCGGAATCGCCACCGTGGATCCCGACAAGTCTTCCGATCGGCGTGAGGTCCATGTGCAGCCGGCGCCCGGGTTCGTTCATGAATGTAAACGGGACATCGCCTTCATCCGGATCCCCGGCAGCCAGGTACACGGCAAGTTGTACAAGATTCGGAATCCCAATCAGAACCAGTGATGCCATTGCAGGCCAGTATTTCCGAAGCATGTTCGACTTCGCGATCGGAGAAAGGTTGGAATAGTGCATCTTGTTCAGCAACGGGATCCGGGTCAGGCCCGACACATTGGCAGCCGATAAACTCCAGTCTGGCGCGAAGACGATCAGATGCAAAGCCTGTCGCACAAGAGGCGTGGCCCAAAGATACTGATCCCATTCCTGTCCACCGAAAGCATCGTTGATGTATCGAGCGATATCTTCACGCGCAGACACTTTCTCGTCTTCGGAAGTGAATGGGTTCTCACGTTGCCAGGACTCGTACACGTGC
>Ga0180433_10005227_pt1 | contig 17679 bp, 18 predicted proteins | sample SS_ome_8_FD_132980 | JGI IMG/M metagenome (GOLD analysis project Ga0180433, IMG submission 132980) | Hypersaline lake sediment archaeal communities from the Salton Sea, California, USA - SS_1_D_1 metaG | ecosystem: Environmental > Aquatic > Non-marine Saline and Alkaline > Hypersaline >... | reverse complement strand
TAAAGATGTCGTGTGTACGTTAGACCGCGCGCTGTTTGAAATCCGGAATGACGCTCCCGACCCGATCGCTATCGAGTCGATAGTGGTTGGGGCGGAAGCTAAAGCTGGTGCGACTGTCGACCCCGGTGCGGTGTGGCGCACGGATGTTCCCGCGGAGTGCCCTCAGGTCGAGGTGCGCGGGCGATGGGTGAGAAAGGCGGACCTGATCGTCCCGCGTTCACGCGCGATCGTGAGGCATCAGTCCGAGCGCATCGGACGCACGAAGAACCGGCGGAAAACGTAACGGCGCGAAGGATGAGAAGCATACGTAGTTCCTGAAAGAAAGAACAGAATATGACCCAATCTCAGTTTGAAGCTGGAGACAGGCTCATCGTGGCTCTCGATGTCGGCACTGTGGAGGAAGCGAAACGACTTGTTGATCGCCTCGACGGTGTGGTGTCATTCTTTAAGGTAGGGATAGTGTTGCATACGGCGTCCGGGCTCGAACTTGTGAACTGGCTTACGGCAAACGGGAAACGGGTATTCCTCGACCTGAAGTTCTTCGATGTGCGGGAAACCGTGAAAGAAGCGGTCGCGAGTGTAGCCGATCTGGGCGTGACGTTCCTTACCATTCACGGAAACTCGGAGATCATCCAGGGCGCGGCTGAGGGAAGAGGCGATAGTGATCTGAAGCTGCTTGCTGTCACGGTTCTCACGAATCTCGACGCGGCCGATATAAGCGAGCTCGGTTTTCCTGTGTCGGTCGAGGATCTGGCATTGCACAGGGCTCGGCTGGCGGTAGCGGCGGGGTGCGACGGCATCGTTGCATCGCCGCATGAGGTGGTCGCGATCAGGAAAGCGCTCGGAACAAAACCCATTGTCGTCACTCCCGGAATTCGTCCTCGCTCGTCCGTGCCGGACGAGCAGAAACGTATTGCTACACCGGCCGATGCGATCCGATCGGGGTCGGATTATCTCGTTGTCGGGAGACCTATCAGGACGGCTTCGGATCCGCGCGAAGCTGCACTCGCCATTATCCATGATATGGAGAGCGCGGTTGTGAAATGAAAAGGAGGGCACCGTGATGAAACGCGTACTTCTGGTTACGGTAGCGATCTGCACGGTGTGCTGTTCCATTCCCTCTGTGCGGGCGCAAGATGCCTCAGATTACCAGTCCCACACGGCGCTACAGATCCAGATCACCGCCGACGATGCCGGCGTCAGAAGCACGATATCTGAGGATAAGTACGCATGCGACGTGCTCACATTGAAAAATGGTAAACGCGTCGACGGTCTGATCGTGGACGAGAACGATGCTCAGGTTACCCTCGTGCGGTATGCCGGTACCAAACCACCGTACAGGGTGGGTTTCAGGAAGTGCGATATCGTCCGCGTACAACGAGTTGGACCGGAACGGCGCGCCCAGATGGAAGCGAAAGTACGCGAACTCACGTACAAGGTGCAGGTGGCGCGGCAGCGAGCCGAAGCGGCTGCAGCGCAACGCAGAGCCGCCGAGGCAGCCTTGCGTCAGAGCATGGCGCAGAATACGAGGAATCAGACGTTATCCGGCAGGTATCAAACACAGCGAAATGCCCCGGCTCCTGCCGTGCGGAGCATGGGTCCCTACCCCGTGGCACAGCCAACGCGCGTCGCATCGCCGTCGCGTACCCCGCAACGCCTCACCGCGGTCCCGCGTTCACAACCGCGGTCTGCGGGGAAAGGGTGAAGCGCTCGCCGCTCAGGCCCAGGGCGGGTCTCTAGATAGCGCGCGGGGAACACTGTCCCGACTGATTCGCAAAACATGCCCCCTGTTCGCTATTTTACGCGGTTGCTTACGGAACTGGCGCAAAATGGCTGATATCGAGGAGGGATCCGATACGTTTTTCGGCGAAGACGGCTTTGACTTTCAAACCGATCTGTAGCTCAGCGGGGTCGCCGGATTCCAGCAGGTGCACAAACGGAGTGTCAGCACCGTCGAGTCTAATCAACGCCAGCACAAAGGGCGGTTTCTTCGGCTGGTACGGTTCCTCGTAGCGGACGACGGTGAACCCGGTAACGATACCTGTGCCGGGGAGTTCCACCCACTTGTCCGTCAAGTCGGAGAAACAGCGCTCGCAGGTAGCCCTCGGCGGTATGAAGACCTTGTTGCACGTGTCGCATCGTATGCCCAGTATCTTCTGCTCGTCCCGCAGAGCAACGAGAAACGTGCTGCCCACGGTTCCCGCGAAATACTGATAGGGCAATGCCATCTTCCCTTCGACGACAAAGGCATGTTCCTCACGGGCGCTCATTGTTCACCTCCCGACTCTTGCGCTTCGATGATCTCGAAGTGTCGTATGTCACTGGGTGCACCGACGCGGTTTTCGTTGAACACCGCGCGCACGCGCAACCCTTTTCTGATCTTTGAGGGGTCGTTCTCCTTCAGCATATGCCAGAAATACGCGTCCCCGCTGGTACCGTCCAGCTTGATCCAGGCCAGAACATACGGCACCTCGCGAGTTTCGCCGGTCAGCGGATCCGGACTCGCGTAGTACACGATATCGTAATGGCGTATGACACCTTCCGGTCCAACTTCATCCCACTGATCGGCCTCGAGACGGCAAACGGCACATACCTCTCGGGGCGGCACCTGATGTCTGCCGCATTCCGGGCATCGGTTCGCCATTATCCGCGCGTTGTCACGAAGTTCTTGGAGGAAGTACCCCATAACCGGCCCGGTTGCAAACCGCTGTGGGACGGATATGACCTGTTTTGAGACGATCAGCTCTTGTTTGACTTCATCCTCAGCCATAGATCTATTCTCCTATTGTGGTAGCTCTTTTGAAAGCAATATGAGCACTGTCCAGAAGGTCCCGCCGAACCCCGACGCCAACGCGAGGTTCACGTCCTTCTTTACCTGATGCGCGCCCGCCGTCCCGCGAACCTGCATAGCCGCTTCCGCCACACGGATCATCGCGGTCGCGCCTATCGGGTTGCTGGCGATCACGCCACCCGACGGATTGATCGGAAACGCGCCGTCAATGGCAATATCGTCGTTCTCGACCATTTTGAGATGCTCATCACCCTCCAGCAGGAGAAACTCACGCATCCAGTCGAGCCCCCACCAGCTTGAAGGATCGTACATCTCAAAAACGTCTATCTGGTTGCGCGGGTCTGTAATACCGTTTCGCGCGAACAGTCGCTCCGCGGCAACCCGGTGAGTGGACTTAGTGCCTCTGTAAGCACCTTCGAAAAACGCCAGGGTCTCCTCGCGGTGCACCGTCTCATGGTCAACGACCCACGCCGGATTCGCCGAGAGTTCCTCCACCTTATCCTCAGAGGCGAAGATCATGGCGCAGGCGCCGTCGCTCTGCGAACACATGTGGATCATGCGCAGTTCGCCGACAAGCGGCGGCGAATTTTCCGCCATGGCATCTATCTGGTCGTCGCTGAGCCCGAAGCGCCGGTGCGCTTTGTGATTGAGCATGGCGTGCTTGTCCATGATGACTCTATACTTCATGGAGGCTCTCTTGGCACGTTGAGCGCCGAACTCCTCCATAACGTCATAGGCGGTGGTACCGGTCAGCGCGCCGGTCTGGAGACTTCGTCCCCACAGCGGGTCCGCCATGTTCGTGATGCCACCGGTTGTGTGTCCTTCCTGAAGCTTTTCGAAACCGACCGCCATGACAACATCGTGCAGCCCGGATGCTACGAGATTGTCCGCCGCACACACAAGCGTCGCCCCGGTCGTACCGCCGGTTGTGAGACGAAGGCCCGCCTTGCCGTATGCGCCGTCACCAATGACATGCCACATATCGGGCTGGTGCACCATCTCGAAGAGTTCCATGTTACCGTGGACGACGCAGTCGATATCGTCAATGGTCATACCGGCATCTTCAAGTGCCTCGGCAACCGCTTCGTGTATCATCTCCGGCTGGTTGACGTCCTCCCGATGGCTCGAGAGCTTTGTCTGGCCACTACCTATTATTGCGACATTTCGGTTCTTCTTTTTGTTCATAGCTTTACTCCGTTGCCAGAAGCTAGTTGCTAGTGGCTAGTTGTCAGTTGCTCGCGATCCCGAGCAGCAGCTTGTCCGGCACCCGTTCTCAATGAACGGATGAGCCCGTTCAGCAATCGACCGACCTCGCCGATAAGCTCATGCAGCTTCCGGCATTTTGCTTTCCTAATGAGACCAAGATTCTCGGCGATAATCACCTGAGTTTCAACTTCGAATAACGAACCCCGCGCATGCCCGAGAAACTGTTTGAATTCACCAGGAGTAAACCGTCCTTGTCCTTCGGCAATGTTGCTTGGAACCGACACCGCTGCCCTGTTCAACTGAGCGGCCAGCCCAAACTTCTCGTGATCCGGAAACGTGGCTGTCGTCCGATAGACCTCCGTCACCAAATCCATTGCCCTCTGCCACACAAGCAACTCCTTATAATGCTTAGCCATAGCCGCGTCTTCCTCAGTTGTCGCCAACACCGGAACTGGAAAGGGGCAACTACCAACTGACAACTAGCAACTAGCAACTAGCAACTATCCTTCAACCACGATTACCGTCTGAAGCTGCCCGGCTGGGCCCGCACTTCCCTGGGCGAGTGCGCAGTGTGCACCCGGCACTTGTCTCTCGCCTGCTTCTCCGAGGATCTGTATGACCGCCTCGGCGATTCTCGCCATGCCGCCCAGTATGAGCGGATTGCCGGCGAGCATCCCGCCGGAGAGGTTCAGATGCTGCTCGTCCGGGCCGTCCTCGGCAAGCCATGCACCACCTGTTCCCTCATCGCAAAGACCCAATCCTTCCGCCCACAACGGCTGCTGGTGAGCGTACTGGTCCGCCACCTCGACAACGTCAAACGCGCTCTTCGGGTCTTTGATACCAGCCATCGTGTAAGCGCGTTCCGCAGCTTTCGGGAGGGGGAAAACACCCACAAGATCCCGGTCGCCCAAGAAGAAGCTGTCATAACAATTGCCCACACCCGTGACCCACACCGGTTTATCGGTGATTTCCGTGGCGCGCTCCTCGCTGGCCATGATCATGGCTATCGCCCCGTCAGAGGTCGGATAGCTGAAAAGCTCCCGAATCGGGTCCGCCAACATCGGGGAGTTCAGCACCTCCTCCATCGTCAGCGGGGCAGTCTCCTGCGCTACCGGGTTCATTGCGGCATATTTGCGTGAACGAACTACAACCTGCGCAAGCTGCTCCTCCGTGACGGACGATTTTCTCATGTATGCCTGAGCCTGTAGAGCGGCCGCACTCAAGTAGTCAAGTCCTACCGGTCGGGTGAAAAACGGGTCAAACGCCAGATGGGTTACCATGTTGCGGCCGGCCGGCTGCGACTCCTTACAGTGCCCGACGACTATCACGATGTCATGATGGCCCGAGAGAATAGCGGCCAGCCCGTAGTACACGGCTTGCGAGCCGTCAGCGGCAACCTTTTCTTCACTCTTGAAATGAGCGCCTACCACATCGGTCATCGCTGAATCCGAAATCGTCCGAGCGTCGAACACGTCATCAGACACGGTGATGGCTGCCTCGATTCCTCCGTTATCGGAGAAATCCAGTCCGGTCTCTGATACGACCTGTTTGACCACCTCCCAGGCCATACCCTGTACCCGTTGCTGCCACTTGTCCCTCTCATACTCTGTCTGTGCAACCGCGCAAATAGCCACACGCTCAGACACCTGTATGTACCCCCTTCTTCTTTAGTTGCCAGTTGCTAGTTGTGAGTTTCCAGTCAATCTATCCACAAATGGAAAACGAAATGCTATTCACTTTTCAGATCTCAATGATCGCATGAGCCCGTTCAGCAAGCGTCCAACCTCGTCAATGAGTTCGTTTAGTCGCTCAAACTTTGCTTTGCTAACCAGGTTCAGATTCCTGGCAATCACCAGTTGAGTTTCAGTTTCGAACAACGAACCGCGCGCATGGCCGAGAAACTGGTTGAACTCGCCACCCGTCAACCTCCCTTGCCCCTCCGCGATGTTGCTCGGAACCGACACATCCGCGCGCCGCAACTGACTGACCAGTCCAAACTTCTCGGAGTCGGGGAAATCCGGAGTTACGCGATACACTTGCGTGACCAGTTCCACCGCTCGCTGCCACACCACTAATTCCTTGTAATGCCTCGCCAAAAGCTCTCCCTCCCGGCACGAGCAACTAGCCACTAGCAACTGACAACTATCGAAACGCGATTTTCGCCTTTCCTTCCTTTATTGCGCGGATGATTGCGTCCTTACTCTTCTCGCTCACGAGCTCTATCCAGGCGCGACCGCAGCCAAACTCCGTGTGGGAATCGTCCGAGGCCACCTTGGGATACGGGATGCTCTCGACATCGTACTCAGGGGTGTAAAATCCCTGGGAGGTCACCTCGACAGCATGGATAGGGACCACCTTCCTTACCCTTTCAATTCGGTCCACGATCTGGTCGAGCGTCATGTCGTACTGCGCAGGATGGTTGAAGATATAGAGTTCTTCCCGCTCGCCGGAAATCTTACCGATGTGCATATACCCGCGCGCGAACAGCGTGAGCTCGACCGCGCGGAATATCACCATACCGTTTCGGGTGTCAGGCAGGCTATCATAGCAGCCCGGTTTCATGAGGAAGTCGTGGTCGGTAAGGGCGACGAAATCAAATCCGAGCTTCTCGTAGACTTCCACGACCTGTTCTGGCGTCAATTCTCCGTCTGAACACGTTGAGTGGGTATGCAGCGCGCCTTTCAACCTCGCGGTGGGTTGTGCATCTTTGCCAACAGTATTCCGGGTGTGCAACCGTTATCCCTCTTCGGCGGATCGCATTTTGTAAAGCAGCTTCCATTCGCCCTTCTGCACACGTTCGCCGCGTTGGTTGACAAGTGCTGCGCTGAACACTACCAGCCCGACGCCTGGCTGTTTTGTTTCACGTTTTTGAGCCACACTCTCCTCGACGTGAAGCGTATCGCCGATGAAGACCGGTTTGAGGTAGTCCCACGTCATACCAAGGAAAGCCACGACCTTATCCTCAGCAGTCTCCTTGATTCTGCTCGCCAGGCCAGACGCTATGGTGAGGCCTAGAAGCCCGTGTGCAATCCGTGCGCCGAAAGGTCCTTTCTTGCCGTACTCTGCGTCCATGTGCAACTGGTTGTAATCGCCTGAAATGCCGGCGAACGCCACGATATCGGCTTCAGTCAGCGTTCTGGCCGGTGAAACAAACTCGTCACCCACGTTGAAATCTTCATAGAATCCTTTGGGCTGGTTTTCCATCGAAATATCTCCTTTAGAGGCATAGTTGCGCTGCGCTCGCTGTTAGCCTTTCATAAGCTCCCGCACAATAATGAGCTGTTGGATCTGGGAGGTGCCGCCGCCGATGCTGAGGAGCTTTGCGTCACGCATCAACCGCTCGATGCCGAACTCTTGCATGTACCCGTACCCGCCATGTATCTGTACGGCGTTCGTCGTCGCACGCATCGCGGCCTCGGCTGCGAAAAGTTTTGCGTGGGACGCCTCGACAGTCGCGCGCGTACCCTCGTCGCATAACGCCGCCGCCTTGAAGGTCAGCAACCGCGCAGCCTCGATCTCCGTGCTCATGTTGGCGAGCATCTCGCCTATCATCTGAAACGTGATGAGAGGTTGCCCGAACTGCGCGCGCTCCTTCGCATACTTGACCGACTCCTCGAAGGCCGCCCGAGCCAACCCGACACACAGAGCGCCGCCCACAGCCCGCTCTATGTCGAGCCCGGACATCAGGATTCTGAGCCCGCCGTTTTCCTGGCCCATAAGGTTCTCCGCGGGCACGCGACAGTCTTCAAAGATAAGTTCGGATGTCGGCGATCCGCGCATGCCCATCTTCTTGAACTTCTTGCCGACGGAGAAGCCAGGGAACGTATTCTCGACGATGAACGTGCTGATCCCTCTCGGCCCGGCGTTCTTGTCGGTTCGGGCGTAGACGATAATAATGTCTGCTAAAGGGCCGTTAGTGATAAACGTTTTTGTGCCGTTAAGAATATATTCGCCGTTTTGTTTTTCTGCGAACGTTCGCATCGAGAGCACATCGGAGCCAGCTTCAGGTTCAGTCATAGCTATTGCACCCAGTTTCGCGCCGGTAGCCAGAGCAGGCAGATACCGTTTCTTCTGTTCATCGGAACCGTTAGATGCAAGATGGTGCGCGCACAGGACCGCGTGTGCACCGTAGGAAAGAGTCGTCGACGCACACGCGCGAGCGAGCTCCTCACCAACAACGCAGAACGTCACGACACTGGCGTCCGCCCCACCGTATTCTTCTGGTATCATCAAGCCGAGTAATCCCATCTCCCCCATCTTCTTGAAGGTTTCTGCCGGAAAGCGCTCGTCGCGGTCGATCTCCTCGGCGAGCGGCGCCATCTCATTGTTCGCGAACTTGCGAACGGTACGCTGGATTTCAAGCTGTTCCTCAGTGAGATGAAAGTCCACGGGCGCTGCTCCTTTCGCTGATAAACGCTTTGTCTGGTGTCACCCGACGCTCACAACCAGCGCGTCTGCCTAAGAATAGATCTCGGTAAATCCCCGACCGATTCTAAGAGTCCGGCAGTCCCGTTGTCAAGCACTGTCTTACTTCTGTACGAACCAGGATCCGACTCCGATGCTTGGTATCGACATCTCAGCCTGCAAACGGGCATGTTCTTGGGATTGCTCCTTCCTCTCCGAAAGTGTTATGCTACCGGAGGAGGGTGTCACTCAAAGCAAAGCAAGTCGGCGAACCGGAGAAAACTCTGTCTGGATGGTTGAGCAATATGGACCGAGCGTCGCAATATCAGGGGCTTTCGGTGTCGTACAAAGCGAAGCGAGTGGTAGCGCGTATGTCGCTCTTGGCGCTGGGTGTTGCCTTTGAGATGGCTTCCAAACACAGTGTTGAGCTCCAAAGCGAGCTTGCGGACTGGGAAGATGGCCGTGTCTTCTCGCTCGGCGTGTTGCCCGACGGACCATCCGTTTCGCTCAGGAAGCAAGGTGACCGGATCCAGTACCTGGGCTCAGGGCAAGACGATGCCGAGATCAAGATTCTGTTCAAGAGCATCGATTCGGCACTGTTAATGGTAACGTGCCGGATGGGCTCGCATACCGCCTTTGCCCAGCATCGCAGCATTGTCCACGGGAACATCGCCAAAGCGGTGCAAATTTCAAGGGCGATGAGCATCGTGCAATTGTTTGTGGCCCCCGGTTTTGTGCTGAAGAAAATATGCAAGCAACCGCCAAAGCTCAGTCCGGCACAGTTACTGCTCAAAGCGCGGATCCTGACGACATTGCCAATTGCAGTGTTGGTCGCCATGAGGAGGTAGCGGGAACATCTGTACTTGACCGAGTCGTAACACGCCCAGAGGAAGCGGACCGTGATCCCACAATACTACGAATTCTATTGTCCCGTAAAAATCATCAGCGGATTGAAAGCTCTGTCGAACCTCCCCTACGAGATGGACTTACTCAACGCGCATAGAGCGCTCGTTGTAACCGATCAGGGGGTTGTGGGCGCGGGCTTAATCAGACAGGTCGAGCGCGTTTTTGAAGGATCAAACTGTGAGATCGGTGCTATCTTCGACCAGACGCCGCCGGACTCGAGCACCGAGGTTGTCCGCGCTGTAGCTAAGCTGTTCTCAGAACGAGGATGCGATTGTTTTGTTGCGGTCGGCGGCGGAAGCAGTATGGACACAGCGAAATGCGCCAATATGGTGGTGTTGGAAGGCGCGGACGATCTGATGGCAGTGCAGGGTGTGGAAAGGTTGAAGAAACCGACGAAACCTTTTATCGCTGTACCGACGACCGCCGGAACCGGTTCAGAAGTCACCGTGGCGGCCGTTATCTATGACGAACAGACCAGAACCAAGATGGGGTTTGCGTCTCAGCGTCTCTTACCTGATGTGGCGATCCTCGATCCCAAGATGACTATGACCATGCCGTCAATGATAACCGCCGCGACAGCGATGGACGCGCTTACTCACGCTATCGAGGCATATTATTGTTTGCAGAAGAATCCTGTTTCCGACGCGTTCGCGTTGGCGGCGATCAAGCTCATCATGGGCAACGTGATCAGGTGCGTAAAAAACGGCAGAGATGAAACCGCCCGCCTGGCGATGGCCAATGGCGCGTTACTTGCGGGGACAAGTTTCTCCAACTCGATGGTCGGTATTGTTCACGCTCTTGCGCACGGCTGCGGCGGAGTCTGCCGGGTGCCCCATGGTGTTGCAAACGCCATACTTTTGCCGTGGGGTATGGAGCACAACCTCGAGAAAGCCGGCGCGATAATCGCCGAGTTGAGCCCCGTTCTGGGCGGTTCAACGCCGGGCAGCGCAACAGACCAGGCACAAGCTGCCATTCAAGCCGTCAGGAATCTGGGGATGCGCTTGAAAAAGCTCTGTGGATTGCCGACAACGCTCCGTGAAGCCGGTGTGACAGAGGACGAACTGGCGGGTATTGCCAAGATAGCCATAAACGACGGCACGGTAGCCTTGAACCCTGAAGAGGTGACTTACGAGGGCGCTCTCGAGATTCTGAGGAAAGCGCTATAAGACGTTGATACTTTCTTTTGGCTCCGCATTGTACGAGACGAGGGACTGTGCGTAGCCCTCCTTTTCCTTCTCGGTACTCATCATGCGCGCTCGTCGGCGCTTGACAAGAGATTGACCGCTGTATAAGCTTCAGAAGCGTTTCTACGGGAGAGGCAGCTATGAGAGGTACACTGAAGCTCTGGCTACACAGTGTCTTTCCAGTCACAGTCCTGCTGTCAGTGTGTTCGCTCACTGCTGGACTTCCCGCCCAGCCTGAAACGTCCGACACCAGCGGTTCCGCCCAGTGGATATGGGCATATCCCGACGAGCCCGCGCCCAAGAACCGGTTTACTTATTTCCGAAAGGTGTTCGATCTATCGTCCGTTCCAAGCGATGCCACGCTGCGTCTGGCCGCCGACAGCAACGCCCGCATCTGGATTAACGGACACATCGTTCGGCGCAAGGTAGCCCGATATCACGAACAGGATATTACGGCTGAGCTGATCAATGCAGCTCCGTACCTTCACGTCGGCAAGAACGTGATCGTTGTCCTCCATCATAATTGGGGAGACATCTGCACATTTCAGAGGACGGGCAATTTGCATGCGGGTCTTTATGTGAGCAGCCGGTGGGTTGTCAGCGACAACTCATGGCGTTGTATCAGGGCGCCTCAGTTCGCTCAACATGATCAACAGGTGGTTGGGGTCAACGGTCATCGACGTATCCGCTACCCTCAAATCATTGACGGGCGCAAGATGCTTGCCGGCGACCTCCATAATGCGGGTTTCAATGATAGCGGTTGGAACCGGGCAGTCATTATAGCAGACGGACCGTGGCCGACGGTTCCGGATGGCGTGGAAACGCCGGGACAGCGCGAGTATCCAGTCCGCCCGATGGCGGTTCTTGCCGCCGGCGAGATTGCACGGATCACCGCACTCTCTGACGATCCATTTTCGGTCGCCCAGGGGATCCGAACGGCAAAGTGCGATCCGAGCAGCGCTGCTACCCGAGAAGCTGCGGGACTGCTTCAAGGTAAGTCGGTGCCGATAGTCGGTCGTGCCGGTATGTCGCATTACATTACCGTCGACTTTCATCGACCCGTTCATGGCTATCCCTTCCTCGAACTTGGCGACGCGCCGGACGGGACTTTGATCGATTTGGGATACTGTGAGCTGGCGCGTGCCCAGTATGATGGTGCGGAGCACGTTGACGTTACCGGCTGGATAAACCCCGAAGGCGTCGTCGGGAAAGGGTACGCCGATCGGTACATAACGAGGAAAGGGCTGCAGAAAATCGAATTTCCTGATGAACACACCGCACGATGGATGACGGTACACGTCCACTTTGTGACCGACGGACCTCTCGTTATCAAGGACCTTGGCATGGTCAAATCGCAATATCCGATCAGCGTCGCAGGGAGCTTCCAGTGTGGCGACGAACGCATCGAACAAATTGTGAAGCTCTCTTTGGTCCACGCCGAAGTCACGATGACCGACGCGTACGTCGATACACCGGGACGCGAAGACGGTCAGTGGATCGAGGATGCGCGGCTTCGTGCGTTGATTGCGGCCCGCTGGTTCGGCGACACCAAACTCAGAGAGTTTCTTATCCGCACGCACGCGCAGGGACAGGGGGACGACGGCAACCTCCATCCGTTCGCCCCAAGTAACTTCCCGGCATATCCCGCTTCGTACGATTGGAGCGTCCAGTGGGTTGCCGCTCTTCACGACGACTACATGTGGACTGGTCGGACCGACCTCGTCAAACGGTATTGGAGGAACCTGTGCAGGTATTGGGACAATGTGCTGTCGCATATGGATGAAGAAGGTCTGTGGCGGACTGACCGGGTGCTGGGCGATATCCGCGTTGGAATGCATTGTGAAAACGAACAACAGTCGAGCGGTATCGTCACACCGGTGATGATTGAGCGGTTGCGCTGGTCCGCAGAGATGGCGGAGGCTATCGGTGAGACGGAACAGGCGGCAGCGTGGCGTGCAACCGGCGACAAAATGGCGGAGGCGTTCCGAGCGTATCACGTTGTGCCGGCACGAGGAGGTGTTCCCCCTCATGTCGGCGATCGGGTCGACCCCGACGAGAGCACCCTGGAACGGGGATACAGCCAGGCCGGACAGACCGTCGCAATCACGTCAGGGCTGCTGACGCGCGAGGAAGCCGTTGCGGACCTGAACTACGCTTTTGCAGAACCGGACGGGGCGCCGTCGCCAGGCGTGACACGGTGGAACAACCCGTCCTTCTCGTACCGGGCACTTCGGGCGCTTTCCGACAGCGGACTCACCGAACATGCGGTAGCTCATCTCATCGAGAGGTATGCGCCATACCTGCCCCGCCATCCCCGGAATACCGTTCCCCTGGAATTGCAAGGGCCGTATGGCGGGCCGTTACCCGAATATTGGGTCAGCCGAGAAGACCTGCGACTTGAGCCGGGAGAGGAGAATCCGGCTCAGCCGATAGATGAGACCGGCTCGCACGGGTGGGGCGCTGTACCGCTGCTCTGGTTACACGATTCGCTTCTGGGCGTCAGGATCGTCGAGCCGGGCGGCGGCAAGATCCGCATCGCACCCGACGCCGGAGGACTTGCATACGTTGCAGGTCATACGGTCACGCCAAAAGGTATCGTCTGGGTCTCTTGGGATCCGCAGCAGTGGGAGCTTGAGTTGGACCTACCGGGCGGTGTGGAAGCGGAGCTTGTCCTGCCCGACGTCTGCGCCGGCAAACGCATCGATATCGTGCAATCAGCCGGTGACGTCGAACGCCAGCGCAACGGCGGGTTCGTCCTGAACAGCGGCGGGAGGTACGCGCTTCAGGTCAGATAGCATCAGCTCTTACGCTAAGCGCCTCGCAGTCGCAGCACTCCTCAGACCCGTCGCGTCCGCTCAGGATCTTACACAAACACTTCTTCTGCGCGTTCCCGCGAAGCCCGCTCACCGGTGTGTGACGGGACCTTAAGCAGATGCGGAGAGCCCTGCCACCCGCCCGCCACCACACATGTCCGGCGCTGCAAGAAGCTCTTAGTAGCTTTCCTCCACCTTAATGATAAGCCATTTGCCGTCTCGTTTCGCCACGGTGGCGACATACGGGACATAATCGACCGACACGCCCTCGACCTCAGCGGTCTTGCCGTCCGGGGCCATCTCTACCTCGATATCTGTAGCGTCAAACTCGACACCGCTGGCGATGGCGTCCTCGAGCAAGTAGTGCATAGCTTCCTTGTCCTCGCCGGTTTCCATCTCGAAATCCTCGGCGAACACCGCCATTGCCGCATCGATCTTGCCCTCGTTCCCGGCTTTGACGAAATCCTGTGTGAGCTGACGGATCTGTTCCTCGTCGCTCGGACCGGACGGCATCGTCTGGCAGCCTGCGAGCAGGCCAACCACCAATGTTGCCACCATAACCGCTGAAAACGTGTTCCGACAGACCATCTTGTACCTCCTTTTTATCTTTGGCTCACTCGAGCCGTGCCCCATACCCCGAACACCTCGACTATCCCGCACGGGGAACTCAGTTGCCTATAGCGTAGCTGCCTCCAACGAATAAGTCAAGATGCTTCCGCCCAGGAGAGTGCTCAAACCGCCTCCAGAAGCTACAAACAAGTCCACACAGCTATGCCGCCACCATATCGCCACGTGTCGCGTCCCGCAGTACGGTCGCGCTGGACGCAGCTCTGCCTTGCGCGGGACGGCGCACACGATATGACTTCGATGTTGAACCTCGAGAGAACAAAGGGGATTGCCGAAGAGGGGAGTTGAACCCCTACGGGCTTACGCCCACTGCGCCCTGAACGCAGCGCGTCTGCCAGTTCCGCCACTTCGGCGATCGTGTCCACATCTTAGCAGGAGGGGGCCGGTTCAGTCAAGACCACAAAGCCGGCGGCACTCGTCCCTCAACCGTTCGCTCCCCTGCCCGTCTGCGGGAACAGTCCCGGCTTTTGTTGTGACATTCGCGCGCTGAGCCGGTATAATAGCGACGTGACGTGATAGCGGTGTGGGAATGACGCTTTCGCCCATGAGGTCAAACGGAGGAGCGTAGCATATGAAGATCGGCGTTCTCGTCGACTGTATGAAACTTGATGTCAAGAAGGGCGTCCTCAAAGCGAGGGGACTTGGTTTTGACGGTGTTCAGGTATACGCTACGCACGGTGAGCTCGCGCCGGAGAACTTGTCGAAAAGCGGTCGGCAGCAGTTTCGCGAGTTTGTTGCTGTAAACCGGCTCGACCTGGCGGCTCTCGTCGGCGACGTGGGCGGGTTTGATGATCCGGGTACGGTGGAGCAACGCGTCGACCGGGTTAAACAGGTGTTGGCGCTCGCCGGAGACCTGCGCACGCCTGTAGTTTCTGCGCACATCGGGTTCGTCGAGCCTGAAGAGACCGGCCCCCGCCGCGTATGTATCGCTCAAGCTCTTGAGGAGCTGGGCGCATGTGGTGAGAAAGTCGGCGTTTTCTTCGCAGCAGAGACCGGAATGGAGTCCGCAACGGTCTTGAAAGACCTGCTCGACAATCTGCAAACCGAATTCGTCAAAGTCAATTACGATCCTGCCAACCTTGTCATGGTCGCTGGCGATGACCCGATAGCCGGCGTCACGACAGTGGCGGATTACATCGTTCACGTGCACGCCAAGGACGGCAAGAAGAAGGGTAGCTGGTCGCCCGCAGAGCTTCACGCGGCACTGGCAGAGAAAGGAGAGCACGCTATTCGGTTCGACGAGTGGTTTGAGGAGACACCGCTGGGTGAAGGAGATGTAGACATCCCTCGGTTCATAGAGGCGTTGGCTGAAATCGGGTATCACGGGTTCCTCACCATCGAGCGCGAAACCGGCGACAATCCTGTCGAGGACATAAGGGCCGCACGTGACAAGCTCCATCAGATCCTTTCGCAAAGCGGAGAATGAAAGAGACGTTGCGCGATGTTTCGATCACCGTGTCACACATTTATCATGGGAAAGCCCTTCTCGTATGGGTCGGAAGGGTAGAGAGATGACCGGTAGGCTGATGAAGAGGCTCGTTGCTCTGCTGACGTGCCTTGCAGTTGCAAGTTGTATTTTTCTAAAGCGGAAACCGTCTGAGTTCACCCCTGAGCCGGTAACTACGCGGCCCCGGTCGCTTCTCGCTGAGATGACTCTGGAGGAAAAGGCGGCGCAGATGGTTGTCGCAAGCCTCGGGGGTATCTATTTCCCAACTAGGGAGGAAGAAGAGTTGGTCAAGAACGTCGCGATTGGCGGCGTGTACCGAACGAACTGGGCGAGCTTGCGTCATGCCGTCCAGTACATTTCTGAGTTGCAGCAGTGCGCGCAGGACAGCAGGCTCAAAATAGCGCCGTTTGTTGCGGTCCGGTATACCTGCGGCATGGGACAGTATCTGCGGTATCCCGCCGATGTCACCCCGTTGCCCACACAGATGGCAATCGGGGCGACCGGCGATCCCTCCAACGCTTATGAGGCCGCGTCGATCGCAGCAAAGGAGATGAGAGCAGCCGGCATCACCATGAACCTGGCGCCGAATCTCGAGGTCAGTCCGGAGGAGGGAAAGTTCCGATTCTCCACGTCACGGTTCGGTTCCGACCCCGAGCAGGTGTCACGGTTTGGTCAAGAAAGCATCAAGGGATTCCAGGCGAATGGTATCTTCTCAGTCGCAACCGGTTTTCCGGGAGTGTTCGAAGTTCCCGCCGGTGAACGCGAACCCGCGCCTGTGCCGGCCATACTGAAGCCTATCCCCGTTCTCAGTGCGACGGACCTGAGGCCGTATCGGGATGCAGTGGTTGCGGGGGTTGACGGTATAGCGGTAACGGCGACGGCACTGCCGACGGTAGAGGCCAGCGGTTTGCCCGCGATGTTGTCGCCGGATGTGCTCACCGGTCTTCTTCGTGATATGTGGGGTTTCCAGGGGCTTATCGTCGCCGATGGCATCACCGGCAGAGTGATAACGGCAAACTTCGAGGCTCACGATACTGTCGTACGAGCCGTCAACGCCGGTGCGGACCTGCTTGTTTCGGTGGGTGGATACAGGAGGCATCTTACAACCATTGGGCATATCATTAACGCGGCTGGCAAGAACGAAATACCGGCAGAGAGAATTGACGCGGCGGTGCTGAGAATTCTCTCCTATAAGCAGAAATACGGTCTTCTTGATCCGACACTGCCTGACATGCGAAGCGCGACGCGAATTTGTGCTCAACCGTCAAGTCTCGCGAAGAGCAGCGACACACTGAAGCGCGGAATCACCATGCTCAAGAACGACAGTAACGTGCTTCCTCTCAACAGGCGAAGATACGGGTCGGTTTTCGTGACCGGTGTTGCCGGCGTCGAACGGATGGCAGGGCTGCTTGAGCAGCGTCGGATGCGCGTGACACATCTTGAATCACGAACCGCCAGCTATGATAACTGGACCGTACCGGAGACGGATATTTCACGCGCCGAACGCATGGCGCAAGACGCTGAGCTCAGTATCGTTTGTACCTATTTTGCTGACAGCATTCCGCGCGGTCAGGAATCGTTGGTGAAACGTCTCGCGTTGCTGAACAAGCCCGTGGTGGTGGTCGCGCTCGGTTCGCCGTTCGACACCACGTTCTTGCAGTACGCGCAGGCGTGCATGGTCACGTATGGCCCTCCTGCAGCGGCCTCTTACGTTACCGCGGATATGGAGAGTATCGTCGAGGTCATGTTCGGCGATTGCCCTGCAGAGGTGCGCCATTCGGGCACGTTCAGGGCGAACGCGAGAGAGACGAATCGTTTCGACGCTCGAGAACTGCTGCGCATGCCCGCGGGTAGGTTGCCTGTCAGCCTGAGTCCCATGTATCCGCGCGGTTTCGCTTGGACGGACACGGAGTCCGCTTTTCTCTCGGCGGCGACCTGGGATTTTGGCGATGGCCGGCAGGCAACGGGACTAGCTCTCGTCCACAAGTACGCAGCGCCGGGAGAGTACACGGTCACAATCAATGCGGCGAACGCGGTGGGGAACGTGTATCCGCTGTCGTTTGCACTAACAGTTGCCGATGATGACAGTATATGATACACTCGACGGGAGGGAGCGCCCCTTGAGAGTGCGGCATACATTGGTACGAGGGAGTACGCACTAAGAAAAGTAGTGTGGGGGAAGGATTCGGCTTTTTTTGACCCAGAGCCGTGAGGCGCGCTCACCTGTGGAAGGCCTGGACCTGGTGAGCGGAGTGAACGGATATGAAAGCTGAATCGATATGTCTCCCGTGTATCGTCGAT
>Ga0180433_10005226_pt1 | contig 17683 bp, 15 predicted proteins | sample SS_ome_8_FD_132980 | JGI IMG/M metagenome (GOLD analysis project Ga0180433, IMG submission 132980) | Hypersaline lake sediment archaeal communities from the Salton Sea, California, USA - SS_1_D_1 metaG | ecosystem: Environmental > Aquatic > Non-marine Saline and Alkaline > Hypersaline >... | reverse complement strand
TTTATAAGGGAAAATTATAAATAATAATTGACAACTTCATAGATATTACCAACTCAAAAGTTTTTTAATCCCCTTTTCCCATTTTTGGTTAAAATGTATTTGATTTTCTAATATTAACATAAAACATTAAGAAAATATTTAAAATTAATGGTTTTAAAGATAAAAACAAAGAAGTGATTGACCATCTTTGGTAGAAATAAATTAATTTCCGTATGATTCATTTTATGTAAAGCCAAAAAAGAATGAAAAAAATAGACAGAACAAGAAGTGTCTTTGAAAAAAATATTGAACTATTCAGATGTCCTATCTGTAAAATCAGATGTTCCTCAAAGATAACTCCTTACTATGTGGTAATGATCACTGTTTTGATATAAAAAATGGGTATATTAACCCGTCAGGAATCAGTGTTCATTGTAAATATGATAAACAAAGGTGTTCCCCCCTCTGGTCTATCAAGCATTGAGGGTATCTGGGAGGGCATTGTAAAAGTTTTCTGAGCAGAGTTCAGGATTGTCTTCAAAATTTTTAAGAGTCCAGACGGAACTCTAATTGCTACCATGGATAGCCCTGATCAGGGAGTAACAGACATCCTGGAGGAGAAAATATTCTTTAAAGAGAATGTTTTGCATCTGGAATTAAAATCTATAGGAGGCATTTTTGAAGGGACAGTCAGTAAAGATTTTTTAGTTATTGAAGGAGAGTGGAAACAGTCCGGAGCAACTTTACCTATTACGCTTCGACTGGTTGATAAGGAAGTGGAAATTCTTTGACCCCAGGAGCCAAGAAAACCTTATCCTTATACAGAAGAAGAAGTAAAATATGATAATAAAGAAGCAAAAATTAGCCTTGCAGGAACTTTGACATTACCAACCGGAAAAGGTCCTTTTCCGGTAGTTCTATTAATTAGCGGCTCCGGACCACGGGACCGTGATGAAACTGTATTTTGTCATCGTCCATTTTTGGTATTGGCAGATTATCTGACTCGTCAAGGTATTGCAGTCCTGAGGGTAGATGATCGGGGAGTGCGAGAATCTAGTGGGGACTTTTCTCTGGCTACCAGTGAGGATTTTGCATCTGATGTATCAGCAGGAATAGAATACCTCAAGACTCGAAAAGAAATTAATCCTGAAAAAATCGGCCTTATCGGTCATAGCGAGGGTGGCATAATTGCTCCGATGGTTGCTGTAAAATCTCCGGACATATTAACATAACACAAACTTAGTACAATAAATCTATGAAAAAGAAAATTAAATGAAATGATAGAATGAAACGGGTAGGAAGAACTTCGTGACCAGAGATACTGCCTTTTTATCCATTCTATATTTCCGGAGTTATAAATATGGATCTGTTTATTGAAAGCATTAGCCATAACGGGGAAGGGGTTGCCAGGAATGAGGGTAAGGTAGTTTTTATACCTTATGCTATTCCAGGAGAAGTTGTCAAAGTCAATATCATTGAAGAAAAGAAAAAATATTCTCGGGGAATCCTGAGGAATATTATCCGGAAATCACCTCACCGGGTCGATGTAAAATGTCCCCATTTCTACCAATGTGGGGGTTGTTCTTATCAGCATATCAGCTATCAACAACAATTAGTATTAAAACAAAACATCATTAAAGAAATACTGCATCGTATTGGTGGAATAAACCCAAAGATTATGGATGTCATGGGTATGCCGTATCCCTGGCATTACAGGAATAAGGTTTTATGGCATAGTTGTGAATGTACGGATGGTAAAAAAATAGGTTTCTATCGCTATCAAAGCAGGCAACTCATTGAAGTAGATGATTGTGCCCTTCTTTTGCCAGGGTTAAATGCCACCAGCCTTTTAGTTAAAGAAATCCTTCATGAGGTTCAATTAGAAGAAAATAGCTCAGTTATGATACGCCAATCAAATGAGAACAAGGAGATAATAATTGAATTCATCAATTGTTCCCCTGATAAAGGTGCATTGAGAAAACTATCTCAGGAAGTTGAAGCAATTTATGAGAATCAACATGGTAAAATCAGATTACTATCCGGCCGGAAATTGATACAAGAAAAAGCTGGTAAATGTTTATTTTACTTAGGTCCGGATGATTTTTTCCAGGTAAACCCTGAACAAACTGAATATTTGATTGGTACTGTCTATCAATATCTAAATCTTTCAGGATATCACAAAGTGCTTGATGCATATTGCGGTATAGGAATGTTTTCTTTGAATATTGCAGGCAGTACAGCATTGGTGATTGGTATAGATTCAAATATTGAAGCAGTTAAACATGCTAAGAGAAATTCAGCATTAAATGGTATCATCAATTGTCAATTTATTGCCGGATCATGTGAAAAAATTATACCAGCAATTAAGGAACCATTTGACCGGATCATTGTCAATCCACCCAGAGCAGGTCTTAAGAAAGAGATTATTCGTGCCATTACTAATATTTCTCCCAATCTAATGGTATATGTTTCCTGTAACCCGGCAACCTTAGCCAGGGATTTAAAACAATTTCTTGGTAATGGTTATAGGATAGTTAATGTTCAGCCCATCGATATGTTTCCACAGACAAGTCATATTGAAAATATTATTTTACTTCAAAGATAGAGTATTACTTAAATAACTAGATGAATGATGAATATGAAAAATAATAATCAAATGAAAGATAAATATAGATTAAGTCAAAACAGGTGATTACTTTTAATAGATGACAATAAAGGGGAAAAATTATATCAAAACAAATAGGGTGGTCCGACTGCCAATACTGACTAAAATGAGTCTAATGATGATGATTATTGAAGAAATAGAAAAAGGTATCAATTTAATGAATGTAAAGTTTTCTAATCATTGTAATGGTTAATTTAAATAATATTTGAAATGTTTATCAGGTACAAGGGTACTTAAATCTTTTTCCCGGTACTTTTCACTAAGATACAAACCACAGTAACATCTATTATAATTATGAATATCTTCCTGGGCATAAACACAGGGACATATGATTAGCCTGTCTACTTCCTTCTTGCCTGTTGACAAACGGCAAGGGCATAAAGGCAGACCAAATCTTTCTTTGTTCTTTATTAACCCCTCAGCAAAGGATAAAAGAAGTTCTTTATCCGGGCATATTTTCCATCCCTTATTCTCTGCTACTCTTTTAAATACTGCTATATAGTTTTCTTGTTTCATTTTATCAATTCTTCCAATTTTTCTTTATTATAACCAAAAACCCACTTGTCTCCCTTAATGGTGAGAGGAACAGAATAACTGCCGGTAATACTATGCATTTTCTTTAACGCTTCCTTTTTCTTTTCACCTTGCAGTTCATCAATCCATATAACTTCATAATCTGCCTCAGCTGCTTGTAGAAGCTTTAAAGTATTTTTACAGTGAGGACATGTTGATAGACCATACATTGTAATTTTCATATTTACCTCCAAATGAATATTGCCATATGCTTGCTATCTTTTTTTTATCATATCATAAGTAAATACTGCACCCGCATAGCAGTTGGCTTTAGGAGCCTCTAAAAGAGACTTAACTTTTTATTAACTAGTTTTTTTCTATGCCCCTCTTCTCTTGATCTCTTATTAGTTTATCTTTCTCTTTATGGTAAAACCAATTTATCTAACCATTACCATTTTTAAAGAAGGTGGTTTTTTATGGTTAAATAAATCTAAAAAGGTTCAGTTCTTAGATTTTAAAAAAGATAAATTATAATTAGTCATCTACCTGGCCATGTCTCATATTTTCATTTCTTGATTATTGATATCTATGAACCCTTTTTTGGTCTCACAGTGAAAATACTTTTTGAGCAATATTTCCAATTCATCTGCTGCTTGCAATACATTCTCTTTGTTGCCTAAAAATCCATCGATGGGAAAAAATATATTTGTTGAATTTTCATCAATCTTGCCAATATCTGATTGTCTCCAAATCCATCTCCTGGTCCTGATTCTGTTGGAATCAGCATATACCAATTCCCCACCATTCAAAACTTCTGCCACCTCTTCTCCCAGGGGGATAAAAAGATCTCCCTCCCTGGAGAACCTCACCGCAATTTCTTTTTCTAAGTCATCCAGATCATGGGCACCCATGGGTAGTATGTACTTTAAAGAAATACTGTTTCCCAAATCTACCACAGGATTGATAGAAGGTAAAAGATTGCCCTTTGCAACTCTTTTTACCATGGCTTCAATTGAACTCATAAATTTATTGGGATTAATATTTAATTTTTTGAATGTATCTCTATAAGGCATGATTTCCGGAGATTCTTTTACAATTATACCTTTAAGTTTCTTTTCCACCTTGCCCATTTCATTTTTCATCAGATCATATATTTCTGGAATATTTTGCTGATTATTAATCCGGTTTCCCACTACAACACCAAAACATAGATCAGGCAATTTTTCAAATACTTCATTATACACTTTAAATTTCATCATCCACTCCGCCAAAATAGTTGAATCTAGAAATTATGCAAAATTTACTTTTTCTATTATATATGATTTTTATTCATTTTTTCCATAGGTTTTTCTCTTTTAGAATAAAAATTCTTCTTTATGGTAAAATAGTCGTGGGTAGAATGTACTGGTTATAGGGCCATAATGCAGTAACGGATAACCAGTAATAAGTGATGAGAAAAAAATAAAATGCAGGAGTAGTTGGAAGTAAGAGGGCTTAGTTAAAACAAGAATCAAAAATAAATATAAAATAATTAATATTCCAATTGGCCAATTTACTTATCTATAAATCAATATTTTAAAAATATGTAATTGTGTAATTATTTATTCGTCGTTGTGAAAGTAATTACCCGCATATTTTGTTAATAATTTTCTCATATTTATTATGAATCTCAAATCGCTTTACTTTCAATGTTTCAGTGAGTTCGCCGGATTCAACGGTAAGCTCGTTAGGTAATAAAGCGAAAGCTATGGCGGTTTCAAAAGGCATAAATCCATTTTCTTTAGAAATTAACCTTCTTACTTCCTTTTGAAATAAAGAAATAATTTTGGGATCTTTGATCAATTCATTTTGGTTATCAGTTTTCAAATGTTCCCTTTTAGAAAATGACTTTAATTTTTCAAAATCAGGAACAATAAGGGCTCCCAAACGAGATTTATCCTGCCCAACCACTACAACCATATTAATGTATTCACTTTCCGTTAATTTTTCTTCCAGGGGTCGGGGTTCCACATTTTCTCCCCCTCTTAATACAATTGTATCTTTCATTCTTCCGACCAATTGAAGGAATTTTCCGTTTTTGGTTTTTCTACCCAAATCACCTGTATTAAACCAATCCTTTTGAATGACTTGGGCTGTTTTATTTTCGTTTTTATAGTAACCTTTCATAACCATGGGCCCTTTTGTCAGTACAACACCTATTTCACCATTGGGCAGTTCTCTACTAAGGTTATCTTTGTCTACTATTTTTATTTCTACTTCAGGGAGAGCAGGACCTACAGTAGAAATAATACAATATTCGGGATTTCTGGCACATAGAACTGGTGAGGTCTCAGTCAACCCATAACCTTCACAGACCATAATCCCCGCAACATCAAAAAACTTATCAACATTTTCTGGGAGTGCGCCACCCCCACTGATGGCAAATCTTAGCTGACCCCCCGTAACTGCTCTAATCTTTTTGTATACCAATTTATCAGCTAGGCGATATTTCCAACCTAAAGAAGTCATTATTTTTTGAGCTTCTCTTATTTCTTCGGGAGTGGATTCTGTTTTATCAAAAAAAGGAACAGTTTGATTGGTAATTCTTTCTACTTTTTTATATTTTTTTCCGGTATCAGTTGCCCAATCGAATATTTTCTTTTGGATTGGACTCCCTTTTTCAGCTTTATTAATTATTCCCTGATACACGCTTTCCCATATTCTAGGAACACTGACCAGGATAGTTGGTTTTTCTTCAGCCAAATCAGGAAGTAAAACTTGTTTAAAAGGTTTACTGTAGGCAGTGGATGCCCCTACACTTAGCGCAATATATTCTGAAGTTCTTTCAAAAATATGCCAGGTAGGTAGAATTGATAAAAAGCGGTCATTCAGATTTATTTCCTGAACGGGTGGAGCAACTCGGATGTTATGCATAAAATTGGCATGGGTTAACATGACACCCTTTGGATCAGAAGTGGTACCGGAGGTATAGATAATGGTAGCCAGGTCCTCTTCTTTGGCAGTTTTTGACAATTCCTCGAATCGGGAATCACCTTTATCCAGGAGTTGCTGTCCTATTTCAGAGATTTGTTGAAAAGAATAAACATGATAAGGCTGATCCTGGTCTTGTTCTTTATTTATGACAATTGTTCGTTGTAAGAGCTCCTGTTTTATCAAATCTACCGATTGCTTTGAGTTTGATTTTTCCAGGAGCTGTTTTTTATTGTTTTCCAAATATTTTTCTAAGAAAATTTTTGCTTGGGGAGATAATAAGAGAACCATAGTCTTATGTTTTAAAAAATAAAGAATTGCCTTCTCAATCTCTTCACTTATGTCTTGGTCCTTTTTAAAAGGAATAGGTATTCCCCATTCAGGTGCTTCCTCTTCTTCGGAGAATAGCTTTATCTTTTCAATCAAAATAACATTTTTAATTTCAGGTAGTTTTTCCTTGATTTGATGGAAATTGATAAATTGCCTCTCTCCTTCTAAAATTACTGCACTGGCATCAGAATGATGAAGCTTAAAATAGATATCCCGGGGAGAGCTGTTTCCGCTACAGGGAACATCTGTTGCTCTTAAATGAATAATTGCCATATCGGAAATCATCCATTCCAGTCGATTTTCGCTAACCAAACCAACATGATCGAATTTATTAATCCCGATATAAAGTAACCCGGTTCCAAAACATTTGATTTTATGATAAAGTTCTTGATAAGTAATGGGTACAAATTTTCCTTCCTCTTTTATTTTAAAGGCAATTCGATCCTTATATTTTTCAACACTATTTCTCAGCATATCCGGTAAAGTTCTCAAATTTTCCATTTATTTACCTCCTATAACTCTTCAAAAAATTATTATCTGGTAATAGTACTAGTTATCATTATTTTATTATCATACCATTAATGTCAATCTTTTTAAATGAAATATGACAAGAAGAGTCTTTGTTAAACTGGTATTTTCTATTTAAGAATTTTAAGGATAATTTGGTTAACAGAAAACAATATGTATTGTTTAAATTTTTAGAGAAAATTGCTAAATTAGTTAAACGTTACTATAATAAAAATGAAAAGCATTCAAAAAAAGTTTGTTGTATACTATAATGTGTATTTTAGTTTCCTTGTCATTTGGCTGCTTATAATTCGACTAATATTTAATTTATGTTCCTGTTTAATAAACCAACTAATTTGTAGAAATACTGTTTAACTAGACTTATTTTATAGTGATGTTTAGATATAAGAAATTCATATAAAGAGTATAGTAAGCGACCGTATATATTATGAATGCTAAAGAGCATTTAAAAAAGGAGGAAAAGCTTATGAAAAAAAATATTTATCTTATAGTAATAGTTGTAGTTATGTTGATTGGGATGGTAATTATGACGGGCTGTGTACCAACCTTAAAAGCTGACCTGGTTCCGGCAAATCCCGAAGGGTGGGCAGGTTTTTGCAATATAGATAATTCCGGAAATTTAGTTGTACATATTAAAAATCAAGGACTAGCACCGGCAGAAAGCTCACATGTAAAAGTTGATTTTGGTCAGTATGGTGAATCTGTAAAAGCTGTACCCGCTTTGGGAGTAGGAGATACAATCAGTGTTACAGTCCAATTTCCCTCGGCAGCAAACTGTTTTAATCCGGATTGTGGCTTTGAAATTACTGTAGATGCCAATGATGAAGTTGACGAATCCAATGAAATGAATAATAGTCAAATAGGTAATTGTATCGGATAGTTGTTGGTATAAAGCAATAGGTTATTGATTAATAACACTTAGATACGGTCGCTTACCGCAATTTCTCAAAAAAGACTTTTGATAAACAGAGATATGAATTAGCGGGGATAAAATGGAAAATAAAAATTTAAAGCTAAAGGTGCAAATACTTTTAGATCGGGCAGATGTTCAGATTGATGGTAAAAGACCTTGGGATATCAAAGTCCATAATGAGGAACTTTATGAAAGAATCCTGGCAGGCGGTCTACTTGCTGCAGGAGAATCCTACATGGACGGCTGGTGGGATTGTGATTCCCTGGATCAACTCATTGACAGAATCCTAAGGGTAAAATTGGATCTCAAGAAAATATTGCCCAAACATCTAGCCTGGGATGCCCTCAAAATAAAACTCATTAACCAGCAGAGAAAATCAAAAGCCTATGAGATTGGAGAACGTCATTATGATACCGGTAACAAACTTTTTCAACTAATGCTGGATAGAAGAATGAATTACAGCTGTGGTTATTGGAAGAATGTTATAAATCTGGATGAAGCCCAGGAGGCAAAGTTAGCATTAATCTGTAAAAAGCTAAAATTAAAACCGGGTAAGACTATTTTGGATATTGGTTGTGGATGGGGGAGTCTGGTCAAATATGCCGCAGAAGAGTTTCAGACGAAAGCAACTGGTATAAGCGTTTCCAAAGAGCAGGTGAATTTAGCCAGGGAAATGTGTAAGGGCTTGGATGTTGAGATTTGTTACCAGGATTATAGAGATTTGAAAGAACAATATGATTCAATTGTTTCTGTCGGCATGTTTGAACATGTTGGTTACAAGAATTACCGGGAATTTTTTAAAGTGGTTAGCCGCTGCTTAAAAGACAATGGCCTTTTTCTATTGCACACCATCGGAGGTAACCGACCAACTAAATCTGTAAATCCCTGGATTAATAAATATATCTTTCCCAGAGGTATGCTCCCTGCCGCAAGTCAGATTACCAGAGCCTATGAAGGTCTTTTTAAGTTGGAGGACTGGCATAGTTTTGGTACTCATTATGATAAAACCTTAATGGCATGGTATTATAGCTTTAACCAGAAATGGGATCAAATTAAAAGTCGTTATGATGAACGGTTTCGAAGAATGTGGAATTATTATCTTCTCACCTGTGCCGGGGCTTTCAGGGCCCGGCAAAACCAATTATGGCAAATCGTTTTATCAAAAGTAGATTTTCCTATAGATTATGAGAGTATACGTTAATCCACCGGGAAATCTTTTTTCTACTGTATTAATATTATTTTTCAGTAAAGTTATTAATCTCCAAAACTCGTTTTGATATAATAAATTATAAATCCCAATGGAGAGTGTTGCCAAAATTCTTTAAATTGTATAAAATATTTCAGCAAATGTTTATCTTATCAAGGAAAGGAAGGTTTTATTAAATGCCAAATTATAATTTTGAATGTCAGGATTGTCACCATGTTTTTGAGGTAACTAGCTCAATTAAAGATATGGAAAAAGGGAATTTCCCCTGCCAGAAATGCAGAAGTAAAAATACCAAAAGATTATTTGATGGTTTTGGTTATAGTCATGGAAGTCATTCTGATGAATACAATCCAGAAAGCTGTCCAACCTGTCCCGGAGGAACCTGCTCTTTAGGATAATTAATTGCAGCAGATATTGTTCAGCAGGGAGGGGTACAGCGACCTGTTCCCCTCCCTAGGAAATGGTTATATATTTGAACGCCTAAAAAGCTTGAATTGCAAGGACATGTTAAAAAAAGCTTTCATTCAAATCAGCCTCATTATCATAACCTCTGCTTTCCCAGTATCCCCGGTAATCTTCATCATCCGATAATTCTATTTTGGTTACCCATTTAATCCACTTGTATCCCCATTTACTCTCTGCTACCAGCTGAAAAGGAAACCCTCTTTCAGTAGGCATGGTAACTTCATTCATTTTGTATGCCAGCAGAATATCATTATCTATAATGTATTCAACAGGAAAAGAAGTGGTATATCCGTCCTGAGCATGGAATATAACTGTTTTTACTTCAGGTTTAATATTGTCGATACCAACGAGATCCTTTATCAGAACACCCTCCCATAATATCTTGGCATTCCATCCTTCTACACAAAACAATGTTGATACTTTTTTATATTTTTCATTATTATCCAAAATTTCCTGATAAGTAAAGGTTTTAACATCCTGAACCAATCCTACAATTTCCAGACGGTATTCTGCAATATTTACCCTTTGTGGTCCCCTGATAGAATTTTCCCGAAAATCAATGATGGATGATAGATTTTCTCCTTCATATTCTATAATCTCGACTGTGGTTAAAGATTGAATCTGTTCTAAAGCTAAACCTTCGATATCTCCTTTTAACCAAATACCACTTATACTAAATACTAAAATCAAAAGGATTAGAGGCCATCTATATGTTACTGAATTCTTTAAAGAACCGTAAAAACGCATTATCAATTCCTCCTTCTTGTAATTTAAAAAAAATTAACCTACTAAAATTGATTTAGATATTTACCACAATAACTTTCTATTTGCCAATGAAATCATTAACTTTTCCTAATATTCATCCCATCTAATAGTATCAATAAATTTTCTATTTACTACTAATACTATTAATTTAGTAGTAATATAATTATATCATAGAAGTTGAAATTGTAAACATTTTTCTATTTTCCTTTAACATTTATGCGATGGATGGTTTTTCAGGCAGGACTATTTTTGGAACTTCTGTTAAGATGATGAAATGTAAAAAATACATCAGCAGTTGGAAAATATCAAAAAATTTAAGAATAGTTAAAAAAGCAGAAACCAGACTTATGATTTCTGCCTTTTTGATAATCGTGTAGCTAATCTTCAAGAATTCAAAATTGCTTTCTAATTAATAAACCTGATATCTATTATTCAAAGAAACTTTTTATATATTACACCTCTGTCAATAATTTGAAATTCACTATTTATAATTGATCTTAAAAAATGGAAATCCATTACAAAAATGTTTATAAGGATAATTGTCGGGTCTAATCGAATTGAGAGTATTACCAATATTTATCACCAGCAATGTAGGATACACCATAGGATTGATCATAGTTTGGTAATGTTTTCATTTACTTCAATGTTATCCGCAGAATTTTATCATCACCCTCCCGGGGTGTTCCCCGTCCATCATAATTATTAGTTAGTACGTATAAAGCATTATCCGGTCCCACCACTGTATCACGAAGCCGACCATAAATGCCGCTGGACCAATCATTTGCAAATAACCTGTCGATACCGGTTACTTCATACGAGTCACCTGAATGTGTAATATCAATACGTATCAGTGCCTGACTGCGCAGGGTTGCCACAAACAAGTGGTCATGCCAGAAGGTCATGCCGGAAGGTGGTGTTGCCCGGGGCCACATAATAATCGGATCAACATAAGGTTCTACATTTGCATCACCCAAAACCAGTGGCCAGCCATAGTTATTGCCACTTTCAATTATGTTAATGATATCTTTATCCCGCAAACCAAATTCACCTGAGGGGCCGTGTTCGGAGGAAAAAAGAGCATTGGTTTTGGGATGCCAGGTAAGTCCCTGGGGATTACGATGTCCCAATGAATAGACCGGAGACCCGGCAAAAGGATTATCAGCTGGAATATCTCCATCGGGAGTAAAACGAAGTATTTTTCCACCAAGATTATTTATATCCTGGGCTATTTCAGATTGCCAGGTATCACCGGTACAGATATAGAGCAAACTGTCAGGCCCGAAGGCAATACGTCCCCCGTTGTGAACACGGGAACCGGGAATCGCCTCTACGATTGTACGGTCAAATTCCATGGTAGTGCCGGTATCAATATAACGGACAACCCGGTTCAATATTGCATTGTTCTCACGATAGGTATACATGACATAGAGATATTTCTGGTTGGGATAATCCGGGTGTTTTGCCATACCCATCAATCCACCTTCACCGATATGTTCCACTTCATCGATGACTTTATAGGGTTCCTCCTGTAAAATACCACTCTCAATCAATCGGATCCGGCCACCCCTTTCAGTAACAAGAGCCTTATCTTCAGACAGAAAGACCAGCTCCCAGGGTATACGCAGATTTTCTACCCAAGTCTCAATATCATATTCATCCGGCTCCGGGATAAAAAGGTCTTCCACTTTTTGTGGTAGTTCACCGACTAACGGGTTACCAAATTCTACCTGATTACCGTTAGCTAAAATAGTCAAGTTGAAAAAAAGACTAATTAATAATACACTAATTAAAAACAAATGGTGCATAAAAATTTTATGATACATTTTTAACCTCCTAATTGTTACTGATATTGTAAAAACTGTTTATGAATTAATTTTACCATATTTAGAGATAAAAGTTGGAAGGAAGCAAGGAAAGGAAATATAAAGTATGAGAGTTTGGGATATTCATCCAGGATACCTGTCGAATCGTAGTTTACTGGGAGAGCATGTGGAAATACATGCTTTATACAGTATTATCACCGGAGGAAAAAATGGATATTCAAGACATCCGGAAACAAAAAGATGGATAGAAAATATTAATCAGCTGGTTTCTCGTCATAACCTGGTAGTTATTGAAATGCTCTTAAGAGATTTTAAGCACAATAGTCCACTGCAATTTTCTGAAAATATTCAGGGCAGTTGCCGAATAAACACCCTTTACTATATTAATTTACCTGCTGATCAATTTACAATATTGCATAGAAAATATTCTCTGAAAGAAGAGACAGGCAGAATCCCTCTTCCCAAATACGGGATTGATTTCTGGGCACACCATAAATATTCGGTTATGGCAAGAGGATATCAATACTATAAAGATATTCAAAAATATCTGAGAGATCGTCTTATTTATCCTATCGAGCAGGAAAATGTTTTAATAGACAGAATTCTAAGTTATCTGAAAATGGAAATTATCGAAAAAGCACTGGATAATGTTATTCTGCATTTATGGGGATATTTTAAAAATAGAGCTACTCCGGAGGAAAGGAAATGTTTTTTAAATATTTCAAATTCTCTAAAAAAGATGGATATGATTTTGGTAATGGCTAAAAAATACCAGTTGCATTATTTGCTTCATTCTACAATTTTTGTAGATTCCCTCCCCCGCAGATAGTTTTTTATTAAATAGAATGGATGCAGACTGTTATTATAATTATAGCTATGATAAATTTTAAAGAATAGGAAACAATAAAAATGTTCCTGAAAATTGAGTAAATAAGGAGGATAAAAGAGTAAAAAATGATTGAACTAAGCACTTTTTCATGGATTGTCTTATTTGCCCTCTCAGCAGCGGTTATTAACGGGTTGGGAATATTAACTATCTATAAATATAAAGAATGGGCTGAAAGTACCAAATCCTATTTTATGTGTTTTGCAGCTGGAGTATTGATTTCAGTCCCTTTGATGTCAGCTTTTCCTGAGGCGGTAGAAAAAAATCATTATGCAGGTTTCTTTGCTTTACTTGGGTTTTTATTTATGTTTTTTAGCAATAGGTTTATCCAGTATAAAACAAAACAAAAATCACTGGCTTTTGGTATTACCGCTGTGGAAGGGATTGCTATTCATTCATTTATGGATGGCATAATCTATGCGGTAACCTTCAGTACCAGCATTTTGACTGGTTTTCTGGCAGGAATAGGTCTGGTAATTCATGAATTTGCTGAAGGCATCATAACCTTTTCAGTTCTTATTGAAGGAGGGCTTAACAAGAAAAAAGCCTTTCTATATGCTTTATTTGTTTCTTCCCTTACAACTCCCTTAGGAGCATTTATTGCCTATCCCTTTGTTTCCGGGTTAACTCCGTCAATTTTAGGTTTAGCTCTGGGTTTTGTAGTAGGTGTCTTGGTCTATATTTCTGCTTCTCATCTTTTACCAGAAGCTAGAGGGCATGAGGACAAACATTCGGTTCTTGCCTTTTTGGCAGGAGTTGCCTTAGCCTTATTGATTGTTATTACTAAAGGGCATTGACGTTATATTGCTGCCAGCAGGCAGGAATCCAGAGGAGTGCAGCGACAAAGCAAATTCATCCAATTATAAAACCAGTATTTAGTATTGCGCAAGGAGTTTGTATAAAATTAAAACTGGCAATTATTAACCGTTGTTATTATAACTTGCATCTTTAATCTATTTTCACTAAATAGCATATACCTACAACTAGCGATGAATTAAGCAATCTCATGTAATTATGCTTGCAGTATTTTCACTCAATACGCACGACGCAATACATATCTATCATTGCATTCATTCATCTTCGCAGAAATAATCAGCAATAAACCCAGATTCTTTTAAACCAGCGATAAAGCCATTCATTGGCTAATTTCCGGTTTTTAAAAAAGACAAATTGAATATCCGGAAAAGCAACAAAAAGCTCCGCCAAAATGTCAGCCGTATAAGATGGCCTATAAAATAAGTTGGTTTTGGGATTAATGAATTCCGAATAAGGAGAATCAAATACCATCGTTTTAAAGGGGTATTGCTGTAATTCCCGAAGATTTAATTTTAATACTTCAAAATTTCTTATTTCATGTAAGAAATGATCCAGGGTTTTTCTTTCTGCCACCGCAATAATGCTCTCATTTTTGAGTAGGGCATAATCCCCTACTTTTAAGTTTTCTTTATTAATGATGCTATTTTTAAATTTGTAGGGATAGCGTTCTCTTTTATCAATAATGATTTCCATCTTTGCCTGTTTCCCACCCTGTGGGATATAAGCACCAGGGCCTCTCATCTTCATGGAGGACTGGGTTATCCAGAAGATCTGCTCATAATATTGCCCCGGGTTCGTCTTGTATTCTTTTTGCAGAAAAAGGAACCAGCATCTTCTTCTGGTTTTTCTGTCCAGGATAATGTTTAATTTTTTACCGTATCTTTCAGCTAGTATAATAGGACATTTATCTACAGGCTCCTCATCAGGAAGTTCTTTTTTGGATACGGTTCCTTCAGAAATGCAGAAAATTTTCTTTCCCGAACCCGGCCATTTTCCTTGAACCCTTAAAATCAGATATACTCCTGGACTTTCTTCCAGATAGATTCTATAAGGAAATTTTTCCATTCCCGTTTCATAAAGATACCAGTACAATTTGATCCCCAGTCAACAAATCTTTTATCTAAGATAAAATTGATTCTTTTAAAAGCTTACTTTTTCATAGTATACATTTGAACTTTATTATTCACAATGAAAATTTGTTTTATAGTAGATAATGATTATCTAGTTTGTTATTTTGTCTATTGATAATTTAAAAATAATGGAGAGTTTTTGTTTTAGAGGGTTTCATTTTTTGATAAATATATTAAATCATTAAAATTCTGTTCTCAATTAAAGATAACCCATGAACTTTTGCATTCCAATTAGAGAGGGTGCTATAGTCAAGAAACTGTATTCTGCTATCCATAGATTGAAATGAACTATGGGAAACCTTATTAAAGAATTGTCTTTTTCTATTATGGTCTGCTCAATATAAAATTTGGAATATAAATCTCTAAATTCTACAAACTTTAACAATGAATTAAAAAAGAACTACTCCCACTTCTCCAGGTGAAAGCGAGGTTATAAAACTGGTTTTCATTCTGGTTATCACTCATTTAATTTTCTTAATAGGGTAAGTGAACAGCTTTTCTCTCGCGTGCACTCTGATAGATTGCCAAGACAATTTCTACCGATTTCCTTGCTTCATTGCCATCAACTAAAGGTTGTCGGTTTTTGTTAATAGCTTCAACCATATCTTCAAATTGTTTTTTATGTCCCTGATAACTAATCGATCGTGGGTCAGAAGCACCGCCGCCAGTAGTATTACCAGACATAAATTCTTGAATAATTTCTTTATCTCCCTCTGTTTCCTTTCTAAAATCCCAATTTTTTAAAGTTTCTTCTTCCATAATAGCACTTCCTTTTGTTCCTGAAATTTCTATTCTTTTTAAAAATCCTGGATAGACAGAGGTTGAACCTTCTATGACACCTAAAGCACCATTTTTGAACTTTAAAATAGCAACTGCATTATCTTCTACTTCAATTCTTTTGTGTCCTATAGTGTTAACATAGCCAGAAATTTCTATTATATCACCAGCAAAGTAATATAATAAATCGATGGCATGAATTGATTGATTCATCAATGCACCGCCCCCATCTAGATGTTTTGTCCCATGCCAGACCCCATCATCATAATAAGCTTGATCTCTTTGCCACTTGACATAGGCGTCACATAAGACTAGTTGTCCAAAGCGGTCTTGTTTTATGGCATTTTTAATAATTCTACTTAATGGAAAAAACCTGGATTGAAAAATTCCAGATAATTTTACCGCATTTTTTTCACATACGTTTATTATTTTATCACACCTTTGTAAGTTAATTTCTAAAGGTTTCTCGATAATCAGATGCTTACCAGCTTCTGCTGCAATAATCGCAGGCTCTAAATGGGCACCTGAGGGAGTACAAATATTAACAATATCCAAATCCGGATGAGAGAAAAATTCTTCTAAAGAATAACAAGCTTGGCAATTGAACTTCTTGGCAAAAGTAGTTGCCTTATCCTTGTTTTTAGAAACACATGCAATTAATCTTCCCCCTTTCATTTCTTTAATTGCTCGGGCATGAAAATCAGCAACTAGACCTAACCCTATAATACCAAATCCATAATTCATTGATTTTACTCCAAATAAAAGGACTTACAGTTTCCATTTTTTCTTAAAAAATCGATATAGTTCTGGATCTTGCCGGGTGGCACCCCTCTGTCTTACAATGGCAGAGGCAAATTCTAGAGAACGTTCTAATGTAATTAGGATGTTCCAATCAAGAGCTATTCCAAGGATCCATACAGAACTAAATGCATCCCCTGCACCCACTGTATCCACTACTTCATTTGCTTTCACTCCCAGACTTTCAATTTTTTTATTCCCTGGCAAAAGAAAAAAGGCTCCTTTGGAACCTCTTGTAACGATCAAAGCTTTACTTTTTTTATTCTTCAACAAGACTGTTCTTGCTTTTTCTAGTCTAGAGGGTTTAAGAGTATTTGATAGTAAAAATAACTCTGCTTCATTCATTTTAATCCAGGAGGCATTCTGCAAAAAGTTACATACTGAAATTTTTTCCCACCAGGGCGATCGCAGGTTAACGTCGATGAAAATCGGAAGATTTAACTTATTCACTAGGCTTTTCAGGGTAGAAGCAGATACAGAGTGTCGACAAGCTAAAGTTCCATGATAAATAAGAGACAAATCTTTTTTCTTTGTGTTTCTAAATGCTAAAGATTTTTCAATATAGTCGTACGCTTGCAGAGATGGGATCTCAAATTGGGGATCATCCTTTTCTGATAAAATATGGGCCACCCCGGTAGAATATTTCTGATCCAGTTGTATTCCGCTCATATCCATACCCCATTTTTTCATTTGCTCCAAAGCGTTATAACCTAGTTGATCATTACCAATGCGACTTATGAGCAGGGGAGGTAGCCCCAGACCCTGTAAATGCCATGCTACATTAAAAGGTGCACCTCCTAGAAGTTTATTACCTTCAGGAAAAAGATCATACAATACTTCTCCAAATATTAGTGGTCTTCCTACTGAATTGATTGTTTTTTGAAAATGCAAAATGCTACCCTTGCTTTTTTATTTTACACAGTTCACGATAGTGCAAATTATATTATTTGCGTAATCATATCATTTGTCAATATAGAGTATTTATTATAAAAAATTTGACAAATTTTTTACAGTATGGTAATTTGATAAAAACGATTACGTAAACGATTACTTCATTCATGTTTGCATCTTATTATATTATAGGTTGTTTGTAAAGATGAAAATTACAATGAAAGATG
>Ga0180433_10005225_pt1 | contig 17688 bp, 27 predicted proteins | sample SS_ome_8_FD_132980 | JGI IMG/M metagenome (GOLD analysis project Ga0180433, IMG submission 132980) | Hypersaline lake sediment archaeal communities from the Salton Sea, California, USA - SS_1_D_1 metaG | ecosystem: Environmental > Aquatic > Non-marine Saline and Alkaline > Hypersaline >... | reverse complement strand
TATGGTAATCCTCCTGCCACGCTTCGTGGAGTACAGGTGTTTGGCGATCACAAACTATACGAGTACAACATCATGTACGGCAAGGATTTTGCAGCAGCTTGTCCTTGTTTTTGCACTCAGAGTGCCGCCACCTTGATCCAATTTCTGGAGGAAGTTGAGTTTTTGGAGTTGGAATATGACGAAGAGCACTTGCGTGTATTAGAGGCGGTTAGGGAGAGATATGACAGAACTTGATGTTGGATATTTCTATTGTCCTTACATTCCTATCACCAGGACGCCTGTGCTGATTGACCCAGAGGAGTTTGACCCTCAAGCGGGTATCTTAACCCGATATGGTCGGCGGCTTTTGGAAGAGGGCGAGCAGTGGTATGGCACTGTGAATGTCCAATTGGGTGGCGAAGCCAAAGTGAACTGGCAGAAGGAAGGTTTCTGAATTGTAATTTGCACCACAAAACATTAGGATGTCCATGGAAGGAGATCCATTATGAAAATTCTTGTGGTTAATGACGTTGCCGACTGCGGTGAATCTTACGCTCTTCCCTTTGAAGACATGGGCGAGATCATCAGGACAACTACTGGTAATTCCATTCGTTTGGATGGCATTGACTTGATAGTGTTTTGTGGAGGTTCTGATGTTTCTCCCAATTTCTATGATTCGCCCAAGTCAGCAAGGTGCGGTTTCACGGATGAGACTCGTGATTATTACGAGACTGACATCTTTGACATTGGCAAGGACATTCCCAAAGTTGGAATTTGCCGTGGTTCGCAATTCTTGTGTGTGGCGAGTGGCGGCACATTGGTTCAAGATCTTCATGGGCATAATTCTGGTGCTCATCCCATTAAACTCGATGATGGTCGAGTCATTGTGGTAAATTCTCTGCATCATCAAATGGCTTTGCCGCCCAATGATGCAGATGTTCTGGCTTGGGCCGAACCTTGTAGATCTCAACGATACTATGGTGGCTCAGGACTTTTGGACGTAGAAGAAGAGGTGGAAGCCGCCTTTTATCCTGCAACCCGATCTTTGGGTGTACAGTGGCACCCGGAAATTATGGAGCCCGATATGGACGGCTACAAGTATTTCATGGAATTATTGGAATTGGTGATCAAATGACTTGGACTGGATATTACGGACCCAACCCTGACGAAGACAAGAGTGGCTTCAAGACTTACGAAGACGCCCAAGCATATGCTGAGAGCAGAACTGATCTTGATACAGAGGCTTGGATGTTTCTGAAGACAGGGTATTACTTGAAGTGTGAAGGGTTTCGGGACATCTTAGCTGCTGCTGGTTATTACCCTATTGGCAAGGATCAGGGAATCGACATGGATCGATTTCCTGAGTATCTAGAAAGGTGTCGTCGCCTGAGCATGCCAGACTCGGAGATTGGTGGTTTAAATGAGTGGCGAGAAGCATCCAAGGACTAAGAAGCTAGTAGAGCATCTCAACTCTACTCCCCATGGTTGGCACAAGCTGACGCTGGCATGTGCTAAAGCTCCTGATTGGAAAGAAAGTCGTGTCAAAATAGGCGACAAATGGTTTCGGATCGCCCCTGCAAAATTCAAGGGTGAATAACTCTTTTAAGGCATGGCTAAGTTCAGAGACTTCATGTTGGTAGAAGGCGAGCGGTGGGATGCTTTGTGTCACGGCTTTAAAACTGGCGTTAAAACTTACAAGAACAAGCGTCAGGAGCAGAAAGCCGCCACAGAGTGCGATAAGATAACCCAAAGGCTTGTGACTGCCGAAGGTAAAGAACTAGAAGATCTGATTAAGCGAATAGTAAAAAAGGGTTATGTCTTGAAAAATGGTGAGGTTACCGATCCTGTAAAAGTGGTGAAGACGGCTCATCAAGAAATGTGGGAGCATGGACGGATTAAAACTGCATGAGGTCTTTAAAGACACAGAGCGGGACACTCGCAAATCTCACAAAGAGCTTCTGATTAAACTCCATTTTTTCACCAAAGCGATTGGTGAAATGGATGCTGCTGTCATTCCCAAAGACATATCTGATGGTGAAAGTTTCCATTTTGTTCCTCTTCCGCCTGGGATTTTTGCAGATGTAGTTCTTGAGGCATTTTGTGCCTTGGGGATGGATCGCAACAAAAGCTTTTTGGACATAGGTTGTGGCATTGGAACCACAGTTCTTTTAGCGAACACTCTATTCGACGCTTACGGTTTAGATTTCAATCTAGATCTTGTTCAACGTGCCCAGCAAATTTTGGGCGATAGGGTAGTTCATGCAGACGCTTTTGCGTTTGAGGGTTATGAACTTTTTGACTTCATCTATTTCTATCGGCTTGTGTTTGCGGATGATCGATGCAAGGCTTTTGAGGAAATGATTCACCAGCAATTGAAGCCTGGGGCGGTAGTAGCTCCCATGTACGCAGAGCTTGACTGGGACTCTTTGCCAGATATGGAGCCAGTGGGCGAATTTTGTTACCAGAAGACTTGATCATCTCGGTGTTGGTATGTAATTTCTCGGATATTCTCCCTGTGGATTGTTGCGATCCATAATTGGGATAGCGTTCGCCAAGTTGTAACCAAAAATCACCTCTTCTTCACTTCTAGCAAAGAACAGTCTGCCTCTTCCGCTATCGATCTTATCCAGATATGCTGCGAACTCTTTGGCTACGATTTCTTCGTCTTGGTTGGGGTCGATATCTTTGCTTTGTTCTGCGATAGCACTGAATACCTTCTCCATTTGTTCGCCTTGGGTGCGGAAGTAGCTTACTTTATTCGCAGGAGAACTGGCCAACATGCTGAAATGTTCTTGTGTTTCTTCATCATAGTCAGAAATTTTAGGCAAGCTTGCAGCCGCATGACAACTGAGTTGCCACCACAAGGTTTCTTGTTGATTCTCTTTAGCAGCGGCAGCGATTGCATCACATAGGATTTTTCTTTGCCCAATATGTTGCAAAGTTCCTCCTCCACTTCCATGTCCGATAGTGTAAACCACAAAGGTGTCTCCTGGTTCAGCATCAATTTTCATTTGTTCGCTGATGAATTCCTTAAGGTCTTTAATAGATTCATCAAATCCCCAAACTCGATCCTGAGCTTCACCATCTTTTGTGATATGGTGATTGCCCACATCTTTAATATTAAGCCCTTTGGATTTTGCTAGGTTGACGGCACGAATGGCATCTTGGGCATCGGCATCTGCAATGGATTCAAAGCAGTGTTTGAGAACAACTAGACGAATAGAAATTGAGTCAAATCTTACTGTTCCCACATACTGAACCGGTCTTGCTGGCACATCGACTTCAATGGTCTGAGCATAGGTTGAGCAAGACAAAAACAAAACCAATAAGAGTGCGATAATTTTTTGCATGTTATTTTTCTTTGAGTTCAAAGTGTCCATCATAACGACTGCCGGTAAATGTCGCTCTAAACACACCGTTAGCTATATTTCCCTTCCAATTGTAACTAGCTCCATCAATATTGCATGGTTCTCCAATCAGGTTGCTTTCGGGGCCGTTAAATTTCACAGTGTAATCATACGACACACCGTGCCACGTTCCCCAAAATCTTCCCGAGTAGCTTTGGGCACCTGTCCTGGTAATCACGCAGTCCATGATTCCATCAAGTTTTCTTTTGCTTGTTGTGACCCATACAAAGCAAAATTTGGAATGTAAAATGGGAACACCTTGTCAAGTCCCTATAGGAGGAAGATCATGCGAACAGTGGTATTGACTCTGTTGGCACTATTTATGGTGGCCAGCACGGCATCAGCAGAATGGGTGTACCGGTCGGTGCCCCAAAGTCACTATGTGACAGTCCATCCGAATCCGGTGTGGACAGGAAGTGGTTGGACGGTTCCACCACCGTATCGTGAGAGGCACACTCATTATGTGCAAGAGCGTTACTGGGTCCAACCAGCACCAATCATCTACTCTACACCGATCTATGTGTGCCCACACCACACCTACTCGAACACAATTGTGTACCCCTCCCCATGGGTAACTGTCCCATGGTAACGTCGGCCAAGACGAAAAAGCCCAGCTTCGGCTGGGCTTTTTTTATAGCATCACTCCGAGCGTTATCAAGGTCAGCAAAAACATCAGATAGTTGCGTTGCCATTTAAGTTCTTGGATTTGTTCTTCCAAGGGCCACTGGTCAAATGGAGGCGGGTACATGATTTCCTCATTTCATTAATGCCGCCACTTCGGGTGGCGTAGTTTTAAAATCCCCATCCAAGTTATCTGGCATTAGTTTGATAATTTCAGGGTTATTGTAGGGTTCTTCGCCAATGGCGTACCATTTTCTGGTTTCTATGATTACATTGTAGAATAAAACATAGGCGGCTGCTCTTTTGGTGTAATCAACCAGATCTATTGGTAGCTCTAATTCTTTGATTGTTTTTACAGTCAATCTTTCGCAGTCGAGTTCCATGTCTCGGCATGCTGTTCCAGCATATTTTACCAACTCTAGATCAGTATCTTGGCCTTCTATCCAACCGAAAAAGACGCTTTCTAGATCCGCTTTCAATTCTGGATCGTACAAGTTCCAATAAGGCTCTCTTTTTTCAGCCCATTGTCTGAAATGACAATACTCATGAACCAGTAGTCTCAGAAAGCTATCAGGATCTTGATCTCGGGCTGCGGCCAGGGTCATAGTGCCTTTATCCCAATACCCGTTGCATTGTGTGATTTCTCCTGGCAACACCACTGATTTTTCCATGGGGAAGCTAACTTTGGCTCCCACCGATTCTACCTTTTCGGTAACAAATTGAACAAATTCTTCAGTATTCATAACATTAAGATACAAGATATTGCCATTTTATGCAAGAGTTTGCTACAATACTTTATGAATAATGAGAGCAATGATATGAAAACTTGGAAACAATTTCTTACGGAACAAGCAGAACACGAATTTTCTTCCACCCAGGTCAATTTGCCACTTATGTTAAGTAGCAAAATCACTAGATGGGCGAAGTCTTTGATAGACAAAGACGACCTTTTTGGTGATGGATTTGAGGACGAACCCCATGTGACTGTTTTGTTTGGCCTACATTCCAATGAGCCCGATCAGGTCAAGGAATTGCTAAAGGACGAACCGCCTGTTGAGCTTATTTTGCAGTCCACTTCTATTTTTGAAACAGACGAGTTTGATGTGGTCAAACTGGGAGTTGAAAGCGAAGATTTAGCAAGACTACACAACAAGATTGCGGATCATTGCGAGTTCACTGCGACTCACCAGAAGTATTCGCCTCATTGTACTTTAGCTTATGTCAAGAAAGGATGTGGCAAGAAGTATGCTGGCGACAAGGAGTTCGAAGGCACCAAAGTCACGATTGACAAAGTTTTATTTAGCAACAAGAACAGAATCAAAACCTCCATTGTGTTAGGAACATGAAATGAAAAACCATTGGCTGAGTATTCTTCATTTGTGGTTAGTGGATGATGGGGAGCAACATTGGTTTTCTGCCAACTCAGAAGACAATGCTAGACAGATGTATTATGATTCATATGGTGGAGAAGAGTGGTTGCCGTGTGAAATAGAGGAAATTCTGGTTGAGCGAGTTGACGATGAAGAAATGTTGTCAGTAAGACTAGATGAAGGCAGTGGGCCAGAGGTGACTAAAACTGCCAAAGAATGGGCGGATGATGGCAAAGGAATGGTTGCTTCTACGGTATATTAGGACATGAAGTTTTTGTCTCCTGATAATGCTTTTGTTCACATCCCAAGAACAGCAGGCGAATATATTGTTAGACATTTGCCTAATGTCAATCGTGTTTCAAACAAGCTCACCCCCTATCGAATTTCATTTTTCCAAGACACCGTTTGGAAAGAGCAATTTGATTATTCTTTCGCATTTGTACGGCATCCACTAGAACGAGCTTTATCAGCTTGGTTCTACATGAATGAGTTTGCTAAGGATCTTGCTGGATGCATGACCCATACTCAGCGTGGGCGATATGATCTTGAAGAAATGGAATGGGTCAATTACCACTGTCAAGATCTTTTGGAGTTTTCCGAAAAGCTAGAGAGCATTTGTTCCGATCCTACCTTGTCTTACCATTTCTTGCCACAACATTGGTGGATAGGAAAGAAGGGTTGTCGGGTGCATCAGGTATGGAAATACGAAAATCTAGAGCGAAACGTCCATTACGTCTCGGAGAAAACACCCTCTATGTGGGTGAGAGAAGAAGCGGACTGGAATCCACGTTCATTTTTGCGAAGCGGTAGCTGGTCTAGTAAGGATTATGTGAAAATATTGCAAGATAATCCTGAAGTGGTTGCCAATCTGACCAAATTCTACGCAGACGATTTTGATTTTGGATACCCACCTTTGCCTCAAGATAGGGTAAAAAGAGAATATCTGGTTCCTTGTCAAAAGATGGGAATTGTTGTGGGCACTTATGGGACGCCTCCCTATGTGGAACTTCAATTAAATAGTTTGCGTAAATTCATGCCTAATTGTCCTATTTTGGTAGTTGATGATCACTCTGATCATTGGGAGGAAATCGAACAGTTATGTCGTCGTTATTGTGTAGATTTTCTTGTTAATTCAGAAAACTTGAATCATTGGCGAGGAGATTTGAATGTTTTTGCACAAGGTTTACTTTGGGCCAAACGCAACCAAGTTGATCTTTTGCTTAAACTATCACGTCGCCACATCTTGTTAGAGCCGATACAAAACGAGCTATTGCAAATAGCCAACAACAATCCTCAGTTAGGTATCAGTTTCTATCATGAAGCCAAAGCAATTTGGACTACTTCTTCTTTCACTTGTTTGAAAGTCAAGCCTTGGCTTTTAACTGTACCGAAAATACAAAGCAAAATTGCAAAATTAGATAGCTTTGAGATATTCTATGTCGAACGTTATTTAGGAGCTTTGGGTTCTTGGTTACATCATCAAGTTTACAACAAAAAAGCCGCTTATCCATTTTTTCATTGGGGAGATTTGTTTCGTAAGACGGCGTTCAAGTTTAGGTTTCAAGAACATTACGAGTTGTCTCAAGAATTGGGTTTGGAATATGCCTTATCTGATTTCGACCCAGAAAACTCCTCTGAAATGTATCAGTATTATTACGAGGCTCACAAAGACCTAGAATTCAATAATCAATCGTGTGTCCTATGAATACATACTGGTATGAGATACATTTTGATTCTATTGATGTTGCTGTGGTGTTCTTTGGGGTACGCCGCCGGTCCAAACATTCGAGTATTGGCTCTCAAGCATTCTAAAGAACAAATGGCTCAAGGGGATGAAGATCTTGCGTTCAGAGGCATCCAAGAAGCCAAATCTAAGGGCTTACACATTGAAGCCATTGGTGGCCACTGGGTCAACAAAGACGGAATCATGAGAGTGAAGATTCTGAACTTTGATTGGAACATTGACAAGTTCCGAGAGTTCGTCAGCCAAGAAATGAAAACAGATGCGGAGCAAGGCGACACTGTTGTGGTGTTTACCATTGGTCATGGGGCACGTTCGGGCTATCTTGACAATTTAGGACAGCGTTCAGAGGTTTTGGAAGCTATTGCTCAGGCCGCAGAAGAGAATGATCAAAGAACCCTATGGTGGCAGCTTAGTTGTCATGCCACGGCAGGTTTGCCTAATATCAACACGTTGTCTGAGAAGCAGCAAGAGTTATTAACTATTTCTGCTAGTTCTTCGGCTGAAAGGCAAAGCCCGGCTGGGGTAGAGGGCAAGATTATGGGAAGTGTTTTTAATGCTATTGCTGAAAAAAGCTCTGCTATAGACCCTAATCATGACGATCAAATCATAGCCAAGGAGTTAAAGAATTTTTTAGCAACACAGGGTCGGGGGGAATTGTTTTTCGCATCTACAGAAAACCAAATGGTGTTTGGTGGAAAAGATTTAGCCAACCAAATTCCTATTATAGACAGAAACAACCCACAAGGAGAATATCCTCCTGGATACATTCCGGTCCCCAAATAATGCTATATTTTCACCCTAAAGAAACTTTCTTCGTGCATATACCCAAGACAGCAGGGGGCTACGTCTTATCCAGACTTCATCCTCTTGTTTACAGACAGCATAAGCTATCTTCTGATAAAGACATCAAATATTTCACCCAAACAAATTGGAAGCAAACTCACTATTATTCTTTCGCCACCATTCGCCACCCTTTAGAAAGAGCTTTATCTGCATGGTTTTATCTTATCCAAGCAGAAAAGGATATCAAGGAGGGTTTAGACAAAACTCTTGGTCACACCTTGGACTTAGATGTCGGAGAAAGAGAATGGGTCTTTGGCAATTGCAAGGATTTGTTGGAATTCTCTTCCAAGCTGGAGTTGTTGTGTTCTCAACCAAAAAAGGCTTATCACATTCTTCCGCAACACTGGTGGGTAGACGGACCAAAGGGTTTAAGAGTACACGATGTTTACAAATCGGAAAACATCGAACAATCTTTACCAGCAATTCAAAAACAGACAGGTTCATCTTATCAAAAGCATGCATGGCACCCACACGCTTATTTGCATAGTGGCAGTTGGTCAGCGGAAATGGATTACTTTAAGATCTTAAAAGACCATCCTCAAATCAAGGAAAACATAACCAAATTTTACATTCGTGATTTTAGAAAATTTGACTATCCTTTCATGCTGGAAGATAAAGTGAAAAGGGAGTATTTAGAACATTGCAATAAAGCTGGGATCGTTATTGGCACTTATGGCACTCCTCAATTCATTCATCTTCAATTAGCTAATATCAGAAAATTAGAGCCCGATGTTCCAGTTTTGGTGGTTGATGATAATTCTCCTGATCAAGATGCCATCAGTGATCTGTGCCGTCAGTATGGAGCCGAATTTATTTGCAATCCCAAAAGGTACGAACATTGGCAGGGTGATTTAAATGTCTATATTCAAGGTCTTCAATGGGCGAAACGCAACAACATAGACTTGTTACTCAAGCTATCTAGACGACGGATATTTTTAGAACCTGTAATAAGCAATTTGCTAAAACAAGCAAATCGTTGTCGTAGATTGGGTGTGGGCGTTCATTGGATCTTGCAATCTCCTGGCAACACCATTTCTATAAACACTTCTTTTTTGGCACTTAAGACCAAACCATGGCTTCTAGCTTTACCTAAAATGGAAGAAAAACTGAAACAAACCAAGTCTAATGAAGTGTTTTGTATGGAGAAATGGATGTTGGTTTTAGGGATGTGGTTGCACGAACAGGTATTCGCCAAAAAAGTTGCCTACCCTTTCCAAAATTGGAATTACATTTATGATTGCACATTATTTAAATGGCATCCAAAACAATTGTATGATCTTTCCTGCGGCTTAAATCTCAATTACGTTCAAGATGATTTTGATCAAAGGTTTGGTGCCCGAGATATCTATCAACAATATGAAGCAACCCGTGACATGTGGGAAGGCGACATTAGTCATTACAATTGGTGATTACTTAACCACATACTTAACGCCATCCACAATCAAACACTGAATGGTTCTGTGGTCTACTTGTCGAAGACGATTCACGCCTTTCAGTTCCAAGTCTTCTACCATGCTTCTTCCCAGAAGCGGTTCTGGCTTTACCAAACGTCCCCGAAGCACTCGCTCTTCACCATCATTCTTCAAAAAGGCAACGGTGAAAGGTCTGTGGACGGAATTAACCAAAAGCTCCGCAGCCTTGGTTTTGCTGACTTTCTGTTCAGCTTGATATTGATTAGCCGATAGAGCGTTCTCGACCAATTCTCTACCAGTGATGTGGATGGTGCTGTCGTCATCATCTAGGTTGGCGACCTTAAGAGCTTCCCCATTTTGGGTGGTGCCAATGACTTTGACCCAATAGGTGAAGGCCATCAGATCTTGAACTTTTACGTCTTCGGGTTTTACGTTGTATTTCTCTCGATTTGTCATTTTAGTATCCTCAAGTAAGTGTTAAGTAAGTTACTCTTATTATCGGCAAAGTAAAGGATTTCTTGAGGATAAATACCATTATGCCAGAAGAACGTAATGCCATTATAGATCGTGTAGATGACCGTCTCCAAGAATACCGAAAATTCGCTTTCAAGGACGATATGTTGAAGCTCGCTATTGCTTTCATTTTAGGTGGAGCTTTTAGCAAGACAGTAACAGCGATTTCAGAAGGCTTGATTATGCCAATGTTGAATTTCCTGCTTCAATTCACAGGAGAAAATTGGCGAGAGGCCACCTGGGAGCCCTTTGAAGGCATGGTGTTAGAGATAGGAAAGCTGGGGGCGGCAGCGGTGGATTTCTTGCTAATCTCGATTGTGCTATTCTATCTGTGGAAATTAGCCAAAGCCATTCAAGAAGGAAAACCCATTGGCATTTGGAAGAAGATCTTCCCTTGGAAGATCGTGAGAAGAGATTCAGTCGATTAATTCTGGCATGTCTAGAGCTAGTCGGTGCAGTCCTTCCAGGTCTTCCAGAGCCTCAGCCCGATCATCATAAGGTCCGAACTCAGGTCCATGTTTCTCTACATACCACCCCTTGGGAACATTAACAATAAACCATTGTTTACCCTTCTTCTGCACTTTCATTTTGTCTTTGGGGTGTTTTTTCTTTTTAGCCATTTCGTAAATATAACATGCCTGTTTACTATTTGGAAGAGCACAAAGTGCGGATTCAAGTCATTGATCTTAATGATGCCTTGCTTAACATCCAATGCAGCCGGTTTTTGAGTCCAAAAATACTCAGAGCTATGGTTCTATCTTTGGAAAATTGCACAATGAATGTGGCCCCTACCCTACCGAATGTTTTCTTCTACCTCGAAAGTGGTGGTAATTATACAACCACTTACAATCTATCTTATCGTTCTTTCTTGGCTTTTGTTTCTGAATTGGTAGTTCAAGAGGAGAAAGATCTGGACTGGCGGAAATGTGGTTTCTGATCACCACAGATGACCTGTCTCCAAAAACAAAAACAATAGCAATCTCGATATGAAAAGCACTCCCAGTAGGAACCATGCCATCTTTGGGCGACTAGACCATAATATTATTGGAAGTGTCCCCAAAATCACCACGATGGTCATAACCTTCATTGCCATAAACAAAGCAACATCGCCTCCGTCAAGCGATATCAGGAAAGATCCAATGGGATTAACCTCGTTCTGATACAGGGTGTCTTGTAATTTAATAGACCAATAGACATCATAGCATTCTACAAATGCTATGAAGAGCCACACTAATAGAAATAGTGATTTGTGAATACAATTCCAGGTCATTCTGGGCAATATAGCCTCAAGGTGGTAAAGTTTGCGTGTTGATCTCCATTCAATGATATGTAGGTTTTATGAGCTTTAAGTTAAACTTCTGATGGGAGTATTCTAAATATGATAAACTCACACATAGGAGTGAATCATGGCAGGAAGAAGAGGAGGAGGAAGAATACACAACCCCATTCGGATTGTGTATAAGGAGCGACCACCCAAACCAGAGAAACCCCAGGAAAAAGGGAGGCTGGTAGTGAGTGGAGTGCAAGAAATTGACATTAAAACCAAAAGCGGGAAGCAACCCAAGAGAGTGTGGATCTCTCTTGAAGAAGGTGGAGCATTACCCGTATGTGGTGGTGGCATGGATAAAATCGGTGCGGAAATTACAGAAAATGGTTTTGTGATGTATGTAGACATCCAATCCACAGAGAGATCGGTCAAATGGTATGCAGAGTTGTAGGATTATAGGTTGGTACAATAAAAACAACATCGGGGACGAAAGCTACAAGGTTTCGTTTCCCAAACTATTTCCCCAATTTGATTTTGACTTTGAAGGCAAGAAAGAACAGTACGATATTTGTGTTTTGGGTGGAGGAGACATACTTAATGACCACTATGTTTCCAAAGCCTTAGCCTGTTCTGCGAGCAAAAGATATGTGGTTTCCACTTCTGCTGGAACAGCCGCCCCATTGGCAAAGTTGCCTCAATTCGATGGCATTTTCGTAAGAGATATTCGTTCTGTTGAATACCTGAGAGAAAAGGGTGTCCAATGTGCCTATATGCCGGATGTTTCTATTGGATTGGAACCCGATAAAGAATCAGGCGTCCAATTGTTAGAACGAATGTTCCGACAAGAGGGCTTGGAACTATACGAAAAACGTATAGGTTTGGTATTGAACGCCCATTTGATGTATGCGAAAGATGGCATCTTGGCTAGAGACTTCATTACATTTTTGAAGTCGGTACAGGATATGGCGAAATTAGCAGACAGCATATCTGCCAGTTTCATATTTTTCCCCATGTCTACCCAAATGCCTTACGATGACAGAATTGCAAACGGGTTTGTGGCAAGCCGCTGCAAATTCTGGAAAAAGAACTGGTTGGTTCAAGAAAGATTGACGGTACAAGACACCTTGAATTTGGTTTCGGCTTGTGATGCTTTGGTTAGCACGAGATTGCATTCTAGCGTTTTCGCTTTGAATTCTCAGACTCCATTTCTTGATGTTCTTCACCACGATAAAAGCAGAAGCTTTTTGGAAACAATTCACCATGAAGGGCACTCCGTGTCCTACTGGGACTTTAGTTTCAAAGAGCTTGAAGATGCGGTAGAAAGACTTTTAAGCAACAGTGAAGCACACGCAAGAAAATTGAAATGGACTCATCATCACCAAATCGAGACGCTTAAGAGGGAGGCTGAGAATGTATGTTGCGTTAAGCAATGATAACATTATTGAGGTCGTGTCTAAACAACCTATCAACATCAAGGGCAAGCATGTTGCCCAAATACAAGAATTGGAAGGCCAATCTGAAAGAGAACTGGTTGGCAAGAAACTATTTGTGGGACATCGAAAAGAATCCAAAGAGCTACGAATTGCTTTGATTTGTAACTGGGGTGATCGTTGTGGCATTGCCACATACACAGAATTTTTGGTGAATGCATTGCGTCCCAAGGTTGGCGAAATAGCAATTTTTGCAGAGGATAATCCTGATGCGGCAGAAGAGGAAGGTGTGATCAGGTGTTGGAAACGTGGCGAAAGCATGGTTCCAGCAATGCAACGAGTCCTTGATTGGAAACCAGACTTAGTATTTGTCCAACACGAATATGGGATTTTTCCTAAAGCAACTCACTTCCTCAAAATGTTGGAAATGCTAGACGACGTGCCTTACGTCATGACCTTCCATTCCGTCTATGAACATTTGGATAAAACGGTCTGCACTGCTTACTTGAAGAATTTGATTGTTCATTCCACCAATGCCCGAGACTCACTATTCCGTCTGGGTCATCGCAACAATGTTTATGTGATTCCTCACGGCTGTGTGGTCTATCCCGAACACGATGAACTGTGGAACATATTCCAGAATGAGTACACCGTAATTCAGTTTGGTTTTGGATTTGAGTATAAGGGCGTTGATGTGGCGGTGGATGCTGTGCAAATGCTCAAAGAAAAAGATCCCAAGTTTAAGGATCTTTTCTATTGCTATATGTGCAGTGAGAGTGTCCACACTCGCACCCTGCAAGAGAAATACTACAAGCAAATCAGGAACCAAGTCCAAGAAATGGGATTGGAAGAAAATGTGGTGGTTCTTCGTGGGTATCTCTCAGAACAACACCTGTGCAACTTCCTACGTACCGCCAAGTTGGCCATCTTCCCATACAAGAACAACCCAAACAACACTGTCTATGGTGCCACAGGGGCTCTCAGAAAGGCCATGGCAAATGGTATCCCCGTTATCGCCAGTGAATCTCATTTGTTTGACGATCTGGAGGGGATTGTTCCTCGCCCCACAGATGCCGCATCTCTGGCTTGTGAGATTGATAAGGTATTCAGTGATGCTGATTATCGAGATCACCTCATAGCTCAAAATCTGGACTTTGTGGATAACAACACTTGGGATATTACGGCAGATAGGCATATTGCGGTATTTCAAGATGTAATAGCCAGATCAGAAAGTAATGGAATCAGAGTTCAATCTATCGGGTAGCGAATAAATAGTCTTATGGAAACTATTAAGACCATCCTGATCGCATTCTTATTCGCCTGCTGTGTTGAAGCAGGCGAACCCGACCCTGTATTACACAACAAGTGCCTCTACCCCACAGTTATGATTGAGAACAACAGTCATGTTGACGAGATGCAAGGGACGGGGACTGGGGTCATTGTTAAAAGCGAAGAACAAAAAGGCAAATGGATTAATTATGTTCTCACTGCCTCTCATGTTTTGAACAAAACTCCTAAGCATCTTTGCTATCTTGCTGGGCCTGATGTGCCACCCACTTTAGTAGAAGAGAAATATGAATACATCGTCAAAGTTGGCGTCTACGAAGATTGGTCTGTCTTAAAAGAACTCAAAGAGTATGAGTGCGAAGTGATCCATGTTGAAAAGGAGAAGGTAGGTGTAGCCCTTATCAAATTCATCTCTAAAAAAGAAATGCCTTGTGCAGAGATCGACAAAGATCTCAAAGTTTATCTGGGCAATGAGGTGGTTAAAGTCGGTTGTGGCATAGGTGAATCTTTTCGCCTCGATTACGGCGTGGTCACATCTCTCCCTGCCTCGACCGGGTTAAAGTTGGCCCAAAATGTATATCGTATTTCTGCACCCACCACTGTCGGTGATTCAGGTGGTCCTGTTTATCATGAAGGCAAACTCATTGCTTTAGCCGAAGCGGTCGCTGGGCAACCGCTACCACCTCTTCCCATTAACGTTCCATTGCCCCATATCGCATACGCTGTCCCAGTCGAAAGGGCGTTAAATTGTAAAGAAATAGCTAAATACATTAAGTAATGGGAGGAAACATGGGATTTAAACAATGGTTTGAAAAAGAGTTAGAACTTCAAGAACGTGGTGCCAGAACCGCTCTGAGTGCCAACTATCCGAGTCTCTATCACTCAAAGCGACAGAATCCTCCCAATGACTGGACGCCTACCAGTGCCAGTGTGCCCGTTGCGATCAAGAACGGACTAGGTGACGAAAAACCCGATGATGAGTTCAACGATGATGTGGAACGCAAGGGCAAGAAGAAAAAGAAGGGCAAAAAGGGATCTCCCAATACCACCAGCAAGTCGGAAAACCCCTTCAAGAGTTTCTACAAGACCTAACTCTGTTAGGTTATGCAAGAACTCAGAAAACTTCTAAAACAAGCTGTTGACTATCAGGTCGCAGGCAAACATGAATCCGCAGAAGTTCTGCTTCGTGACGCCATCAAGTGGATTGACCAGAATCACCCCACCGAAGGTGAGATCAAAGCCAGGGCTCTATTTGTGGGCCGCATCAAAACCTTCATGGAACACCATCGCTATGAAGATGCTCTCCCGTTTCTAGAAGAAATAATGATATTGTGCCCAAACAACCGAGATGGGTTTGCAGAATACCTCAAGTGCCTTTGGAGCCTGGGACAGCACAAAAATTTTTGGACGATCTATGAGAATCGACGCAGGTTTTTCGACAACCTTGTCATCTACGAACGCATTTTCGGCACAGCAAACATGTGGGACGGAGAAAGCTCTCTAGATGGCAAAACCATATTGGTCTATGGTGAACAGGGAGCAGGTGACCAGATCCAGTTCGTGCGATACCTTCCTTATCTGAAAGAGAAATACAATTGTCGCATCATCTTGAATTGTTCCCAATCGCTAGAGCCAGTGTTTCGACAACTGAACTTTGTGGATCATCTCCTCCCCAAAGAAGAAACATTCTTGTCCTATAAACCCCTGGAATTTGATGTTCACTACCCATTAATGAGCCTGCCACGCTGCCTGGGTTTGTGGGAACCAGTGCCAGAGTTATTTTTGAAAGCTCCAGGAAAAGCAGAGTTGTTTGATCCAGGGAAGAAGAAAGTGGGGTTTGTTTTCACGGCCAACCCCAGATCTTTTGGATCTTCTTGGAGGAGCATCGAGCCACAAGCCATCCGACACATCTTGCATCCTGATGTGCAATACTACAACTTGCACCACGAGCAAAGATGCGAGATCAATGGGGTGGTTGATCTCTGTGACAGCATCAACAACTTCGGTGATCTCGCAAATTACGTAGAACTCATGGATCAGATCATCACCATCGACTCTGCACTGCTGCATTTGGCGGGATGCATGGGCAAAGAGACCCTAGCGTTAATTCCCAGCAGAGCGGATTGGAAGTGGGATGATGAGAAAACCACTCCCTGGTATCGTAGCGTTCAGTTGGCCCATCAAAAAGCCTCATGGAACTGGTCGAGATTGCTCCATGAGGCTTTGAATTTCGTTAAGCCACTTTCAACCTTCTGAAGATGTCGGTGAGTGGCTCTTGCGATTGCTGGGTTTGCCTTTGGGGAGAAGAATAAGCCCCCCACACATTCGCATGACTGCGGAAATCGTTTTCATCATTGAGAATCAACAAATATCGCATGATGAGCGAGTCTGTGGGCGGAAAATTCCCACTCAGCACCACACAAAGCTTCTCAATCATCTTTCCACCTTGATACACAGCAGTCATGCCGTGACTGGGAAAGATTTGGTAGGACTTGCCACTACGAGCACGAACGGTAATGAAGCCGTTTCGCACATAGTTGCGGAAACCTTCTTCACCCAAGATAGTGCGGAGTGTCTCCCTGGCACGCATCTCCCTGATGTCTTCCGTGAAGAGCATAGGTTTGCGTCTCACATGAATGGCCGGGGCTTGCCGACTTTGGATGATTTCTCGCAATCTGTCCTGCGGCGAAAGAGTCGGGACACGATGGGCTTTGCCACTTTCCCACTTGTAGTAGTATTTGTTGGACTCTAGCCAAGCAGTAGCAGCCATCTCCCAAGCTGTTTTATAAGACACGCCTGATGAGATGTAATTATCGTTATCGTTGGAGTAGTACCACGCACCACTGGTTTTATCCAACTTAGCGTATTCTTTGAGATAAACCTCAGTTGTGGTGGGGTATTTGAGACTGTAACCATCACTGGTGGCCGTTGTGGCGTTGGTGTAATTGGTGGTGAATTCCCAATCATAGGATGTGTCAGAGGCAGTGCTGTTGTGCAATAACATGTCAACCCCCTCTCACCATCTTGTAAGGCAGAAAGAGAACTTCTTCTGCGTGAGCATCGAATTCGGTCATCACCTCACTGGTAGCTTGTCCGTTGGTGCCGACTCGAAAGGGCTTAAGACCCTTCTTCACCAAATCAACAAACAACTTCTTGGCTGCTTTGATTTGGTCGAAGCTTCTAGAATCCCAAGTCAAGCGTTCGTCCCCTTTTTCGGGGTCCAAAATTCGGAAGCAGGAAAGTCCTTTTGGTTGTTTGCCTTCCAAAATTTGGATTTCATCAGGCAATTCCACCGTGGCTCGCAAGACAGTTCCTTCGACCACAGGAACAGTAATTGTGCGAGATTCAGCAACACTCATATTCTTCCTCCATCATTCTGGGCTTTTTCTAACCAACGATCTTGCATAATTGGATCAAGAGGGACAGCGTTACGTCGTTCGTGCCACTGCTTTGCCTTCTCCATTGTTTCCGTAACAGGTGTTTTGGAATAGGTCGCCATTGTGGCAAGAAGAGTCTCTTTAACATCCGAGGAGTAACGACCAGTTTCCATGATCTGTCCGTCTCTGATTACTCTTCGGTGTTCGTGTCCACAATTGGGGCATTTGACATGGACTTCAAAGTTCAGGGACATATTCAACCGAACTTGAAAATAACCCTTGCACTCCCCACAATAGAATTCTTGACTGATCCGCATTCCTCACTCCGTTGAGAATTTCTTCAAGTTGTCGAAGTCCTCCGATGGCAAAACTTTAACGACTCGCATCGCCACCTCTTTAAAGGCACACTTGCCGTCTTTGGGTGGGACATAGGCCAAC
>Ga0180433_10005224_pt1 | contig 17688 bp, 14 predicted proteins | sample SS_ome_8_FD_132980 | JGI IMG/M metagenome (GOLD analysis project Ga0180433, IMG submission 132980) | Hypersaline lake sediment archaeal communities from the Salton Sea, California, USA - SS_1_D_1 metaG | ecosystem: Environmental > Aquatic > Non-marine Saline and Alkaline > Hypersaline >... | reverse complement strand
GGCTCTCCGTTCATCGAGACGGTTTCCAGCTTCTCCGGCTATCAAGGGGGAAGGAAGAAGGGGCTCGCCGTCCATCGCGAGGGCCCGCTCCTTCCTTCCATCACCGAGGCGAGGCGAAAGGGAACGACACCCCACAGGGGGAAGAATGCCGTGCGCGCCTCACCGTCGAAGGGGGATGTACGTGTTCGGTCGAGGAAGGTGGGAATCGTTCAATCGTTTGTCCGGCCGCGCGTCGCCGGGAGGAAGAGCCACAGGTCCGGGAACCAGGGATCGCCGCCGTCCGGAAACCGCTGCCACGTGGTCTCGTCGTCCGCCGTGTCCTCGAGCGGCGACGTCTCGTCGACGACCAACCCGGCCGGATCGATCAACCGGATGACCGTGGCGTCCGCGTTGCGCAACGCAAGCCCCGGATATACGTAGATGATCCGCTCGCCCGGGGCGAGGAGCCTCGACCCGTCGGTGATCGGGAGCGTTCCCGGCCCGCGATACGTGTACGAGACGCTCCATCCGGCGAGGTCAACGACCTCATCAGATAGGTTCAGGATCTCGATCCACTCGTTCCCGCTGTCGAGCCCCTCGGGGTTGAGCTCGACCTCGTTGAGGATCAAGGTCTCCTGCGCCGCGAGAGCTCCCGCGGCGAAGACGACGCCCGCTGCAGCGAGCAGAACGATCCACCGTTGTCTTCCCCTGCCGCTTCGCATGCCTCCACCTCCTGCGGACCTCGGCTCGCAAGACCATACATCCGCCGCCCTGCCCCCACAAGCCAGCCGGCGGACGCAGTCGGCGACGACGGATACACTCCACGTGGCATGAAGGACCTGTTCACCCCCAGGCTGCAACTGATCCCGTTGACTCCGGCCGACCTTGAGGAGCTGATTGCCGGCGGATCGGATGTGACTTCGTTCCGGGGCTTGCGCCTCGCATCGGGGCTCATCGAGCCGCCGGTCGAGCGCGCGATCCCGATCAAACTGGAGAAGATGGCTGCAGCGCCTATCCACCAGCACCCGTGGTGGACGTACTGGCTGATGGTCCTCCGAGCGGAGCGCCGAGGCGCCGGCCTGGTGGGATTCAAGGGGGTTCCGAGCGAAGCCGGAGAGGTCGAGATCGGGTACGGCGTCGCCCCCGCCTGTCGCGGGCGGGGTCTGGCGACCGAGGCTGCAGCCCGTCTCGTCGAATGGGCGTTCTCCGATCCGATCTGCCGGGCCGTGATCGCGCACGTCGAGGGCCCGGACAACCGGGCGTCGGAGCGGGTTCTCGAGAAGCTGGGAATGCGGCGCGTTCGCCGGGACGAGGGAGTGAGCGACTGGCGGGTCGACGCGGCCCAGCTCGTTGCGACCCGCGCGACTAAGCGACCGGGTTCCTGAGCGTTCCGATCCCCTCGATCTCCACTTCGGCGACGTCGCCCGCCGAGACCCGTCCGACCCCGGCCGGCGTCCCCGTCGCGATGACGTCGCCGGGTTCCAGCGTCATGAACGACGTGATCGTCTCGATCAACCTCGGAATCGGGAAGATCAGAGCGCTCGTCCACCCGTCCTGACGGACCTCACCGTTCAGCCGCAGGATGACGTGGAACGGCTCGGTGAGTTCGTCGGGGCTGACGATCCACGGACCGATCGGTGCGGACGTGTCGAATCCCTTGGCGCGCACCCAATTCGTCTCCCATTTCTGGGCGACGCGGTCCGAAACATCGTTCAGGCAGGTGTACCCGCGGATCACCTCGTGTGCCCGATCCGCCTGTACGTTTCGACAGCGCGCGCCGATAACGACGGCGAGCTCCGCCTCGTAGTGCACCTCCTCGCTGTCGGGAAGCCGGATCGTCTCATCGGGGCCGATCACGGCGGAGGGCGGCTTGAAGAACAGCAGCGGCTGTTCGGGTACGTCGTGACCCAGCTCGTCAGCGTGCGCGGCGTAGTTTCGGCCGACGCAGACGAGCTTGCTGGGGGTGCACGGCGCCAGCAGTCGGACGTCCGCCAGTCGGTATTCCGCGCCGCCCGCACGGACCGTCTCGCCGGTCAGCTCTCCCGTTCGTGGGCAGCGATCATCCGGAATGGTGAAACGAACCCAACGCATCGAGACCTCCTCTCGTCGGAGCGAACCGTATTCGACGCCAGCCCCGCGCGCAACGGCACCCCGATCGGCGGAGGAGTTTCCTTGACGGCGATCTGGACAGGAGATACGCTGAGGCGGCATGGATCGGATCCCATACTTGCTTCTTGCCTCCACCCTGATCCTTCTCGATCGGCTGACGAAGTGGTGGGCGTCGGCGACGCTGTCCGTCGGCCAACCGGAACCGCTTCTCGGCCCGTCGATCCGTCTGACACGGGTTCACAACGTCGGCGGGGCGTTCGGCATCTTCCAAGGTGCCGGGGAGGTGTTCATCGCGGTGTCCGCGTTGGCCTCCCTGGTTCTGTTGACGCTCCTCGTCCTCGGGCGGGGGCGCGGGGTGCTGGCACGAACGGGGATGGCGGCGGTCCTGGCCGGTGCCGTGGGCAATCTGATCGATCGATGGATGTACGGGTTCGTCCTGGATTTCTTCGAGATCCGGGGATTCCCCGTCTTCAACCTGGCCGACGCGTGCATCACCGTCGGAGCCGTCTTGATCATCGTGTACGTCCTGCTGGGAGGTGGTCGGCATCGACCTGCGCGGCAAGCTGATCGTGTTTGAGGGGCTCGACGCATCCGGGAAGTCGACGCAGGCGAGGCTGCTCGCCCATCGCCTTGGCGGCACGGGGCTCGACGTGGTCAGTACGCGGGAGCCGGGCGGGACCCCGATCGCAGAGAGCATGCGGACGGTCCTCCTGGAGAAGCGGCATCACGCGCTCCTTCCGATCTCTGAGCTCCTCCTGTTCATGGTCAGTCGCGCCCAGAACACGCACGAGGTGATCCTTCCGGCGCTGCGAGCGGGGCGAACGGTCGTCGCATCGAGGTATCGCCTGTCGAGTCTCGCGTATCAGGGGTACGGGCGAGGGATCGACCTCGACCTGATCCGGCGGCTGAACGAGGAGGCCACGTCCGGAACCCGGGCCGACGTGACCTTCGTGATCGATGTCCCCGCGGAGTACACGCTGCGCCGCAAGGCCGATCGGGGGGATCGGATCGAGGTCGAGTCGATCGCGTTCCACCGGCGGGTTCGTCGCGGGTTTCTCGAACTGACCGAGGGAGATCCCACGGTCCTCGTGGTGGACGGGACCCGATCGATCGAACAGGTCCGTAGCTCGGTTGCGGAGTGTCTGGGGCTTTGAGTTTTGCCAACCCGAGATCTGTTGGAGTATCATGAACTCCGCACGAACCGACAGCGATGCAGTGATGCGACAGCAAGGGGGCATGGATGGACTTCGTGTGTTTGAAGGATGACTTGGTCTTCGGAGTGCGTCTCGCCAGCCACGCGCTCGGCGTTCGCAGCAGCATGCCGATCCTCGCGGGGCTAAAGCTCGAGATCACCGGCAATCAGCTGTGTCTCCAGGCGACGGACCTCGAACGAGCGGTGCGCTGCGAGATCCCGATCGAGAACAACGCCTCGGATGAGTCGGTCGTCCTGAACGGCTCGGTTTTCAACCAGATCGCGACTCACCTCCCGGCCGACGAACGGATCGGCCTCACCACCGAGGCGGGCGAGGTGACGACGGTGAAGGTCCGGTGCGGCGAGGTCACGTTCGACCTTCCGACGTTGCCGGTCGAGGACTTCCCCGAAGTTCCCTCGCTCCCGCCGACCAAGGTCGCCTCGGTCCAGATCGATCGGTTCCATCGCGGTCTCGAACAGACGTCGTTCGCCGCGCTCCGCGCCGGCCAGACCACGCGACTGAGCCTGACCGGAGTCGACCTTGTGCTCAAGGCCGATCAGCTGAACATGGTCGCGGCGAACGGATTTCGGATGGCGATGAAGTCGCTGGGGATCGAGCAGCTGGTCGAGGAGGGCGAGTACCTCATCGAGGCGAGCGTCCTGACCGATCTCGATCGCGTCCTGGGACAGCTTGACGCCGACACCGTCGACCTGTATCGGGGCGACGGGCAGTTGTTCTTCCAGGCCGCCGGCGTGACGTTCATGGCGCGGACGATCGCGGAGGAGTTCCCCGACTTCGAGCGGGTCATCCCGAAGGACAACCCGATCTCGCTGACGTTCGATCGTCGGTTGCTCCTCGAAGCGCTGCAGCGAATCGAGATCACCGCGGCGGAGGACTCCGGCGCGATCACCCTGCACGCCAGCTCCGAGGAGAGCGCCGTTCGGATCAACTCGGCGTCCCGCAACAAGGGGGAGGCCGAGGAGCGGGTCCGACTCAAGAAACCGCCGTCCGCCCCGATCGAGATCCGGTTCTCGGCCGAGTATCTGATCGACGCGCTCAAGCGGATGGATTCGGACGAGATCGTCCTCTGGCTATCGGACCCGCTGAAAGCGGGCCTGGTCGAACCGTCGGGGGATGACTCGGCGGAGAGCGACGAAGGGTTCCTCTACGTCTGCATGCCGGTCCGCCTGACGACATAGGTCCGCGCTAGGTCAGCGCGCCCCGGAGCGCCTCCTGCCCCGCGTGAAGGGCCTCTTCCAGTCTATCGACGTCCGGCCCGCCGCCTTGCGCGAACCGCTGGCTTCCTCCGCCTCCGCCACCCAGCAAGCCGGACACGGTCCGGATCAGCGCGCCCGCGTCGATCGAATCGATCCCCCTGGAGCGTTTGCAGACAGCGATCGCCCTTCCGCCGGCCTCCCCGATGAGCAGGATCGCCGCCGGCCTTCCCCTCTGCTCGAGGTCGTCCGCGAGCTGCTTGAGCTGCGCGACGGGCAGATCGGCACGGCCACCGATGACGCGGACACCTCCGACGTCCTCCGCCGTGTCGATCAGTTCCCCCGCAACGTCCCTCACTCGGGCGGAGGTCGCGGCCTCGAGTTCCGCCCGCACGGTCTCGAGGTCGTCCTTCAGGCGACGGATCCCCTCGATGGGATCCTCACCGAGTTCGTCGCGAAGCCGCTGCAGGGAAGCCTCTTCCCCGCGCAGCCGGCGCAGGACCGCGTCCCCGGTGATCGCGCGGATCCGACGGACCCCCGATGCGATCGACTCCTCGGAGACGATCTTCACAAGCCCGATCTCCCCGCTGCGCGCGACGTGGGTCCCGCCGCACAGCTCCATGCTGACGCCGTCGACGTGCACGAGGCGGACCCGATCCTTGCCCCGATACTCCTCCTCGAACAGCCCGATCGCGCCGAGCCGCTGCGCCTCCTCGAGCGGGACCTCGGAGATCGCGACCTCGTGGTCGGCGAGCGCCGCCTCGCTGGCGAGCTCCTCGACCCGCGCGATCTGATCGGACGAGAGCTTCTCGAAGTGGGAGAAGTCGAACCGGAGCTCGGCCTCATTGACGAGCGAGCCGGCCTGTCTTACGTGCGATCCGAGGACCTCGCGGAGCGCCGCGTGCAGCAGGTGGGTCGCGGTGTGATTCCGCTGGATCCGCCGCCGGCGCTCGGCATCCACCATCAAGTGGCACGCATCGCCCTCCTCGAACGTGATCTCCGCGTCCCCTAGATGATGGAGCGTGGCTCCCTTCTCATGCCTCGTGGTACCGACGATCCGTGCCTCGAAGCCACGGGACAGGTTCCTGACGACGCCCGTGTCGCCGACCTGCCCACCCCCCTCTGCGTAGAACGGCGTAGCCGAGAATACAACATGTGATGCATCTTGATCGAAGCCCAGCACTTCGGCGTCTACCTCGAGCTGCTCGTGGCCTACGAACTTTGTCGCTCCCCTGTGCCATTGATGAGCAACCGTGCCAGTAAGTCGCCCACCCACGCCTACAGAGATCTCCGTAGATCCGCTCTTGGAGCGCGCGCGTTGTGCCTCCAGCGCCCGCTCGAAGCCAACGGCATCGACCCTCGTGCCGTGTTCGGCGGCGATCTCGCGAATCATCTCCAGCGGAAACCCGTGCGTGTCGGTCAGCTCGAACGCCAGCTCACCGGGCAGGACGCTCTCTCCCGCGGCCTTCATCTCCTCGAGGACCTTCTCCAGCCGGCGTTCGCCGTCGCGGAGCGTTCGGCGGAACGTCTGCTCTTCGCGCGCGATCAGGCGGCGGGCGAGCTTCCGGGCCTCGACGATCTCCGGATAGACGTCGCCCAGCACGTCGATCACTGGATCGACGAGTGTGGACAGCGAGCCGGCCGGGAGCTCGATCCGTTCGCCGGCGCGAACGGCGCGGCGCAGGATCCGCCGCAGCACGTAGCCCTGCCGCTCGTTCCCGGGCATGACCCCTTCGGCCAGCAGGAACAGCACGCCGCGGACGTGATCGGCGATCGAATTTCGATAGACGCGATCGGGCTCGGTGAGCGCGCGAGGACAGGCCGCCTCGACCGCCTCGACGATCGGTCGGAACAGGTCAGTCTCGAAGACCGTCGGCACGCCTTGGATCACCGCCGACGTCCGCTCGACCCCCATTCCGGTGTCGATGTTCTTCTTCTCGAGCGGGGCGAGCGAGCCGTCCTCGCGCGCCTCGTACTCCATGAAGACGAGATTCCAGATTTCGGAATACCGGTTGCACTCGCACGCGACCCCGGCACAGTCCGGCCCGCAGGCCCGATCGGCTCCCGTGTCGTAGAACACCTCCGAATCCGGCCCGCACGGGCCGCTGTCTCCGACCGGCCCCCACCAGTTGTGCTCCTTCCCGAGGCGGGTGATGCGCTCCTCCGGCAGCCCGATCCCATCCCGCCAGAGGTCGAACGCTTCGTCATCGTCGACGTAGACCGACACCGCCAGCCGGTCCTCCGGTAGCCCGAGGGCATCGGTGAGGAACTCCCACGCCAGGCGGATCGCGCCTTCCTTGAAGTAGTCACCGAACGAGAAGTTGCCGAGCATCTCGAAGAACGTATTGTGATAGGCCGTTCTCCCGACGTTCTCGATGTCGGTCGTCCGGAAGCACTTCTGGCACGTCGTGACGCGGGGGATCGACGGCGCGGTCCGCCCCCAGAAGATATCCTTGAACTGGACCATCCCCGCCGAGGTGAACAGGAGGGTCGGATCGTTCGGGACCAAGGGCGAACTGGGCAGGATCTTGTGACCCCGCTGGTCGAAGAACTCGAGGTAGCGTCGTCGCAGCTCGCTCGCCTTCATGCGACCCCTTCCCGGCACGAATCGAACGGATTATCGATTCCATCGCGAGATCGCGCAACCGACGGCGGGATTCGTTGCCGCGCCGCGCACGGGTCACTATACTGGAGTGCGACAGCTAAGGGGGGATCTCCGGATGTTCATCGAAGGGATAGAACCTCGGGTCATCATCGATTCGCGAGGGAATCCGACGGTCGAGGCGGACGTCTACCTCGAGGACGGGGCGTTCGGCCGGGCGGCGGTTCCGTCGGGTGCTTCGAAGGGGAAGCACGAGGCGCTGGAGCTGCGCGATGACGACCCGAAGCGCTACCATGGCCGGGGTGTCGACAAGGCCGTCGCCAACATCGGTGCGGAAATCGAGCCGGCGCTCCTCGGCGAGGACGCCCTCGATCAAGCCGGGATCGACCGACTGCTGATCGACCTCGATGGTACCGAGAACAAGAGCCGGCTCGGGGCCAACGCGATCCTCGCCGTCTCCCTCGCGACGGCCCACGCCGCCGCGGACAGCCTCGGGATCCCGCTTTTTCGCTACCTGGCCGGGGCGCGACGCGCGCGCCTCCCGCGCCCCATGATGAATGTCCTCAACGGGGGGGAGCACGCCGACAACAACGTCGACATCCAGGAGTTCATGCTCGTCCCGATCGGCCCCGAAACGTTCCGTGAGGCGGTCCGGGCGTGCTCGGAGGTGTTCCAGACGCTCAAGGGGATCCTCAAGTCGAAGGGACTCGCAACGGGGGTCGGCGACGAGGGCGGCTTCGCCCCCGATCTCGCCGAGAACCGCGACGCGCTCGATCTGCTGGTCGAGGCGATCGATCGGACCGGGTACCGACCCGGAAGGGACGTGGCCATCGCGCTCGACGCGGCGGCGACCAGTTTCTACCGCGACGGTGCGTATCGGTTCACCGTCGGGGGTGAGACGAAGGCGTTGAGCTCCGAGAAGCTGGTCGAGATCTACGAGCGATGGGTCTCCGGCTTCCCGATCGTCTCGATCGAGGACGGCGTCGGGGAGGAGGATCGGGCCGGATGGCGGCTGCTGACGGAGCGGCTCGGGCCGAAGGTTCAGATCGTCGGCGACGATGTGTTCGTCACCCATCCGAAGCGGCTGCGTGACGGAATCGCCGAGGGAATCGCCAACTCGATCCTGATCAAGCTGAACCAGATCGGGACGGTCACGGAGACGCTCGAGACGATGGACATCGCCCACTTCGCGGGGTACACGAGCGTCGTCTCCCACCGCTCGGGAGAAACCGAGGACACGTCGATCGCGGATCTGGCGACCGGGACGGGTTGCGGCCAGATCAAGAGCGGCTCGATTTCGCGTAGCGAGCGGGTGGCGAAGTACAATCGTCTGATGAGGATCGAGGAGGAATACGAGCTTCAACTCGCCGAGTGGCCGGCGCGGTTCAAACCGGCTTCGGCGTAGCAACCACGGGGGAGATCGAGATGATCGGGGGGGCAAGGCGCCGATCGCTTCATCGCGTCACGAGGACGCCGAAGCGCTCTCGCCGCGCTGTCCTCTATCTCGTTGCGTCCGTCGCATTGACCGGCCTGATCGCATCGCTGTTCATCCTCCACGCGGTGGAGATTCACACGCTCCGCCGGGAGCTGCGGGACCTCCAGGCCGCGCAACAGGCGGCGCGGATCGAGCAGGAGGTCCTGCGGGAGCGCCTCGCGCAGAAGGACGATCCGGGCGCGATCGAGGAGGAGGCGCGCGCCCGGCTCGGTTGGGTGATGCCCGGCGAGGAGAAGGTCATCTTCATCGGGGAGGAAGGGGGGTAGCGCTTGGCCGGTCCGTTCGTGCATCTCCACGTTCACTCGGAGTACAGCATCCTCGACTCGTCCTGCAAGATCGCGGGGCTGCTCGAGCGAGCGGAGGCCTGCGGGATGGACGCGCTCGCGCTGACCGATCACGGCGTGATGAGCGGCGCGATCAAGTTCTACCGCCAGGCGCAGAAGCGGGGGATCAAGCCGATCCTCGGATGCGAGATCTACGTGGCGCCCGGCGATCGGCGCGATCGCACGTCGACCGACGGGAAGCGGTACTACCACCTCGTCCTCCTCGCCGAGAGCGAGACCGGGTATCGAAACCTCCTTCAGATCGTCAGTCGGTCCCACACCGAGGGGTTCTACTACCGACCGCGCGCGGATCGCGAGCTCCTTCGAACCTACCACCAAGGGCTGATCGCTCTCTCCGCGTGCGAGAGCGGCCTCGTCCCCCGGATGCTGCAGGCCGGCCGCCCGGACGCTGCGGAACGGGCGGCTCGAGAACTGGAGGACATCTTCGGAGAAGACCATTTCTTCATCGAGATCCAACACCACGGGACCGAGCGTGACGGACGGCTCCGGGCCCAGCTGATCGATCTCGCTCGGTCGCTCGACATGCCCCTCGTGGCGACCAGCGATGTCCATTACCTCGCCCCGGAGGATCGCCTCGCGCACGAGGTGCTGCTCAACATCCGCGCGACCAAGACCCTCAGCGATCCCGACCATCGGACGTTCGAGGGCGAGGGGTATCACTTCCGAACCGGCGAGGAGATGGCGCAGCTGTTCGAAGAGGTCCCCGAGGCGATTGCGAACACGCGGCGGATCGCCGACCGGTGCAACGTCGCGCTCGACTTCGACCGGACGATGATCCCGCCGTTCGATCTGCCCGAGGGGGTCAGCGATCCGAACGAGTACATCCGAACCCTCGCCTACGACGGAGCGAAACGGCGGTACGGGGAGATCACGGACGAAATCCGCGAGCGGCTGGAATTCGAGCTGTCGGTCATCACCACGATGGAGTACAGCACCTACTTCCTGATCGTCTGGGACTTCGTCCGCTACGCTCGGCAGCACGGGATCTCGGTCGGTCCCGGGCGGGGATCGGCGGCGGGGAGCCTCGTCTCGTACTGCTTGGAGATCACCAACGTCGACCCGCTCAAGTACAAGCTGCTGTTCGAGCGCTTCCTCAACCCCGACCGCATCAGCATGCCGGACTTCGACATCGACTTCTGCGTCAAGGGACGTGATCGGGTCATTCACTACGTCCGCGAGAAGTACGGAGGGGCCACGTGGTGGGACCGGATCGCTCAGATCGCCACCTACGACCGGATGGCGGCGAGGAGCGTCGTGCGCGACGTCGGTCGGGTCCTCGGGATGCCGTACGGGGTGACCGACCGTGTAGCGAAGATGATTCCGTTCGGTTGGGGGCTACGGGCGGCGGCCGAGAACGTGGCCGAGCTCCGTGCACTCCGCGAGCAGGACAAGGAGATCGCGCGGGTCATCGACATCGGCCTGCGCTTGGAGGGACTGACCCGGAACGCCTCGACCCACGCCGCCGGGGTCGTCATCGCCCCGGACGCCCTTTCGAATCACGTCCCCCTTCTGCGTCTCGGCGAGGGGGAGTATGTCACCCAGTTCGACATGGGAGACGTCGAAGCGGTCGGTCTGCTCAAGATCGACTTCCTCGGGCTGAGGAACCTGACGCTGATCGACGAGACCCGGGAGAGCCTGGCCAAGTACGCCGGGATCGATCTCTGCGTCGAGTCGATCCCGTTGGACGACGAAGCGACGTACGCGTTGATCCGCGAGGGGCGCACGTCGGGGATCTTCCAGCTCGAGAGCTCGGGGATGACGAACCTGATCCGCCGCGTACAGCCGGACCGGTTCGAGGATCTGATCGCGCTTCTGGCCCTGTATCGCCCCGGACCGCTGGAGAGCGGGATGACCGACGACTATGTCGATCGACGCCGCGGGCTGAAACCGGTGAGTTACGCCCATCCGAGCCTCCGCGACGTCTTGGAGGAGACGTACGGACTGCCGATCTACCAGGACCAGCTGATGCTGATGGTTCAGAAGCTGGCGGGGTTCACCCTCGCGGAGGCGGACATCCTCCGCAAGGCGATGGGCAAGAAGATCAAGCATCTGATGGCGAGCTTGCGGGAGAAGTACATCGACGGCTGCCTCGCGAACGGGCTCTCCCGCGACCTGGCCACGCGGACGTTCGAGGAGATGGAGAAGTTCTCCCGGTACGGGTTCGGAAAAGCCCACACGACATCGTACGCGTTCGTCTCGTACTGGACGGCGTATCTGAAGGCGAACCACCCGACGCATTTCATGGCGAGCCTGTTGACCAGCATCCAGGGGGACCTCGACAAGGTCGCCGAGTACGTCGGCGAGTGCGGGGACATGGGGATCGAGGTCCTTCCCCCGAGCGTCAACGAGAGCGAGTGCGGGTTCACCCCGCTGGGGGACGGCCGGATCCGGTTCGGCCTCTGCCCGGTCAAGCACGTGGGATCAAACGCGGTGCAGGCCATTCTGAACGCGCGGCGCACCGGCGGGCCGTTCCGCTCCTTCTTCGATCTCTGCCGGCGGGTCCAGGAGGACGGCCTCGATCGCGAGTCGCTCGAGGCGCTGGTCAAGGCCGGCGCGTTCGACGGACTCGGGGCGACCCGCCTCGGGCTGCTGAGGCACGTCACCGACGGCCTGGAGACGATGCAGATCGCCCGCCGGGAGCGGCTCACCGGACAAACCTCGCTCTTCGGTGATCTTCCGGCGGCCGCCTCGGAGCCGGTCGTGATGGCGGAGGAGTTCGCCGACAAGGACCTCCTCGCGTTCGAGAGGGAGTACCTCGGGTTGTACCTCACCGCACATCCCCTCGACGACTTCAGGGAGGAACTCGCGCTGTACTGCGTGTCATTCGATCGGCTGGGGGAGCTCCGCGCCGGCCAGACGGCCATCGTCGGCGGGCGGGTCAAGAAGGTCCGCCGGATCGACACCAGGCGGGGCGGACAGATGGCATTCGTCACGATCGAGGACGGTCGCGGGGACGTGGAGGTGACCGCCTTCCCGCGAGTTCTCGAGACCGGGGGCGACCTGCTTGTCGAGGAGCGCCTCGTCGGCGTTTCGGTCAGCGCGGGAAGCCGCAACGGGGAGCTGAATCTCGTGGCCGAGGAGGTCTTCCCGTTGAGCGAGGTGCCGCGTCGCGCCGGGCTCTCGGTGACCCTCAAGCTCGACGGATCGGGCGTCTGCCAGGAGCAGCTCGACGCAGTCCTAAAAGCGCTCGGAGCGCACCCGGGGGAGGCGCCGGTTCGGTTCGAAGTGGTGGATTCGATCGGATCGATCGTCGTGCTCGCCGGGGCGCGGTTCCACGTTACACCGGGGGATCCGCTGCGCGCGTCGCTCGCGGCGATGCACGGCGTGCTCGAGGTCTCGTTCGGAAATGGGTCGAAACGATGAAGGCATCGGTTCGAGGGCTGCTCCGCTGGCTCGTCCCCGGGATGCGCGTCAAGCGCTGGATCCTGCTCGCCGTGGCGTCCACGGGATTGATCGTCGCGGCGGTCCTTTGCGCGTTCGGGGCGGATCTGGTTCGCGCGCTGTATCGATCCCTCCCCGACAGTGGGGCGGGGAGGGGGGCAGTGATCGGGGCGCTCGCTGCGGCAGGGATCGGCGGATTCGGCCTGGCGCTGCGGCGGCTCGTTCGGTCGATCGCCGCCGGTGTCGCCCCACGATCGCGTGAGACGCCATCGACGATGATCTACCGAACGCGGATCCTCGACCGGGGGCCGAGCGTCGTCGCCGTCGGCGGCGGCACCGGGCTGTCCACCTTGCTCCGGGGGTTGAAGGAGGAGACGTCAAACATCACCGCCGTCGTGACGGTCACCGACGACGGCGGGAGCTCCGGGCGCCTGCGAGAGGGGATCGACGTGCTCCCTCCCGGAGACGTGCGCAACTGTATCCTCGCGCTGGCGGAGGACGAGACCGAGATGGCGACGTTTCTCCAGTACCGCTTCGCGGGCGCTCACGAGCTGGCGGGCCACTCCCTCGGAAATCTTCTCTTGTCCGGGCTGGAACAGGCGACCGGCGGGTTCGACCGCGCCGTCGAGGCGATGAGCCACCTGCTCAGCATCCGCGGAGACGTCCTCCCCTCGACGCTGACCAAGACCCACCTCGTTGCGACGATGGGGGACGGAACGATCGTGGAGGGGGAGACCCGCATCGTCTCCGACCCCCGTCGGATCGCCCGACTCGAGCTCGCCTCCCCGCCGGTGACCCCGTATCCGCCCGTTCTGGCGGCGATCGATCAGGCCGATCTGATCCTCATCGGGCCGGGGAGCCTGTACACGAGCCTCATCCCCAACCTCCTCGTCGAAGGCATCGCCGCGGCGATCGAGCGGGCGAGCGCCGAGAAGGTGCTGATCGGGAACCTGATGACCCAGCGGGGGGAGACGGACGGGTTCACCCTGTCCGATCACCTCCGCGTTCTCGCGGAGTACGTCGACGTGCGGTGTTTCGATTTGCTGATCGCGAACGCGGGGACGCCGAGTCGCGAGATGCTCGCACGGTACCGGATCGAGGCCGCCGAGCCGGTCGTCGACGACGTTGGAGACGGGAGCGCCTTCGGGCTGACCGTCATTCGCGAGAACCTGCTCGGTACAGCGGAGTGGGCGGGGAAGGAGACGCTGAAACACTCCCCCGCTGGGCTCGCTCGGACGATCGTCCGTCACAGCCGGACGTTCTCGCACCGCGGCAGATCGTACGACGCTACCCCTTGAGGACGGTGAGCGGGCGCAGCCGGGCGACGGCCCGGTTGATCCCTGCGTCAACGGCGGCGCCGACCACCCGCTCGACGTCCTTGTACGCGCCGGGGGCTTCCTCGGCCACCCCTCGGGCGCTGTGCGCCCACACCCGGATCCCCGCCCGAGCGAGGTCGGACACGACCGTCTCCCCCCAGAAGCGTTTCGCCGCCTTCTTGCGCGACAGCGCGCGCCCCGCCCCGTGGATTCCGCTGCCGAAGACCACGTCCATTCCTCGCTGCGTCCCCCTCAGCACGTACGACGCAGTGCCCATCGTCCCTCCCACCAGGATCGGATGGCCGACCGCGCGGTACGCCTCCGGGGCCTCCTCCCGGCCGGGTCCGAACGCGCGCGTCGAGCCCTTTCGATGCACGAGAAGGCGGCGCGGCGCCCCGTCGACGGTGTGCGTCTCGACCTTCACGTTGTTGTGGCCGATGTCGTAGACCGTGCGGATCTCGTTCGCCGGTAACGAGAGCACGTCGACGAACGCATCCCGAACCAGGTGGGCGATTACCTGCCGGTTGGCGAACGCGCAGTTCGTCCCGCAGGCGACGGCGCCGAGGTATCGAGCTCCCTCCGGAGACCGGATCGGCGCACAGACGAGCTCCCTCTCCGGGATCGGAATCCCGTACTTCCCGCTCGCAGCGGACATGTCCTTGAGGTAGTCCTGACCGATCTGATGTCCCAGGGCGCGCGAGCCGGTGTGAATGGACACGACGATCTGCCCAACGCGAAGGCCGTACACGTCGGCCGCCTCGGCGTCGAGGACCGCCTCCACCTCTTGGATCTCGAGGTAGTGGTTCCCCGATCCCAGGGTCCCGACCTGGCGGAACTGCCGCTGCTTCGCCCGGGAACTGACGGCGCTCGGATCGGCCCCCGGCACGCAGCCGCTCTCCTCAATGTAGGTCAGATCCTCCGGGAAGCCGAACCCTCGGGCGACGACGTACCCCGCCCCCTCTCTCAACAGGCGGTCGATCTCGCCCATCGAGAGCCGAAGCTTCCCTTCCTCGCCGAGTCCCGCCGGGACGGTCCGGTAGAGCTGCTCGCCCAGTCGATCGATCCGATCGTCGATATCGGCCCGTCCGAGCGACGACGCCAGCAGGCGGACACCGCAATTGATGTCGAATCCCACCCCCCCGACCACGACCACTCCCTCGTCGAGGTCGAACGCGCCGACCCCGCCGATCGGGAACCCGTACCCCGGGTGAACGTCCGGAAGCGCCAGGGCAGCGTCGACGATCCCCGGCAACGCCGCCACATTCTTGATCTGCTCGAGCGCATTCCAGGCCACCTGATTCCGAACGTCTTCCTCCAGCTGCGCGATCGTCTCCGGGGCGGCATAGACACGGCCCGGAACGCGCATCGCCCCGGTCCGCGGCAGCGACCACTCGGAGGGCCCGATCCTTTCGAGCTTCAATGCGTTGCCCATGTCGCCCTCCTCAAACGTCCAGCACGCATTCCACCGTCCATTGGTTCCCGTGTCGCCGGACGTCCAGCCCGAGGTAGGTGATCCCTTTGACCTCGGTGTGCGGCCGGTGGCGGGCGGGATCGAGTCGCTCCCCGCATGCGGTTCCGTCGAGCTGGCCGGAGCCATCGGCGTGGTCGATCCGCACGGAGAACCGCGAGAAGACCAGCCCGGTGACCTCCTTTTGCGCCAGGAGCTCGTCGAGCCACGCCACGAGCAGATCCTCGTCCGACGGCGCTTCCAGCCGTACCCGATGCGTCACCATGGGCCGGACCGTCTCCAGGTCGATCATCACCGCGAACAGCCCCCGGGCCGCCTCGCAGAACGACTCCTCCAGCGAAGCACCGGTCGCGCGCAGGCCGAGATCGGCGGCGTGATCCAGATACTCAATCGCCACAGCACGATCCTCCGCCGAAGCGCGTCGTGAACAGCGGTGCGTACACCGCCCCGTTCGGCGCCAGGGTGCTCTCCATCAGCACGATCCGATCGGCGCGCACCTCCAAGTCCGCCCCTGGTCCGTTCTCGTGGAGAATCCGACGGAGGCTGGGATCGGGGCGCCCCTTGATCCTTGCCAGTGTGACGTGGGCCGCGGCCGGCTTCCTCTCGGGAGGGAAGTCCAGCGTCCCCAGCTCGTGGTTCAGCGAGGCGGCCAGGCCGCGGAAGACCGGCGGCGACTCTCCCCCGATCCACAGCACACGGGCGCGCTCCGTCGACGGGAAGCACCCCAGCCGATCCAGCCGGAGGATGAACGGCTCGAGCGCTCCGGCGACGCGGCGGGCAATCCGCTCGAGGTCGACGGTCAGCAAGGGGTCGATCTCCCCGAGGAACCGAAGCGTCACGTGGTAGTTCGCGGCGTGGACCCACCCGGCGCGCATGTCGACCGCATCGCGGACCCCTCGCGCGATCCGATCGATCGCCGAGCGCACGCCGGACTCGATCGGGATGCAGAAGAAGGCTCTCATGGCTCACCCCTCCGATGATAGCACAGCCCTCGGGGCGGGGGTCGCTCACTCCGCGGTGCGCCTCGTTCCGCCCGACCCCACGTTGGCGCTCCCTGTGCCGCGCCCCTACAATCGACGCATGCAGCGAATCGCCTGGGGGATCGTGTGCGCGGGGCTCGTCGCACTGGCGATCGGCGTGGCCGGGATCGGCCGTCAACTGGTCGTTTCGAAGGACGGAGGGGGAGCCTACCGCTCCGTCCAGGGCGCGATGAACGAGGCGCAGTTCGGAGACACGATTCTCGTGAATCCAGGCATCTACGAAGAGCAGATCGAGTTCAAGAACGGCGTCACCGTGACCGGATCGGGGACCGAGCAGACGATCATCCGGTACGGGTACGGGTTCGACGAGGTCCTACACGCGCAGAACGTCGTCTCCGGGCGGGTCGAGCGGCTGACGCTCGAGCGGACGGGATCGGTCCTGGACGCACCAGTGGTCGTGCTCGAGTCGGCCGCTCTGACCTTCTCCGAGTGCGTCATCACCGGCGGGACGGAGGACGGGATCCGGATCGGTGGTCTCTCCGCCTGGCCGGCCTTTGTCGACTGCGAGATCGTCGGCAACCGACCCCACGGGATCTCCTGCGAAGGCGGGGCCGTCGTGAAGGTCGTCGGCGGATCCGTCCGACGAAACGCCGGGACGGGGATCCTCCTCGCCGACGCGCAGCTCACCGTGGAGCGGACGCATTTCGAGGCCAACGGGGTCACCGGTCTTGTCACGCAAGGTGACGCGCGGGCGACGATCCTCGCCGCTACGTTCGACGATCATCCCGGGTGGGGCGCCGAGGCCTGCGACGCCGTCGGGCTCACCCTGACGGACTGCCGGTTCATCGACAATGGGTCGGGCGGCCTTCGCATCCAAGATGAAGCGACCGCCGTCATGGCGTCCTGTCGCTTCGTGGGGGGCGCGGTGGGGATCGAGGCCCGAGGGTCGTCGCGACTGGAGCTCGACGGAGGGGGCGTGCGCGGTACGGGGCGGGTCGGGCTCCGCGTCGGCGACGCCGCGACGGCCCGCATCGAGCGGATCGAGATCGTCGACGGCGGCGGAGTCGGGATCGAACTGGATTCGGCCGGCTCGGTATCGGTTCGGTTCGCGACCATCGCGGGCAACGGGAGCGACGGGGTCGTCGCGACCGGCACGACGGTCGAGCTCACGAACAGCATCGTCGCGCTGAACGGCGGAGCCGGTCTTCGCGTCACCCAGGATCCCTCCGCATCCAATCCTCCGACGTTCGCGCACAACGCGGTCTGGGGCAACGCAGCAGGCGACTACGTCGGAACGACGCGGCGAAGCTCCGACCTCGCTTCGTACCCGGCGTTCGTCGACACCGAAGACCAAGACTACTCGCTGCGCCTCGACTCGCCGTGCGTGGGCGCGGGCGAGGGAGGCGTGACCGTCGGAGCGCATCCCGATCCCACGCGGACCTCCGGGACCGCTGTCGACGTAACGGTACGGTACGGGGAGGCTCCGTGGGGTCTCGGCGTAGCCGGCGCCGTCCGCCTGGCCAGCGTGGCGCCGTTCTTCGAACAGGGGCGGCTTCTGCTGGAGGGGACATGGCCGCGCGCTTCGTGTCTTCTCGAATCGACCCTCT